>QWBZ01000706.1_pt1 | contig 10658 bp, 10 predicted proteins | sample 1972441 | NCBI WGS metagenome assembly QWBZ01 (sample SAMN09866721, study PRJNA288562) | Human oral metagenome isolate term6_saliva, whole genome shotgun sequencing... | isolation source: mouth | host: Homo sapiens | place: USA: California
CGATAAGTATCTCCATGAGTTGCCCAACGTGAAGGATAGTGCGGCAGTTTATGCCGTGTTCTACCGCAATCACGATGCCAACGGACAAAAGATTGTGCTCGATGGCAGCACAATCAAGACGAGCAAAGCTATCATTGCACGCGCCGACATGGGGTTTGTGAAACCACAAAGCGAGTGGACTCCGTTTGAATTGACCTTCACTTTTGTGAGTGAACCCGATTTAGATGTGATGGAACAAAACGGATATAGTCTTGCACTTGTATTCTCTTCGAGTAAGCAAGGCGATGCGTTTATTGGAGCAATAGGCTCAACCTTGTGTATTGATAAAGTAAGAATCATTTGTGAAAAAGAACAGAAATAAAGATGAAAAAACTCATTATAGCCCTTTTCATGTTACTCTCCATATCGTCGGTAAAGGCTGAAGGCCTCGCCGGTGATAGCCTTTCGGTCACTCTTCGCTTTGGATATCATCTCGGAGGAACGTCACCTGTCGGCCTGCCGAGCAGCATTCGGAGCATGAATAACTATACTTTGATGCCGAATTTCCAATGGGGTGGCGACATCGAACGCCGTCTTTCACCGCTCATGGGCATAGCCGTGGGGTTGCGGTTTGAAAATAAAGGCATGCAGGTTGATGCGAGAGTGAAGAATTATCACATGGCCATTGTTCAGGGAAGTCAGCACCTTGAAGGGCAGTTTACAGGCGATGTGCGCACGAAAGTAAACGAATGGATGTTTACTTTGCCTGTAATGGCGGCGTTTCATGTAAGTGATTGCGTCAGATTAAGAGCCGGAATATATGGTTCTTGGGTTGTATCAAGGCAGTTTAAAGGCTTTGCGCACGATGGATATCTACGCATAGGAGACCCTACCGGACCAAAGATTAACGTAGGAAATAAGGCTGGTGAGCGCGGAGATTATGACTTTAGTCACGATATGCGGCGTCTACAAGCGGGATTGGTTGCAGGCTGTGACTGGATGATTTATCGCAAATGGGGAGGTTATCTCGACCTAAACTGGGGCTTGACAGGCATTCATCGCCGTGGGTTTAAGACCATAGAACAGCGTCTCTACCCTATTTTTGGCACGATAGGCGTGGCTTATCAGTTATAGAAATGATAAAAACGGCAGACCCATGCAGTGCAAAGTGAGCACACAAATGAGGTCTGCCGTTTTTAGTTTTCTTTCCTTTTATCTAATATATAGACTTTCGTTATCTCTTATTTTCCTTTTGATTGCCGTCTGTTACGAGGATTTCGCAAAGCTTCTTTTGCAATACTCGCGCGTCGAGTACAGACATATCATGATCCATTATGGCAAAAGCCAGCAGATGACCATTGGCACCTTGGCAGTAGCCTGCTAACGAACTGATGCCATAAGGATGTGAAAGTGTACCTGTCTTTGCACGCACTTTACCCCGTAAAATGGGGCTCGCCATCTCACGACGCAAGGTTCCATCCACGCCCGAAACAGAGAGATTGTTGTGCAAGAGGCGGTAAATGGCCTTATCTTTATAGCCATAACGCAAGATAGTTGTAAGCGTTTGGGGCGCGATTTGATTGTGCGTACAGAGTCCACAGCCATCATGTATCACGAGAGATGAGTCACGTAGTTTAAGCTCTTGACGCATAAAGCGACGCAAATAGGCCATACCTGCCTTGACAGGAGCTTCATGTGGGTTTGCTTTATGCCCAATAGTATAGAGTAAAGCGGTTGCCTGCGTGTTGGAACTATTCTTCCACATGCGCCTAATTACACGGTCAATAGAACGATAAAAGCGGAAGATGCAATGAGAACCACGTGGAGTTTGTCCGATGATAAACTGCTTTTCATCTATCGAAATGCCAGCTGTTTGCAAGGCTTGGCGTAGTGCCTTCGTCACCTTTTCAGCCCCTTTATAGAGTATTCCGTATTGAGAGAACGACAAATCCCATGGATACCAGTGGGCTTCGCTTTGCACTGCATCGGTAAAAGCAAGGTCAACAACAAAGCGACCCTCAAGCTTTCGTATGCCCTTTCGACGCAAAGCTTGAGCAAACATGACTAATCCCGTGGGGTCAAGTTGGGGATCAAAGCCCGCCTTAAAACTGATATCACCTTTAAAAGTGCCATCACTGACAGCACCTTTTGTATAGAGTGACGTGGCATAAAGATATTTTGTACCCAATAAATGCAAACCCGCAACGCCACTCAATAGCTTCAAACACGAGGCCGAGGGCTGCACTTGATGAGCCTGAAAGCCATAAACGGGCTTGTCAGCTGTAAGGTCATAGACATCAAAACCAAAGGCTCCACGTGGTCGGGGCTTATGCGCGAAGTCATCAAGTCGGGCTTTTAATTGGGCATCGACCATGACTTTGGCAGCTTGTTGCTGTGGCGTTGGCTGCTTGTTTTCCTCAGATTTATTGCCACAACCATAGAGAACAGCAGCCGAAAGACCCACTGTCAGCGTATATGTAAATATAGATTTGAACTTCATTCGAGTCATTTTATTGCCTTGCAAAGGTAATTAAAAATTGGAAAATGAATCCGTCTACAATGTGAATAAGCTTAAAAAACAAGATAACAAAAAACAAAATAGAAGCTGATTAGAAAGAACTTAGAAAACAAGATAATAGCATGAAGCGCATGATTTTTAAGAAAAAACTACTAACTTTGCATCCATATTCAGTGTAATAAGATGGAAGATAAGATTGTATTACAAGACAATGCGGAGATAATTAACCGCAAGTTAGGCCTCCTTTTGGATACAGGTTGTTTGTTAATGGAGTGTTCTGCCGACACAACTCGCATCATGCGAACGCTTAAAAGAACTATAGTTTACTTGGGTTTACGGGATGAAAACCTCCATCTTTGCGTCAATTATGATATCCTTATGGTTAATTATAACGACGATATCCATTCATTTACGAAGTTCAAACACTGCAAACGACACATCATTGACATGGCAGTTATCTCCGAACTTAGCCATCTTTCATGGGACAGTATCGAACAAAACATGCCGTTAGATGTTTATGATGAGAAACTAACGGAACTCGGAAAGAAACGCAATCGCTATACACCTTGGCAGGTAGCTATAGGGAGTGGCTTCGCCTGTGGTGGCTTTTGTATTCAGTTTGGATGTGATTGGACGGCGTTCTTCTATGCATCTCTTGCCGCAATTCTTGGCTTCCGACTTAAAATGTACATGGGTTCTAAGGGCATGAATGTATATGCTGGCATCGGAATCTCAGCCTTTGTATCGACTATGTTGGCGTGGCTTCTCACCTTCATTTCAGTCGGTCCATATGCCGATTACTTTCCAACCTTCATGCATACTGCCACACCTTGGCATCCGTTTTTAGCCTGTGCACTTTACATAGTGCCTGGAGTTCCACTGATAAACTTTGTGAGTGACGCATTAGATGGCCACATTCAGACCGGGATTATACGCGCTTTGAATACGCTTTTGATGGTAGGCGCGATGTCTTTCGGTATTGCTTGTGCCATAAAGATATGCGGAATAAGCAACTTTGTGACTACACTCTCAATGATACCCCACCATAATTATTTTGAGTTTGCAGTCGCTGCAGCCATCTCTGCAATGGGTTTCTCGATGATATATAACACACCTAAACGCCTACTTCCAGCCATTGCAATGGGTGGAATCATTGCCGTTTGCTTCAGAAACTTCGTGAATCTCGGACCAAGTAACCACAACATAGGTCTTGATCAGGGGCTTATCATCGGCTCATTAGCAGGCTCTACGCTTGTAAGTTTAATCATTACACGCGCTCAACACTGGTTCCACACCCCGCAACAATGCCTATCTATACCGAGTGTTATACCCATGGTGCCCGGTGTTTTGATGTATCGTGCCCTCTTCGCCTTTATCGAAATGAACGGCGTAGTGGGTGAAGTTACGGTGGCAATGAATAATCTTATCAAGGCCTCTTTAGTCATTTTCGGAATCGCTTTGGGTGTAACCCTGCCGCATATCTTCGTGAGAGGACTGCTCGATTCAAAGCAAAAGAAAAGACTCTTCAATGCACTTGCCGAGCGCGATCGACACATGTTGGAGCAAAACGCATAAGAGAAGCCTTCACAGGGAGCATCTATGCATAAAACGAAATAAAATCAAAGGCGCTGCACACTTGTTCGTTTCACCGAATAAAATGACTGAGTTTACGCGGTAAAGTGACTGAGTTTACGCGATGAAATGGCTCAAATCGCTCGGTGAAATAACTGGGATTGCAAAACCATAAAAATGGGATGAAAACATGGGGAGAAAGGAAAGCACCCCTATCCTAAATGAGAAGACAATCTTAGATGCAACAACCTGCAACGAAAATCATCAGATAAGACGATAAATTTGCAGCGATTTGTTCACATCATTCCTTTGTGAACCATAGGTGTATCCTTGCACATTTGCCCGAAATATCTTATATTTGCAGTCATAATGAAAGACTTTGCAGCAATAGATTTCGAAACAGCGAACGGCGAAAGAACCAGCGTTTGCGCTGTGGGTGTAGTGATTGTGCGAAACGGAATGATTGTAGACCGCTTCTATTCTCTTATCCATCCCGAGCCCGATTATTACACTTATTGGAACACAAAGGTGCATGGCTTGACACAAGCCGACACAGACAATGCCCCCATTTTTCCCGAAGTGTGGCACAAAATCATGCCCCTCATCGACCAACTCCCCTTAGTTGCCCACAACAAAGCCTTTGATGAGAGTTGTTTAAAGGCTGTTTTTAAGTGCTATCAGATGACATATCCCGACTATATCTTCCATTGCACACTGCTCAAATCGCGTAGCGTTTGGCCGCAAGGACGCCACAATCTCGACATCATTGCAGCCCGTTGTGGTTATGATCTGACTCAACATCATCATGCACTTGCCGATGCTGAAGCCTGCGCGGCTATCGCATTGCAGATATTATAACATGGAATGCGCCTCGCTTTTGAACGTTGTTTCTAAATAAATAGAATTCATTTTCAACATAAAATAAGGTAAAAAGATGATTAAGATGTATGTAATGAAGACCTGTCCTTATTGCGCTCACGTGATGAAACAGGTTGTTGGGAATCCTCATTTCAAAGTGATTGATATCGGAGAAGACGTGCATGACATGAAAGAATTTCTCAAACTGCGCGATAACAACTCTGCCTTTGACGAAGAAAAAGCCACAGGTGACGTTTGTATTCCATGCTATGTGCGCGAAGATGGTAGTGTAACGCTCTCGTCAAAAGACGTAGGATTGGAGCCATTGGCATAAGGAACAGCAAGTGTAAAAAGTAGATTTAAAATATCAACAATTAAAGATGGGAAGGCAAAGTCGTGCTTTTCATTATGAAGCAGCATAAGATATGGAATATAAACTAATAGCCCTTGACCTCGATGGAACGTTAACCAACAGCGAGAAACGAATCACTCCGCGCACCAAAGCGGCTTTAATGGAGGCGCAAAAGCGTGGAGTTAGACTCGTATTAGCGTCTGGTCGGCCAACGTTTGGCATCATGCCATTGGCCAAAGAGCTTGAGTTGGCACGATATGGTGGATTTATTCTGGCCTTTAATGGAGGTAAAATTGTAGATTGCAAGACGGGAAAAACCATGTTTGAAAAGACACTCGACCCCGCGCTTGTACCCACTTTATACCACGAAGCCATGCAAGCCGGCATGCAAATCCTAACATATAAGGGAGAAGGTATCATTGCAACGAGCGGTAAAGACCCTTATGTGATGGAGGAAGCGCACATCAATCAGATGCCTGTTTTGCAGGCAAATGCCTTCTTAAATGACATTGTTTATCCCATCAATAAATGCTTGATTGTTGGCTCACCTGCCCCACTCCACGACTTGGAATTAAGGCTTTCACAACGCCTAAAGCATGAAATGGAACTCTATCGCTCTGCAGATTATTTCCTCGAATGTGTGCCTTTGGGCATTGATAAGGCTGAATCTATCGGCAAACTCATCGACATTTTGGGCATCAAACGCCAAGAGATTATCGCCTGTGGTGACGGATATAACGATGTAAGCATGCTGAAATTTGCAGGTTTAGGCGTAGCAATGGCCAACGCATCTGAGGATATTCGTCAGCTGGCTGATGTCGTTACACTGTCTAATGACAATGATGGTGTGGGGCAGATTGTAGAAGATTATGTATTGAATCCCCTATCCTAACCTATAGAGCGCCTGATTATAGGCTTCTAAATATAATTAATCAGCACAAGAGATAAGGCAAAGTAAGCTGTGATTGCATGGGAAAGATATCCTAACGCCCAGCATATAACGGCCTGTTTTGTGCTTTTTCAACGCTTAAGAAGGGCCATTTTCTCCCCCTTCAAGCGTGCAAGAATGGGTTGGACTCAAGCTATCAACAATGCATTCCATAAACCGTGAGAGGGCAATGGGCCGCCGTTGGCCACGATAATCAATGCGAGAACTACTCTGCATAACCATTAACCGCTTCTTGGCTCGCGTCATTGCAACATAGAGTTTGCGCGCATCCTCAGCTACTTGTGAGGGATTTTCACGGCTGTAATAATTCGGATAACGACCTTCAATCACGTCAAAGATGATGACATTATCAAACTCTAAACCTTTCGCTTTGTGTACCGTTGTCACGAAAATCTTGTCATCTATCGTAGCACTTCCACAGAGATCAGCCTCTTTCAACGTGTTTAATTCAAGAATATGTCGCCCTATCTGCAACGCCAGGGCTGGCGGTTCATCGCGTTGTAACAGGTCGGAAGCCACATAACGGAAGATATATTCCACCGTTGGTAAAGGCTCGATGAGATGTTCTTCTACCCAAACGGAATAGAGATAACGCATTTCTTCCACGAGCAAATCTTTGTTATCATGGTTTGTCCAAAGTCGATTGGCGGTGTGATGAAAATGAGAAAGATAGTTATTTCGTAGGGTTACAACACGTTCTTGCACACGTTTATGGGTGATAAATGATTGCTGTTCGGCCACCATTTCACGTGCGTGATCATAACAAAAAGCAGTAAGAGAGCGCGTTGCATTAACATCTGCATCGGCCAAATGACTGTTTTCACCTTCCAAATGCAAGACCTCTAACAAATATTTGAGCTTATATTGGCGTAGTCCTGGACGTAAAAGACGAATCAAAAGCAAACTATCCAAATAGCTGTTTAAGTTTTCAGGCAACGGACATTCAGGCAATTCGCGCAGCAAGTTGTTGGTAAGAATGTGGATATCGAAGTCGGCATTATGCCCCAAAAGCACTGTATTCTGGGCATAATCTACAAAGCGTTGCAAGGCCTCTTGACGTGAGATGAGCTGATGATGTCGGCGTTCTTCAATGATGGGATTAACGATATCGCCAAGCATTTCGGGGATTTTCTTGTCGCTTTCTAAATAGATTGACATCGCAGAACCAGGCACAACAGCTCCATTTTTGAGTTGAACGGCAGCAATTTGCAATATGTCATCATTAAATACATCAAGTCCCGTTGTCTCAGTATCAAAGATAGTTATCACCTCGTTTTCATAGGCATTAACAAACCGACTGATGTAAGTTTGCCCATCATCACGCAAGAAATCACTCGGAAGGAGTGCTCGATCACTGCATGCTCGCACAAATCTTCGCGCGGCATTTGATGTACGAAACACCTGCATTCCCTCTAAAATACGCGCCCAAGCGATGAAGTTGTGCGGATTATTCATAATGGTGAGATGAGCAAAAAGCAACTTAATTTGAGGCGAAGAGAATAGATCCTCGCCAGAAACCTTAAAATGTGGTGCCTTCAACTGCTTCAAACCATCGCTTACTCCGTCAGCATCACGATTAGAATTCACAATGATTGCCGTTGTGTCTTCAGGGAAATCATGTAACATTCTCACCGCTTGTTGGGCTGCATCAAGGTATTCTGTTTCGATGGTATCCGACTGAAACCATTGCAATTCGTTGCCCATTGTCGTGGGTTGAAACGAAGTTGATGGAAGCAAGTCAGGCGAAATGCCCATTTGTTTGACGGCATACGTATTGAAAATATCAAGTAAATATTTTGGTGAACGATGGTTTTTGCTTAATGAATGAATGTTTCCAGCGCAACGATTACGCAGAAAATCAAGGGTAGAACACTTCGCTCCCATAAATGAAAAGATGCTCTGCTGGGGGTCACCCAAGTAGATTACACAAGGGGTTTGTTCCTCTTCACGTGCTGTCATCGCATCAATGAGCGCGAGTTGTAAGGGATTCAAGTCTTGCACTTCATCCACTTGAATCCACGAATAGCGTGGTAACTGTTCACGATGTTCATAGGATAACAACAAAATGTCTTCGAAATCCATCAGTCGGTTGTCGTCTTTATAACGCTCATATTGGTGGGCTAACTGCATCTTTCGTAACAAACGATAGATGAGTTGTTGTGCATCGAGCCCGCTACAAACGTCACGATAGGTGTCAATGTGTTTGTAGATATCAACCATCATGACTGCATCGAAGGGCTTATGTTGTGATAAACATATCTTTTTCAGGGCGAGAATGTCGTCAGAAGAGAGGCAAGAAGGGTGCAAACGCAAGTCGCGTGGATGATTGTTCTCTATCTGAAACATCAGATGAGAGAGTTGCATGGCCTCCATATATAGGCCACGTTGCCGATAGTTTGCCCCAACTTGTGACTCGTCTTCACCTGAAAAGTTACATAAAATGCTTAAAATATCATCATCATCGATAATAGATGTGGACGCGGCAACAATGCCGGCATCAAACAAAAAGCGTGAACAGAAACGGTGAACATTACCGACAAAGATATCATCGGCTGGCACTTCAAGCCGCATTGCAATGCGTTCTTGCATGCCACGCGCAGCACGATTGGTGAACGTTAGACAGAGCATGTTAGAAAAAGGAACACCCGTGGCATAAGCTTTTGCCACCCGTTCAGCCAAGATCTGTGTCTTTCCGCAACCAGGAGAGGCCAATACAAGGTGATAACCACGTTGTAGATTAATCACCAAAGCTTGTGATTCGTCAGGAATAAAGGTGTTGTTCATGCTTGCAATATAATGATTAAGATGATAAATGGGTAGGAGATATGAAATAAAGAGGAAGGTAAAAGGCAATGATTTAATAGATGTGATTTATAAAAGAGTAGGATGTCGCGTTATGTAGAGAATCAAACCATGGACTCTTACACCTATTATTATATAGTGAAGGCAAAGAGGGCGAGACGCAACAAAGTCTCCCCTACCCTGCCCTTTGATTCGTTTGAGACACCAAGACTATTGAAATCAGATGACAAAATTAAAGCTTAAAATCTCAAAATCAGGTCTCTTATCTCCTGCTTATGCGTTTCAAAATATTCTTTAATGATAGCACTCAGAAGATATTTGAATGGAGTTTTCACCGGAAGAGAAGTCTTTAATTTATCTAATACCTGCTTCATGTCTTCGGATAACACCACAGTTGCCATATCGATTTCAGATGCTTTATAATCTTGAGCATAGGAAATAATGCGATCGATTGAACTTTCTTCGCTCGCTATTTTAGGCTTTGTATCTACAGAAGTGGACTTTTCGACCTTTATTTTCTTTACTTCTGGTTGCTTCGTAATCGTTTTCTTTGTATCTTTTTCAACAGGATTCATATCATTGAGCAGGTCTTTCAACTCGCCCGGCATAGTCGGTTTCTTTGCCATATTGAATAATTTTATCGTTTAATTCTTATACTTAATAATGCTCGTTTATGGGTCTTTGCTGTATGAAAAGTAAACTTTCATACCCCAGAACGCCGTAGATAACGAGAAGATTAAAGCGTTTTAAGCTCCTTAATAATGCGATTGAAGGCGCCCTTTACACTCTCGGCATCTTCTATACTGATAGAAAAGGTATTATAACGTGTAAAGTTATAGCGCTTAAAAATCTTTGGAGTTAAGACGCCGATGCGGTCAAAAAGCCGATCGTATTCAGCCCATAAGTCGCGCTCTTCCTTATATCCGGCACCTTTTTCTATACGATTTGGTACGAAAACAAGACGTGCATGAGACTTATATTTGTCGGCCAACTCTTGGAAAACCTTTATGAATGTAGCCGTAGACTTAAGGATAATATTACTGTAATCGAAAGGAACAATTATCATATCAGCCTTGGTCAACAATGGAATAAGACCATCGTCAGTCAATGCTCCAGGGGAATCAATGAGCACATATCCTTCAATTTTCTTCATCTCATCCATGAGTTTATCCGACTTTTCCTTTGAATCGAGGTTGAATTGATAGATATTATACGGCTCTTCTAAAGTCTTATAATCTTCCATTTCGCTTTCATCCTGACGCTGAGAAGACAGAGAGCGCTGATAATCTGCATCAACTACTAAGACGCTTTTACCTTTTCTGGTAAGATAATTGGCAAAAAGTGCGCAGAGAGTTGTCTTCCCTACCCCACCCTTTTGATTGGCAAATACTACTGTTTTATAGTTCGACATTTTCCTTTTTATTTTGAATTACCAAACAATCTCAATCTAAGCTGCAAATCACAAGATTGAAACTGATATATCATCTATCAATAATAAATTGATAAAACAACTTCTGCAAAGATACATAAAAGATTTAATCTAATTATAATTTTAATCATAAAACTACATAATTACCTATATATTAATCTATGATTCTATTTATATTATAAGCTATTTATAATTTAAT
>QWBZ01000998.1_pt1 | contig 10653 bp, 20 predicted proteins | sample 1972441 | NCBI WGS metagenome assembly QWBZ01 (sample SAMN09866721, study PRJNA288562) | Human oral metagenome isolate term6_saliva, whole genome shotgun sequencing... | isolation source: mouth | host: Homo sapiens | place: USA: California
CAGATAATGCTTAATCATCGTGGTATAGTGAATAAGTATGGAGTAGATATGGAGTTGATTAATGCCAGCAGATACTTCGTTAGCAAGCGTGATGGTAAGGCTTATCTCGGTGTTAATATCATTGTAAAAATCACCAATAGAGGTTTTCAACAGAATACCTATGGCGGTGGTGATATTAAGTTGACTGCTACGCTTGATGATAAGTCACATGAATATATAACCTTACAGTTAGGAAAGCAGTACACAGGCGACGATAAGGCTATAGTTGCAGCTACAACTCCGATCACACTTAAAATTGGAGAGAGTGGAGAAATGATTTATGGTGGACTGTTCGAGATAGGCTCTACAAGTGGAGGTGCGGTTGTAGCTCAAAAGATGTCTTACTCTGTGCGGTCTGTTTATTACGACACGGTCATTACGAAGTCGTATGTTTCTGAATTAGGCGGAAAGAACTTCTCTTCTGATAGTGGTGGGAATCTTATCAACCCTTCGAATGGCGACGAGCCACCAGCTGTTATACCAGCACCTAATATGGATGTTTAATTAAATAAAATAGTGATATGAAAAGTTTTTTAGATTTTCGATGATTGTGTGCAAGGCTTTACATGCTATTGATGTGTGCTTAATCTTCGCATTGGTACCAGCATTCTTCATCATGACTGGAAAAGAGAGTGTCGATTACTACTACAGAAAGGAGCAGTTCGATTGGCTCGATGTCTGTGCAGGTATGCTTGGTGCGATCGTGGGTGTTTTTCTTTTCCTATTGTAAAGGAGGTGTTCGTATGGATATAGTTGAATTACAGTTTACACCAGAGTTTATTCACTCTGTAGCTACACATCTTATAACATGTGTCGTGATGTGGGCTTTAGTCGTTAGCGCAGCCTTCATCGACCTATGGGACAGGGTTTATACGCAAAACAAATTGAAGAAGCCTTTGACTTCGCACCTTATGCGTAAGACGCTTGGTAAGATTGGTGAGTATTGGCGATTTCTCCTTATCGCCTTGATTATCGATGTCGTGATTTTCACGTCTTGTTCTCTGTTAGGTGTTAAGACTTTCCCTATCTGTACATTACTGTTCTCTGCTTCCTTACTCATCATAGAAACAAAGAGTCTCATTGAACATGCAAGAGAGAGAAAGAGTACTGCTGCTGATATGCAGCGCATCATTCAATCAGTCGTTAGTGCAGCTTCAGATAGAGATGCAAAGAAAGTTATTCAGTATGTCGCTGACTACATTGGTGAAGAGAAAAATGTAAATCAAAAAATAGAAGAATAGTATGGCAAATTTTTCAATAGCAGAGCTGGTACAATCCAGCACTGCTGAACAACTCAAGATAAACAATAACCCTCCTTCTATTGTGAAGGTTCACCTTACAGAAACGATTACTCTTTTAGAGAGTATTCGTGTAGAATGGGGTAAGTATTGCGAGGCTCACAAACTCGAGAACCCTGCTATCCGTGTAACAAGTGGCTACCGCTCACCAGAATTGAATAAGGCAGTAGGCGGCGTGAAGAACTCGGCCCATGTCGCTGGATATGCAGCCGACTTGCAGCCTGTCAATGGTAAGCAAGATGAGTTCGAGAAATTCTTCGCAAATGATTTCTCAAAGATGGGGTATGCCTATGACCAAATCATCATCGAGAAGTCAAAGACTGCTCGCTGGGTGCATGTCGGCTATAAGCGTGCCGATGGCAAGCAAAGACGGCAGTGTTTCACATTAAAAGTATAATCGTATGGACGACAAAGAAATTAAATACTACGTGTATTCAATATTAATCATCATTGGGTTACTCTCACTTACTGCAATTTGCATGACAAGTTGCTCGCATAGAGTGTATGTTCCTGTGCAGTCTATCCGCACAGACACTATCTACATAGCGAAGAAAGACAGCGTACATATCAAGGACAGCCTTATCACTCGGCAGGTGATAAACATCCGTGATAGTGTCGCTATTCACGACAGCGTGGTAATCGTCAAGGACGAGCAAGGCAACATTAAGGAACGGTTGATTGTCCGCTATCGTGACCATTGGCATGCAACTCAGGATGCTCTTACCCTCCTACGTCTGATTGACCGCTACAAGGCAAGCAATGATAGCTTGCGTGCAACTATGAGGGAACATATCGAGGTTCCTATACCAGTAGAGAAGAAATTATCTCGGTGGCAGAAAATCAAGATGGATGTCGGTGGTTGGGTTATCGGTGCTATGTCGACCTTTCTACTTGCAATCATTGGCTATATCGTTGTTTGGCTGTTGAAGAAGTACAGGAAGATTTAATTCTTTCCAATGTTTGCAATATTTGAAAGAATTTGCATAAATTCATTGAATAAATATTCCTTTTCTCTTGCATCTTTCACGATAATTTGCTAACTTTGTAGGAGTTGTTTATTAAATTTGTTTTGACATAGATTAGGTTTTTAGTTATTTAGGTTGAAGATTATTTTAAGAATAACCCTGCAATCCGTGAGGACAAGCAGGGTTTGTCGTAAAACAAAAAAGGGAGCACCTACTTGGCACTCCCTTTGTAAATTCTAAACTTCTGAATAACGATGTTTAATGGAACGTTCATAAGGTCATTGGACCTTGCAAAATCCATCAGTTCTTGAAAATCTCTCTTTCCCATATTATCTTTTGATTGTTAATATTTTACCTACGATTGCTTTGTCGAAAGTCACCCAATCAACGGCAATCGTTTCTTTCCTATTGCGAAATGAAAGAGTGACGAAATACTGAGCATTAATGTATTTCTGCTCATAAGGCAAGACACCCTTATCTATCGTTTCGTAGTGTTCGGGTATCTCCGACTTTTCGATAACGATTCCCCTTACAAGTTTGTTGCTACTATGTACGTAAACGGCAAACCCAAATGTAGCAAGGGTTACAACTGCCACTATACAAAACTTTGTTCTACTCATGCTACTTTCTTTTTTGTTAGACCTAATTCCTTTGCGAACTCACGCAGCTTTGTAAGACCACAACCGATAAAGGCTGCGAGTTCCTTGTTAGTCTTTAAGTGGTAATTCTCACGCAGATAGTCTGCCTGTCTATCAGTGAGTTCATATTTCTTATGGTTTTTCTTGTCCCACTCCATCATGTGGCGGTCTGCCTCCATTCTTGCATCTGGGTTGAGTTCAAGGGCAGCCGTACCGCTTTCATTGATATACTTTTCCGATACAAGATTTAGCTCGATAACATCAAGGGAACGTCTGCAATTCTCATCTTTGTTGATGTCGATGCTCACGCAATCCTTACAGAGTATTTCCTCAACCTGCCCCCATGCTTGGCGAACGGCATAAAGTCGTGCAGGCTTGAATGTAAGAGCGAAGTTTACAGGAGGACACGACGGACATCCCTCGATGAACTTATCGAACAATTCTACTGAGTAGTTGATAAGTTCGTATGCAAGGATAATATATGACTTTAAATCGCTATCCTTTATCATATTCCTGTCAAGCACTCTTTTTATTGCTTGGCGGAATAGACAGATATGAGGTTTTAGCCTTTCATCAACGCTATCGAGGAAGTCCATATAAAGCTGACGTTTGTCGGTTTCTGCATTCTGCATATCCTGCATATTGAGTTTCTCAAAAACATCATATCGGGACATAGCATCTTTGCACGCTTTCTTTATTCTTTGTCGATATAAGCCTGCTTCTTTGATTTTCTCTATTGCATCACGCATATAGGTATGGGCGATATCGTTCGTTCCACCTACGATAGTATGGAATAGGGCTGAAACATGATTGAATGTTTCCCTATGCTTTTCTGTTATCTTCATGAAGTCAACTATCTCTTTCTTAGCCAACTTCTTTGCATCGAAAATATTACTCATGTGCGTATTTACCTGTTTTAATTATTCTGTCGGCTGCCTCTGAGCCGTAAACCTGCCATAAACCACTCTCATATTGACAAATATGGTCGACAAGTCTGGCTATTGTTCGTCCTTTGGTGTGTGTCTTTTTGAGGATTACAGCAGGCTTTCCTCCTGCATCTTTTGTTACTGCCATTACACACGGCAGGTTATAAATGTCATTGATGTTCCTCCCATCAAATGAAATATCTAAAATTACCTTCATTAGTTAAACCATTCGTTGTAAAGTTCATTCTTTCGTGTTTCGTAGTCAACGCCGCGATACTCATTTTCTAATCTTGCAATCTGCCTAAGCTTTGCCTTGACACATCGAGGGAAAAACTTTTTATTTATCTTCTTCGTCTGCCCAACGAGTGCAGCACGTCTATTAATGTATTCCTTTGCTGTCATAGTTATGCCCGTATCAGAGAACGTTAGCACATACTCATTTGTTCTTAGTGTGTTAGTATCTAAGCCTTATAGGGTATCAAGTCTTTTGCTTCTTCCTCCCACATGTCGCCTTCATTCCCATAGAAGTCAAGATAAACAGTGCCGTTCTTTAAGTCGGCAAGAGTAGAGTTAAGCCCCACGACTATCATAGGGAATCCGTCTTCTTTATTGCAGACTTTGTCACCTATATTAATCTTACGAATATCCATAATTACTCTCCTATCTCCTCATGATATTGTCGCAAGGCTTCTCGTACACGTTTTGCAGCTTCAGCGGTTTGCTCCTCGGTGTGAAAATAGTTGAGAGCATTCCAAAGTTTGTTGTCAAAAGTGCTATAAGTATCGTCTAAACTTTTAACTGTTAAATCAACGTCAATAAAGTAGTAGTCTCCACCTTTCTTTGCTCTCCACCTAATCGTCTCCACTCGCTTTTCCTCAGCGTTCCATTTTAGCCCTTGCTCTTTCATTTTATCAAAGAGTAACTGTTTTTCTTCTTCTGTAGCAAGACGCCATGTATGTTTCCCATTCCACAAAGAATAAGAAGAATCGGACAACATTCCGTCTTGTTGTATATGGACGAAACTTCTTAACCTGCAATTTTCGAAGCTGTGAACATCTACAAGCAAGATTTCATTCATCTTACTTACAATGACATCTCCTCTTTTGAACTCTTCTTTATACTCTTCTTTTTTTCTCTCAAATACCACGCTTCCGTCCTTAACGATTGCCTTGCAACCCTTAGGAATGGTGATTGAATCACCGCATTCTAATTTAACTTTCATGTTTATTTTGTTTTATATATTTTCTCTATAGCTTTAAATATCTCAAACGCCACTTGAGGTACCCAGGCATTTCCTAACGCTTCAATGCTTTTACTTCGCCACTTTGGGAAAGAAATGGTAAGGTCAGCCACTTTAAAGGGTAGCCCATCATCTCTGTTACAAATAGGGGATTGAGTTGGGAAGCATCGGAAGTCGGACTTGTCAATTCTGCAATTTTGTCGGTCAGATTGAATTTGTTCCTGTTTACCGAACAATTTCCGCGCGCTTCTTGCGCCTTTGGCGTGGGCAACAACTCCAAATTCAGAAATTCCGTTTTTCCCTCCTTGTTGCACACTTTCAGACCTTGCGTTTGCGGAGTTGGCAACATCTTGTTCGCTGCAAGGTCTTTCAATGTTGCGGAAAACACTTGCCCGTTTCGAAGTCTTTTCCCTCTTGCAAGTTTGACTGCCCCTCCCTGCGCATCGCTGGCAATCGGTGTCGGTATTAAGTTTTGCAACAATCCATACCCTGTCTCTTCTGTGAGGTGCTCCAACGGCACAAGCCGGAATAACAAACGGTTGGACTGAATATCCTGCATGCTCAAGGTCTTCACAGATGCTATCAATCGTGAATTGCTGCTCCGTTCGGTATATGAAATTCTCGTCGAACAAATCGTCTGCGCGTCCCACTTTAACCGCCTTGCCAGGCTGTACCATTGAGAGGATTCCATTAACGTTTTCACCAACAACCCAAGTGGGCTGAATTTGCCGTATCGCTCGTAACATCTCGCCCCAGAGATAGCGGTTATCTTCCGCTCCCTTTCGCTTACCTGCAATACTGAATGGTTGACAAGGGAATCCTCCTGTGAGAACATCAATGCGTCCTCTCCATTCGGTGAAATCTGTTTTTGTAATGTCTTCATAAGAAATACTATTAGGAAACCAATACTCTAAAACTTTTCGTTGAAACTCTTGTATTTCACAATGAAACACATTAGTCCAGCCCATCCATGAGGCAGCGAGTTCTGCTCCACCAATACCCGAAAAGAGGCTTGCATGAGTATGTTTCATACGCTAATCAACTAATTTTACTGCTGCATCATACTCATCCCATGGACTAAGCATGGGCATTAGGACAATGCGTATGTCATCGTTTAAAACAAATTCATTAGCTGCTCTATTAGGGTTATATGTTAACTTAACAGAGTTTATTCCAAGGAAATCCAGTGCAAACTTTAGTTTACTAATAATCCTTGCCCTAAAGCAAGCATTGCCAATATTTATAACGGCATCTTCATCTGTAATCTGCTTTCCTGTCTTCTTGGTTCTTTCGGGCTCAATCTCTCCAGTACCATCACATACTGGGCAATCAGATTCATGTTCGTGTGTATGTCCGTGAATGTCCATATACTCCCAAGTAACATAGCCACTTCCGTTGCAATCTTCACATTCAACTGCATCTTGAATAACAATTTCTTCATCAATTTTAGGACACTCATCCAATGCTTGATTTACAGCCTCTAAAGTGATTTTCTTATTGCAAGGGCTCTCTAACTTTGGAAAACCTAACTTCTTTTTTGGATATTCATTAGTAAGAACTTTTGGATTTATCCGAATAAGGACAACTCCATCAGAACTCCAAACCTCATTGTAGTTCGTGTTGAAAAAAGGTTCAGTAAGTATATCTTTTATATGGGTTTTATCACAGAGCTTATTTAGCAGCTCCGCTTCATTCTTTATCTTCATAATTCGTCTATTTTAATCTACTAATTCAAAACTATACGCAACCACCCAAGGGTTGAAATCCCACGTGCCCTTGCCACTCACCATGTCAATGAGAGCAGCAAAGGCTTCACGTGGTGTTGGAAATGTTTTCAGTCTATGAACGGGAGTATTATTCATTTTTCCCTTTGTTGCAAACACATATTCTACTTTATTAAAGAAACGTTGAGGATAAATCCCCTCTCGCAAAACTTCATCGTCTGATAGACTCTGGAGACGTTCCACCTTGACATCTGTAATTCTGATGTGATGAGGGAGTAGGTCAGCCCTAACAAACATTTTATTCGTCCACCCAGCCTTATACTCCTTACGTGGCATACCCACCTCATCAAGTATAGCATCGCTGTGCATCGGTAGACATTCAATAATATCCTTGTATGGCTGTGCTATCGCAACAATATCACCGACCTTGTGAGTTGTGCGTTTTAACACATACTCATCTGTTGATAGATAATCTCCTTCGCCAATTGGCTTGTAAATAAAATCCTCGTACCAATCATCATATTCGTCCAATAATGACATTGTAACTGCTCGCCTTGTCATTGTCTTTGTGCCATTAAACACTGCCTGTGTAAGGCAGAACTTATCTGAAAACATTATCTTCTTCATACGCTTACTTGATTAGCTCGGGGTTATCGTGGATATTTCCACAGATAATCTTATTTGTTTCATCTATCCATGTCTGTGACATCGGCAAACCAAAACCCTTAGGGAGCGTTGAATTAACAGCTACAAACTCCGCTTGCCGTTCATCATATTTCACGACAAAGTGACAATTCTGGCCCGTGAGTATATCTCCCTCAAAGATTTTAACACCATTTTTGTCTTTCAGTCCAGTGTACTGACCGATGGTGTCGGGAATTACACGGTCTCTTTTCAACATTTCGGTACACTCGCAGCCAAAAGACGACAATTTATCTCCAAATATTGCTACGTCTCCGTTTTCGTATTGAAGCAAGTCACCATATATCCACTTGCCATTATATTCTAATTTTCCTCTGAATTGTATTTCTCTGTTCATATTACTTCTTTGTATTTATTGATTTAATATGGGTTGTATACCCTTTTATATGACGTTGATAAGAAGTAGTTCCATTTGCATTTGTAAAGTATACATTATTTCCACTATCGTAAAACCGATAGACTTTTACTCCGTTACATTCAAACAAGAACTTAACATCGTAGTCTTTCAACTTTTGTTCGTACTCCTGCTTTCGTATCTGCTCCTTTGTCAACTTGGGCTTAGGTGGGTCTTGTATTTTCCTAATCTCGTAGCCACAAGAACTGACTACAAATGGCAACATTGATAATAAAATTAGTTTCCTCATATTACGTTACTTAAATAATTCTTGTTCCTTTGGCTGACTTCCGATAATAGCGTTTACACGCTTTATCTCAGCATCAACTTCTCTCTCAACTGTCTTACACTCATCAAGTATAGATTTGCTTCGTGTCTTGAAGTATTCTTGTTGAAGTTTTCTCATCAAAGCAACCTTATCAAAAAAATCACGACTATTCATGTTACTTTTCTATTTTTAGTTTCTTAAATACTCCGTACCCTTCACTTCCATGCAGCAAGTGGTTGAAATGCTTACAGATAATACTGGTCTGACATACGTCTTCATCATTCAAATCGCACTTGTCGCAATCGACAGACTTATCTGTTTTGAGGAAGATATACTGCTTATCGTCTATTGTTATTCCGTTCATAACCCCAACACTTGTTTAATTTGTTTCTTATAGTCCTCATTGGCTGCCAGCTTGGCTTCTTCTAAAGAGCTACCAGTAGAGAGTGGAATTTCCTTTCCGTTAAAGCGTAATAACCATATTCCGAAATTGTCAATGTTATATCTACCAATATAAGTAGCTGCATGTATGAAAGGCGCATACCCTTTCCACTCTAATTCAGGAAAGCTGTCCACCACGCTCTCACGCCCAGCGTTGAAAGCTGCCTTGATGTCGTCAAATGTGAAGCACTTGTTTTCTTCAAAGATAAGGTCACTTTTTCCGTTCACTCTGGCATACTCTTTCAATGCGTACGCCAGAGATAAATCTTTCTTTTCTTTCATTCTATTCCTCAACTTCCTTAAATTCACCATTTACCAGTTTATAGAATGTATCAGCCTTGATATGTTCGCCATCTACCTTCTCTGTTTTTACACAGATGGGAATCCAAACACCATCAATGCAATCCCATTCTGCAAGTGTTATCCAGCTTCCAATCTTAGCTTTGGCAATAGAATTGTTACCAGCAGCCATAACGACAGAGTGATTACCTGTACTCTCAATCTGAGCAGAGTTACCGCTTGAACCAATCTGAGCAGAGTTACCACTTGAACCAATCTGAGCAGAGTTACCGCTTGAACCAATCTGAGCAGAGTTACGTTATCATTTAAGTCTGTCTCTTTTTTTAGCTTTACTGGTGAAGTGACATCTTTTATCCATTCAACTCCAAGGTTAATAATATCTGCTAATTTCAGTTCAGCCTTTACCTTAATCTTTGAAGAACATACTTTTGTAGTATTTTCTTCCTTATCAATTTCACCAGAATGCTCTACCTCTGCAAAGCGAGAGTTAAGCATATCGTAGTAGTCAAACACTTCTAACGGAGACTCGCAAGCGTGAAATCCTCTCTCACAGCACTTAATATCTCCGTCCATTTCGTACTCCTTACCGACTTCATACTGAAAGTCACGGCACTTTAAATTCTTGTCAAAGCCTTTGTAGGCGATAATTTTCTTTTCTTCCATATTGATTTGGTTTAGTTAATCTTTATAATTCTCCTCGAAGTGAGGACACCTCCCGGTATATTCTTGGTACTTCTCTTGCACCCACCACATATAAGCATCGGGAGGGTCTGGAAGATACCGCTTGCAGTAGTTTCTTAATTCACATCCAACACCCCTGCAATAGGCGTAATCTGCATTGATATTATCTGGCATAATCACTTTCGGTTTGAATTACCCGTTATCGTCACTTTTCTTGTGATAGCGTGAAGCCTATCAATCACTCTATCTCCATACTTAGCTTTCAAATGGTCTTCGTCTAAGTTGGTAGAGAACATTAGTAATTTGCCGTCCCTTTCCGATGCATCAACGAGTTCTGCAAATGGTACTCGCTTGTTGCCGTAGATGTTAGATATATCCTCTGTTCCCACGTCATCAATATAAATAACGTATCTGTTGATAATCTCATCAGGTGACTTGTTGAGTTCATTTGCCGTGCAGATTGTTACCACCTTACGGCAATAGTGGTTAAGCAGTAAAGGAATAATTCTCATACCTATCAGCGATTTACCAACACCGCAATTTCCAACAAGCATTAAGCCTTTACCTTTGTTATCAGTGAGCCACTGAACTATCTTCTCATAGTCAGTGTTCCACTTTGCATTATCACCACAGAAGTACTTTAATCCCCCTTTGAGGTGTGTTCCTGCATTTGGAATGCTGATTTGCACCTTGTCGGGCAGTGGCTTATACGTTGTATCTCGTAACCGCTCAATGGTGAATTTGAAGTCTATTTGTTCCATTACCAATCGCTGTTTTTGTCGTAATTCATTTCAGATGATTTAAGGGCGGTGGTACTCTTTTGTACCTTCTCTCTACTTGCCCACGTCTGTAATCGCTTTGATGTTTCCCACGTCTTTTCAAGTTCAAAGCGCATCTTAGTCCCCGATTTGTTCCTTTCAGTCCAATAGTTGAAAAATGCACGTATCATCGTAGGCTCATAAGTGCCACCACGTGAAGAAACAAAAGGAATAAGGCTCTTTTCAAACGCTTTCTCTCGGTCATTACATTTTGCTTGT
>QWBZ01001282.1_pt1 | contig 10645 bp, 9 predicted proteins | sample 1972441 | NCBI WGS metagenome assembly QWBZ01 (sample SAMN09866721, study PRJNA288562) | Human oral metagenome isolate term6_saliva, whole genome shotgun sequencing... | isolation source: mouth | host: Homo sapiens | place: USA: California
GAATTCGGCTAACTGATATAAATATTTTTCTTCCATGATACAAAGGAAAGAAAAATATATTAATTAAGAAAATTTCCCCACCTTTTTTCTACTGAGCCGAAATTTCTTTATTTGATATCTTTTTCTTTCCTTTGCATTATGGAAGATACTTATCTATATCATTTAGCATCGTTGGTTCTCCCTAAGGATGTATTGAAATACTTCTCTGTAGTTAAAATAGAACCTAGTCCTTCATTATTGCGTATCCATCTTGACGAGAAGATGGAGAAAGAACTTTCCGATGACCTTCATTTTGAGTCTAAAGGCTTTATGGACGCTGTTGAGGTTACCGACTTCCCTATTCGTGACCATAAGGTTATTTTGGTTCTTCGCCGTCGTCGCTGGATAGATATTCGTACAGGTAAGAGTTTCTCTCTTCCCTTGCAGATTGATATTACAGCCTCCGGCACTCGTTATTCCAAAGAGTTCGGAGCTTTTTTAAAAGAAACGTATGGAGACATCCCCAGTGACCTGCCGTACGCTTGAGGAGACCGCTCTGTCCAACGGAGAACTTTATACGATAGTAACTAATAGGGACAGACATGGCAAGAAGGGCTGCCTTGTAGCAGTGGTTGCTGGAACAAAGTCTGAGAAGGTATGTGAGGCACTCGATAGGATAGATGAACAAAAGCGTGAGAAGGTTGAGGAGGTAACACTAGACTTGTCAGACAGTATGCGTAAGATAGTACGCCATAGCTTCCCTGAAGCCAAAAGAGTCATTGATAGGTTTCATGTTCAAAAGCTTGCCTGTGATGCTGTACAGCAGATGAGGATAGACTATCGTTGGAGAGCCATACAGGAGGCAAATGATGAAATGGAGGAAGCCAAACTTATAGGAGAGAAGTATCAACCTCGTACCTTTGAGAATGGAGATACGAAGAAGGAACTGCTAGCCAGGAGTAGATATCTTCTGTTCAAGTCTTCAGAGAAATGGACAGACTCACAGAAACAGAGAGCTAAGATACTCTTCGAACTTTATCCTAAGCTTCAGACGGCCTATGGTCTGTGTCATTCCTTAAGAATGATTTTTGCCAAGAATACCATCAAAAATGCAGCAAGGTTATCAATGGCTAAATGGTACAATAAGGTGGAAGAGGCTGGGTTTGATTCTTTCAATGTTATTGCAGCTACATTCTATGAGCATTATGATGATATCCTTAATTTTTACAACAATAGAGCATCAAATGCAGCAGCAGAATCTTTCAACTCAAAAATAAAATTATTCAGAACGAATCTGAGAGGAGTCAGAGACAAAAGTTTCTTTTTGTTTAGAATCAAAAAACTATATGCATAATCCCCACCTTTTTCCTACTGAGCCGGGGTCAGTCCTAAAGCCAGTTGCAAGCCTATACTCTTAAGCACACAATTTCATAAGTATTTATTACCTTTGCATCATGAAGAATCACCAAAACGGCTCAGTAGAAATTGTCTTTATAACTTGACGTAGCCCGCTACGTCTGCGCCAAAAACAAACAAGATGCTCGATAATAAAACACAATATGTTTAGGCTCTAATGAACTATTTGGGTTAAAAGAAAAAGCGATGACCTTCACAGGTGATCGCTTTCTTTACTCAATAGGTATTAGTCTTTTAAAGGTAAAAGATTGTTTTCAGGATAACAGTCACAAAGATATATTATTTTCGCGTCACATGCAAACTTTTAGTAGATTATTTTTTCATTATAATGATGTGTGCGAACACATGTTTTATACAAAATCTATTTTTTACGAAATAAGTCTCAAACCTCTTGTTTCATAAGATTTTTTGTTATTTAAAAGTTCAGAAATTTAAGTTATTCCATTTGTATTTTAATAGCCTTTTGTAACGCTATATGAATAGTTGTGCGTCTATACTTTATCATAACACCACCTATTCTTTTGTATAATAATTTATCCATTAAAATGCTTTTGTTATCCATAGTGTCTCCTTTATTCATAGATTATAATTAACTTTGCAAAGAATTTATGTATAAGTTAAATATTAAGTAAAAGCAAAACCTTCCATTACTACATTTATAAATGATTATGAAGAAAAGAACAATCGTGTTGTTTGGAATGCTCCTTATGGTTTTGACTGCTGTTGCTGGCGGCAAAATCAAGGTAGCATGTGTAGGAAATAGTGTGACATGGGGAATGACAATTATCGATAGAGAAAAGAATTGTTATCCAGCACAACTACAGAAGATGTTAGGAAATAAATATGAAGTCAGAAACTTCGGACACTCGGGAACTACACTACTACAACATGGACATCGTCCCTATGTCGACCAACAAGAGTACCAAGACGCTTTGAACTTCAAGGCAGACCTTATCATTATCCATCTTGGACTCAATGATACCGACCCACGAAACTGGCCTGAGTACAGTGAAGAATTTAATGCTGATTACATCCGTCTGATTAATAGTTTCCGTCAGGCGAATCCTAAAGCAAAGATTTGGATTTGTCTTATGACCCCTATCTTTGAGCGTCATCCACGTTTTGAGAGTGGTACACGCGACTGGAGCGCAACAAACCTATTGTTTTCCGTGGAAAAGCAAATGCAGGTGAAACTGTTAAGGTCAACTTCAATGGGCATATGCTTTCAGCTATAACAAATGATGCAGGAAAATGGAAGATTACCTTCCCTGCTGAGAAAGCTGGCGGACCTTATAAAGCCCAAATAAGTACGAAGAAAGAAAAGCTTACTATTAAAGACATATACGTTGGTGAAGTGTGGCTTTGCTCAGGGCAATCAAACATGGAGTTACCTGTAAATGCTGTACAGAGCAGGACACAAGACTTAAATGAGGCTGACAGTCAGACACACTTACATCTTTTTAATATGTCAGCTATCTACCCAACGACTGCCGTAGCATGGTCAGCTAATGCTTGCAACTCTGTAAATCGTCATCAGTACCTCCATATTGGACCATGGCGTAACTGCTCTCGAGAATCTTTGGGTGGCTTCTCAGCTGTAGCTTATCACTTTGGAAAGAAGTTAGCAGACAGTTTGCAGGTCCCAATAGGTATCATCTGTAATGCTGTTGGTGGTACCACTACAGAGTCATGGATTGACCGCCATACGTTAGAACAACATATGCCAGCTATTCTTCGTGATTGGTATCATGGAGATTTCGGTATGAAATGGGCACGTGAGCGAGCATTGCAAAACATCAGCGTAAGTAAGAACCCACTGCAACGTCATCCTTATGCACCAGCCTATATGTTCGAGACTGGTATGCTTCCACTAAAGGGATATAGTATCAAGGGAATTGTTTGGTACCAAGGTGAGTCCAATGCACATAACATGGAACTACACGAACGTCTCTTCCCGATGTTACAGAAGAGTTGGCGTAACTTCTTCCATGACCCAGAGCTACCATTTTATTTCGTACAGCTCTCCAGCCTGAATCGTCCTTCATGGCCACGTTTCCGTGATTCTCAGCGTCGTATGGCATCAAGACTACGTAATACTTGGATGGCTGTTACAACAGATGTGGGTGATTCCTTAGATGTACATTACACAAACAAAAAGCCTGTCGGTGAGCGGCTTGGCTTACAGGCTTTACACCATAGTTATGACTACAACATAGAATCTGATGGCCCTATCTGTCATTCTGTATCAGCAAAAGACAATGGAATTGAATTACAGTTTATTCACGCAAAGTCACTATCAGCTAAGGGCAGCCGCCTTATTGGCTTTGAGGTAGCAGGTGCAGATGGCATCTATTATCCAGCAGAAGCACAAATAACATCATCTAACACAATTCTTGTTAGATCGTCATCTGTAACACGTCCACTCTATGTTCGTTATGGATGGCAACCTTTTACACGTGCCAACCTTGTGAATGAGGTAGGATTACCATGTAGTACATTCCAATGGGCAGTAAAGAAATAAAGGTGTTTATAACCATCGTTCTTTGTTTAGAAAAATGATACAATTAAGTCAGACTGTCCGCAGTCTGACTTTTTTTTTATTAAGACCATTCCAGACAGAATCCTATTTACTATATTACACAAATAAACTTTTCTCCCTTTATGACCCTTGATGTATCCCTATATATTTGGTAGTTTAACCATATCATGCATCTACTATAGGACACTCTCAACAACTTTATAGCAAAAGAATTTAAGAACTTCATCATATTTATGTGGTGATTAGCAACTTTCTTTTTAACTTTGTGCCTTATCTAAAACCCCTATCAATGATTGATACAGCAATGAACAACTATACCTTATATAATTCAAAGCACTCTTCGACCCTATTGATTACAGCTTCAATAGCTGTTCTTGGCGTGTCCCTCCCAGCCAAAGCACAACAAGTAAAAACACAACCCAATATCATCTTGTTCATGGTAGACGACATGGGATGGCAGGACACATCCCTTCCCTTGGCCGATTCGATTACTGCCAATAATCGGAAATACGATACACCTAACATGGAAAGACTTGCTTCCGAGGGGATGATGTTTACAGATGCTTATGCAACTCCTATCAGTTCGCCCTCCAGATGTAGTCTGATGACAGGTATGAATATGGCTCGCCATCGGGTAACGAATTGGACTTTACATCGCGATAAGATGACAGATGGGAAACGAGATGGCGTAACATTACCTGATTGGAATTATAATGGTATTGCGCAAAGCGGTAATGTCGCACATACTACAAAGGCTATATCCTTTGTACAACTCCTAAAAAATGCAGGCTATCACACCATACATTGCGGAAAAGCACACTGGGGAGCTATTGACACTCCGGGTGAGAATCCGTGCCATTTTGGCTTTGACGTAAACATTACAGGTACGGCAGCTGGTGGATTAGCTACCTATTTAAGCGAACGTAACTATGGTTTTACAAAAGAGGGCAAACCCACATCTCCATTCGCTATCCCAGGCTTGGAACGTTATTGGGGTACTGGTATCTTTGCCACAGAAGCCCTTACACAAGAGGCAATAGCATCATTAGAGAAGGCTAAGAAATACGACCAACCTTTCTACCTCTATATGTCTCATTACGCTGTGCACGTACCAATCGATCGAGATATGCGTTTTTACCCTACATATCGTGCACGTGGTCTTTCGGAAAAGGAAGCTGCTTACGCTTCATTGATTGCAGGAATGGATAAAAGTTTGGGAGATCTCTTGGATTGGGTCGCAAAGGCAGGACTTAAGCGAGAGACCATCATCATCTTTATGAGCGATAATGGAGGACTCGCCTCATCATCCTATTGGCGAGATGGAGAACTTTACACGCAGAATGCACCACTCAAGAGTGGTAAAGGTTCTCTGTATGAAGGAGGTATAAGAGTTCCCTTTATTGTAAAATGGAATAATATTGTAAAACCAAATACTCGCTCTCATGCACCTATCATCATAGAGGACCTCTATCCTGCTTTACTCTCCATGGCTGGAATTAAGAACTATCATGTACCACAAAAAATAGACGGACAAGACATTACACCTATTCTTCGTGGTAAACAACAAGGTGATAAGAAGCGACAGCTAATATGGAACTATCCTAACATTTGGGATGGAGAGGGATTGGGAATCAGTCTTAATTGTGCCATTCGTGAAGGGCAATGGAAATTGATTTATTCGTATCTCACTGGTCAAAAAGAACTATACGATCTATCCAGCGACCTGTCTGAGAAGAATAATCTTGCTTCTTCTCACCCTCAACTCGTTGCTCGTCTTTACAGACATCTCAGATCTAAATTACATAAAATGAATGCACAGAAACCAATCGTTGAGGGTGAAAAAAGAAAATAAGAGTGGTTAGTTTAAGTAGACATAAGTTATTCATTGAATTTTATTTCAACTGCATCATTCTACTCTTATAGGATAAAAGAGAGAATAGTATATCCTTGAAGTGGTATCTTATCAACTTTACGAAATAAGCTACTGACCCAACAGGCTAAGTAAGTTCTTTGTAGTACAACTTGTTTATAACAATAAGTTGAATCTACTTTGGTGACATTTTGCGAGATGTTTAGCAGGCAGCACCATTGGTGTTTACCAACAACACAACACGTGCGGACCATCAACACGCTATGTGCGGAATGACAACACATCAGCTGAAGATTGTCAAAGAGTCTCGTTTTGGTTATTATAAAGAAGACTGTAAAATGCTTTATAAAGAACTAATATAGGACAACTTTACCAAACAACACTATAAAAACGTCTTATTGATATAACGCTTTATCATAGTCAATAGTCTTCAAAACAAGACGACGACGATTGCTGTTGAAACTTGGAGAGATGACATTCCTCTCTTCGCAGTAGTCTTTTGTCTTTATTCCAGCCAGATAAAGCAACAAATGTGGTAAATCATCTGTCATAAACTTATTATTTCTAGCCATCAATGTTTCCGTAAAAATCTTGCGATGTCTCTGCTTATATATAGGCGAACACCATATCCAAAAAGGTATTTCAAACTCTTCGTGATACTTCCTGAGATTGATTTGTTCGACTTCAGTTAATCTACCAGCCATATTTACATCTTTACCATAGCAATCCTCTCCATGGTCAGACAAGTAGACAATAATGGCATCCTTGTTACGGAACTGTTCTACTATCTTGTTCAATACAAAATCATTATAAAGCGTTGCATTATCGTAGTCTGCAATAGTTTGTTTCTCTTTATCTGTCAAGTCCATACGCTTATAATCCTTTATTCCAAACTTCTTCATATTACTTTTACAACGCAATGAGTATTGAAAATGCTGTCCTAAAAGATGAAAGATTATCAGTTGTGGCTTCTTATAGCTAATGATATCTTTATAATCATTTAATAGATTCTCATCATAGTTATGAATCGTGACATTTCTATAATCAAACATTTGCTTATTTAACTGTGGATGATTTAAGAAGAAACCACCTACAAGATTATTCGTCCAATCAGGTGTATAGTTAATACCATATGGAAATTGATTAGACAAGAAACTGACATGATACCCCGCTTTCTTAAACACTGCAGGAAAGAGTACATACTTACTCCAATCACCTTTCTCGTCAACGGATTGCAATGAGAAAATTTGCTTGAACACTTTACTCGTTAGATTCCATGGTGAAACAACATTAGTAAACACTGCTAACGAATCTTTACCATTCATCATGGCAAGTTGATAAGGCGTTGTTGGCAAGGGATAGCCATACAGTTGAGAATGGTGTCGGTTGGCACTTTCACCTATAACAAGTACAATTGTAGGAGATGTAAAAGAACATGAATCTACTTTTATTTGCTGATTAGCCATAATGACTCCATTAACCTGCTTTGCTATCAAGTGGTTTGAATAAAGTCCATAAACAATACGTTCGACTGGATGATAAAGATGTGCAAACCCATTAGTAACCGCAACCTCAAGTTCTGAGAGATTATTAACTCTATAAAGCTGAACCTTATCATAAACACTTAAAGCTATTCCTACAAAGATTGTAAACATTAAAGCAAAGGCAACAAAAGGTTGCTTGAGATAAGAGGTTGGAAATGTCATCTTCTTTACCGCCATAACAATATGACAGAGTGCAAGAAAAAGAATAATATCAGCTGCGGAAAAGAAAAGTTTTAGATTAAGATATTGCAAGAAAAACTCTGTAGCCTCTCTGCCTGTAGTTTCTTGCGCTAAAAGAAGCATTGTCGGTGTAATTGGAGTATCAAAGAGTGTCTTACAGCAAGTATCTATTATGGATACCACATAAATAATACAACTCAACATAATCACCAACCCTTGACATATTGTTTGTTGACAAAGACTCAGTAAAAAACAAATAATATATAGATCCGCAATCAATTCTATATAACCAAAAACATTACGATGACTCACATTCGTAAAGGCACCAACCAACAGCATAAACATAAAGAAAAGAGAATTCTCTTCTATTGGCTTTATCATCTTAGTTACAAAGGTACTTTTCATTTTTGTATTATTGATTTGCTTCACACTGTTTCATCCAATCATGATATTAACATGCTATAATAATCAGGATTAGTTACAAAGGTACAAAATAGCATCCGTATTTTCAAATAATTGTTATTTACATAAGCGTTATAAATATATACATTATACCATAATTCTATATTGATTGTCTATTTATGTAACTTAACATAGCTCGCTATACCTTTAACCCAAAGATAGACAAGCTGCTCAATTATAAAACAAAAGCAGTTTAGGCTTTAACAGGCAGTTTAGCTTGAAAGGATAATTATAACTACTAAGCCTAATCATAAGAACGGTGAGCACATACCAACATGTAGCTCACCGCTCAAAATAGCTATTTATTCTTCAATTGATTGGTTTCAACATAATAAGAAGAAACATCAAAAGAAAATAACGATAGAAGTTGACAAAAGGCTTAAGAATTATTTTCTTTTCTGTTTGCCAAGAAGTTCTTGTATATTTTCTTTACCTGAGGTGCAAGGAAAATAATACCAATAAGGTTAGGAATTACCATCAGACCATTGAAGGTATCTGCCAATTCCCATACCATATCTGCTGCAAAAAGACAGCCAAGAAAGACAAAGAGAACAACAAGTGCACGATAAGAAAGAATACCCTTCTTACCAAACATAAACTTGATATTCATCTCAGCAAACATATACCACCCAATAATTGTTGTGAAAGCAAAGAAGATTAGACTGATGGCAAGGAAGATAATTCCACCATTTCCAAAAGCTATCTCGAAACCTTCTTGCGTAATAGCAACCGATTTTAAGCTTAGATTTTGGAAAGAACCTGTCAGCATAATGACAAAAGCTGTTGATGTACAGATAAGAACGGTATCAACAAAAACACCTGCCATAGCTACAAATCCCTGCTCAGAAGGGTCTTTAACATCAGCCAAAGCGTGAGCATGAGGTGTTGAACCCATACCAGCCTCATTCGAAAACAGACCACGAGCAACACCATAGCGAATGGCATATTTCATCACCGTACCAGCGGCTCCACCTGCTGCTGACTTCATAGAGAAAGCATCCTGGAAGATTGTACGGACAACATGAGGCAACTGATCAGCAAACATATAAATGATAACAAGCGAACCCAAGATATACACAACCGCCATGAAAGGGACTAAAAGTTCGGCTATAGCGGTGATTCGGCGTTGTCCTCCAATAATTACTACACCCACAACAGCTGCTAAAACAATACCTATAATATAAGAAGGTATATGGAAAGCATTATTCAAAGCTATTGAGATAGAGTTTGCTTGTACCATATTTCCAACGAATCCCAACGCAAGAACAATAGCAACAGAAAAACAAACAGCAAGCCACTTACTACCAAGTCCATAATAAAGATAATAGGCTGAGCCTCCGACCGTCTCGCCATGATACTCTTTCTTATACTTCTGGGCAAGTACTGCCTCAGAGAAAATGGTGCTCATTCCTAACAATGCAGATACCCACATCCAGAAAATAGCTCCCATACCACCACTTGCAATAGCTGTTGCAACACCACCAATATTACCAGTACCAACTTGAGCAGCTACAGCTGTGGCTAATGCTTGGAATGAATTAACTTTTGTTTCACCAGGCTTTCGCTTCTTGAATATTGGACCAAAAGCATACTTAAACGCCAAATTTAAATGGCGAATCTGTGGGAAGCCAAGGTAGACAGTATAGAAAATGCCTACTCCTAACAATGCGTACATGAGAAAACTATTCCACAAAAACTCATTGAACGCTTTTACATAGTCTAATACATTCATCGGCTACATAGTTTAGATATTAGTAATAGATTAGTGGATAATACCACATTAGATTGTTTAGTAACAGATTAAATAATCAATCTTACGCCGCAAATATAGTATTTTATCTTTTACAAAGCAACTATAAAAGCAACTTTTTGAGTTAATCACAGAATTACTTTTGTATTAACATTTTCATCATGCAGAGCTCAATCTGATGCTATTAACGGTGTAATTATCATTCATAAACTCATTTATATCTCACATCTACCTACATTGAAAATCTCATCATGGAATACTTCAACTATACATACCACATTGAAAAGACTTTACATAAATCTTAATAAACCTATTAAAATAAGGACGAAAAACACACGTTAATATCATCTTTCTAACCAACAGGGAATCAACCACTTAAGTTAAGGCATTTCAAAAGATGCTTAATAGGCTTCTTAAAGGGCGTTACTAAGACCTCAAAAGGGCGTCTTTTGAAAGCCTATTGGGCGTTAATTGAATGCTAAAAGAGCATATATTAATAACGAGACAACTCAAAATATTTTACAAATATAAAATAAACAGAAAATAAACTACTCTAACTAAGATTGTATCGGTTGATATGTTAGTTTAACCCAAATCGGTCATTAGAGCCTAAACATATTTTGTTTTCTTATCGAGTAGATTGCCTGTCGTTGTAACGCAGGCGTAACGGGCTACGTCAAGTTACAAAGACCGCACAAGATGCCGATAAGAAAATAAAAGATATTAAGAAACAACACCATAGTAATAAGAATTATACATAACCGATTTGGGGTTAACTCTTATCCTGCTAAAAATCATCATGTCTCACACTAAAAGATTTCATCAAATAGCCATGTATTAATAAAAAGGCACAAGAAAAGTTATAAATAATTTGGAATTATCAGAAATTCTTGTTACCTTTGCAC
>QWBZ01000709.1_pt1 | contig 10638 bp, 8 predicted proteins | sample 1972441 | NCBI WGS metagenome assembly QWBZ01 (sample SAMN09866721, study PRJNA288562) | Human oral metagenome isolate term6_saliva, whole genome shotgun sequencing... | isolation source: mouth | host: Homo sapiens | place: USA: California
GCGCTCGGTCGGCTGCCAGGTCAACGGCATCCCCAACCAGGACCCTTCGGCCTGGAAGGATGACCACTACCACGGCACGCACGTCGCCGGCACCATCGCCGCCTCCCATAACGCCTACGGCGTGGACGGCGTGGCCCCTGACGCGACGCTCATCGCCATCAAGACCTCCAACAAGGCCGGCTCGTTCTACCCCGAGTACGTGACCTGCGCCTTCGACTGGGCGGCCGAGCACGACGTCGACATCTCGAACTCCAGCTACTACATGGACCCCTACGCCTTCTGGATGCCCAACGAGGCCTCCCAGGCCGCGGGCCTCGAGGTGGCCACGCGCGCGGTGCGCTACGCGAAGCTTCACGGCGTCGTTAACTTCGCCGCCGAGGGCAACTCGAACGACGACCACGACAACCCGACGATCGACAAGGATTCCCCGAACGACGTTGAGGGTGCGGCCGTTGAGCGTAACGTCGCGGGCGGCATCGACGTCCCGGCCATGCTCAACGATTCGGTCCTGTCCGTCTCCGCGCTGAAGCTGCCGACCGGCACCGACCCGGCCACGGCGAAGCTTGAGCGCGCCGGATTCTCTAACTACGGCACGACCTCGGTCGACGTGGCCGCCCCCGGCCAGCGCATCTGGTCCACCATGCCCACCTGGGAGAAGGACCCGCCGTTCGGCTACCTGTCCGGCACCTCCATGGCCTCCCCGCACGCCGCGGGCGTCGCCGCGCTGATCAAGCAGATCCACCCCGACTACACGGCTGACCAGGTCATCGCCCTCATGAAGAAGCAGGCCGGCTACACCTACGACCGCCTCGCTGCCCCCGAGGATGGCAAGGAATACCGTGGCGCCGGCCTCGTCAACGCCCTCGACGCGGTCCTGAAGGACCAGCCCCAGCCGATCCTCGGCAGCGTCGAGTACTCCTTCGACGGCGGCAGCGACTGGCGCCCCCTGGCCGACGCTCACGTCGCCGGCACGATCTACGTGCGCGCGACCGTCTCCGGCCCCGTCACCAAGGCCACCATGCAGGTCGTGGACAAGGAGCCCGTCACGGTTGAGGGCACCGGCGACTTCACCGGCAACCAGGTCGTCCTGCTCGCCGGCCCCTACGACACGGCCACCCTGGCCGGGGAGAACCCCTTCTCCACCGTCACCATCAGCGCCGAGGGCCGCAACAAGGACCCGCGCGCGGATGACGACGTCACCGATTCGATCCACTTCCACTTCGACGCTTCGGCGCACGAGGGTGGCGCGTGGACCAACGATCCCGCCGGCTGGAAGTTCTGCTACGCCGACGACACCTGCGCCACGAACGGCCCGCTCGTCATTGGCGACGGCACCTACTACTTCGACGAGAAGGGCATCATGGGCACCGGTTGGCTGTCCTACGACGGCGCGTGGCACTGGGCGGGCACGTCCGGCCGCATCGCGATGGGCTGGGCCAAGGTCGCCGACTCGTGGTACTACATGGGTGACTCGGGCGCGATGATGACCGGCTGGACCCAGGTGAACGGCTCCTGGTTCTACCTGGCTGACTCCGGCAAGATGGCCACGGGCTGGACGAAGATCGCCGGCTCTTGGTACTACCTGCAGGAGTCGGGCGCCATGGCGACCGGCTGGGTCAACTACGGCGGCACCTGGTACTACCTGAACGAGTCCGGCCAGATGGTGACCGGCCGCGTCCAGATCGACGGCACCTGGTACACCTTCAACTCCTTCGGAGCGCTGGTGCGCTAAGCACCCATTGACGAGGCCGGGGGCCGCTCCCATGGTCCTCTGACCTCGCGCTGGATGAGGAACGCAAGCGGGTGGGTCCGAACGAAGAGTTCGGACCCACCCGCGTATTCGTTTGGGGGACGAGGCCGTGGCCGGGCCTCGCGCCGAGGCCTCAGCCGAGCGAATCGAAGAGAACCTGCAGGCCCTCACCCATGGTCGGGTGCGCGATCGGCAGGAAGCGCAGCTGCTCGTAGGTCAGGCCACCGGCCATCGCGACGTGCACGACGCTGATGACCTCGGAGACGTTCGGGCCCAGGAGGGTCGCGCCCAGGATCTGGTGAGTGTTCGCATCCACGACGGCCTTCCAGAAGCCCTCGCCGGCGTAGCGCAGCGTCTTGGCGCGCGGGATTGCAGCCGTGGGGACCTTGGCGACCAGGATGTCGAGGCCTGCCTCGCGGGCCTCGGTCTCGGACAGGCCGATGCGGGCCAGCTCGGGGGTAGCGAACACGGCGTAGGGGATCGTACGGCCCTTCGTGGTAGTCGTCGCCTCCTCCAGGGACGCGCCGGTCAGCTGGGCGCGGATGATGCGGAAGTCCGACCAGGAGGCATGCGTGAACATGGGCGTGCCCGCGCAGTCGCCGGCCGCCCACACGCCCTCGGCAGAGGTACGCAGGTGCTCATCCACCGCGACGAAACCGCGATCGGTGAGGGCAACCCCGGCCTCGTCCAGGCCGATCCCATCCGTGTTGGGCACGCGACCTGCGGCCACGAGGACCGCCTCGGCCGACACCGTCGAGCCATCCGACAGGGTCAGGGTCGTCGTGGAACCCTCGCGCGACGCGGATTCGGCGCGCACGCCCGGCAGGATCCGCACGCCCGCGGCCTCCAGGCCAGCCTCGACGACGCGGGCCGCGTCCTCGTCCTCGCGCGGCAGCACGTGATCGCCCGACGAGATGAGCGTGACCTCCACGCCGAAGGTCGCCATCATGGAGGCGAACTCCACGCCGATGTAGCTGGCGCCGATGATCGCCAGGGAGGCGGGAAGCTCCTCGAGGCGCAGGATCTCCTCGTTCGTCCACGCGCCCGACTCCCACAGGCCGGGGATCGCGGGACGCGCCGGACGCGAGCCCAGGTTGATGAGGACGCGCTCGCCGCGAATCTGGCGCTCGCCGCCGTCCTCAAGAGCGACGGTCACCGTGCGCTCACCCGTGAAACGAGCCTCGCCGCGAATGAAATCCAGACCGGGGGCCGCGAACATCTTCTCGTGCGCGCCCACCATGGCGCCGACGATGCCTTCCTTGTGGGCGCGGAGCTTAGCCAGGTCCACGCGCGCACCCTCGGTGCCGACGATGCCGAAGGCCTCATCCGTGCGCGCATCGCTGAGGCGACGAGCCGAGTTCACCAGCGACTTCGTGGGGATGCACGCCACGTTGATGCACGTACCGCCAATGAACTGGCGCTCGACCATGGCCACCTTCCAGCCGGCCTTCGCGCGCTCCATCGCCAGAGACTTTCCGGCCTTGCCGCCGCCAACAACCAGCAGGTCGACGGTCTCGATTTCCTTCGTGGACATGGTTCTCCTTGTCTTGGTGAGGTGATACTGATGAAACGCGCGCGAGCTGGAACTATTCCACAGGGTGAACACCCCGGGCGTGTCACTTCTCACGCGAATACGGCTCGATATCAGCCGTTTGGCTGTTGTATAGGAGCGGTGTGTCATAGTGTGGTCCTGCCGTTCGTTGAAAGTGCCTCCGGCATGCTTGAATAGAGCCATGAGGGCTCTAGAAATTGGTGATTTCAAAGAGGATGTAGGTGCTGCGCTCGCGCGAGCCTCATCCGGGGAAGTCGTCACGCTCACACACGAAGGCCAGCCTGTCGCCGAGCTTGGTCCTGTGCGCATGTCGACGTACCAGCAGTTGCGCGACTTGGGGCTCGAGCGTCCCGCCATGGCGGACCTCGACGCTTACCGCATGCCGTCCAAAAACCTCCCTGACGGGCGGGGCATAGTCGGCAAGCTGCAGGACTGACGAAGTTTGTCGCCACGCTCCATGTGCTACCATGTAGCACATGGAGACTGTTGGTATTCGCGAACTGCGTCAAAATGCTTCCCAGGTGGTCGCCAAGGTTGCCGCCGGTCAGGTCATCACCATCACTGATCGCGGCCGGCCGGTCGCGCAGATGAGCCCCCTTGTGAGCTCATCGATCGAGCGGCTCCGCGAGCGCGGGTTGATAACCCCCGCCACTCGGACCTACGAGGAGTACCGCGCCTCGACAAAGCCGACGACAGGGCCTCCACTCAGCCCGGTTCTCCAGCAACTGCGCGATGAAGAGCGCTACTAATGGCGCTCTACTTCGACACGTCGGCGCTCGTCAAGCTCATCATCCCCGAGGAGGGGACAGAGGCGCTCGAGACGTTCATCAACCGCGCCGACTGCGGCTTGTGGACCAGTGAACTGTCGCGCACGGAACTGATGCGCGCGTGCGTGCGCCGGGGAGCGGATGCTTCCCAGGTGCGCCAGCTTCTGTGGAGTTTTTCCACGCTGACCTTCGACACTGAGATGTTCGACCTGGCGGGGCGGCTCCTGCCCGTGGAGCTGCGTAGCCTCGACGCGTTGCACCTGGCCGCCGCACTGTCGATTGGCCGCGATCTCCAAGCCATCGTCACCTACGACAAACGCATGGCTGACGCGGCGCGCAAGAGCGGAATCCCCGTCGAGTCACCGTGCTGACTCGCTTGTGTCTCCGAGTGAGGCTCCGCGTGCTCGCGCGCACTTTCCGCTAGCTCCGCCGCTTAGCGCGGTTCGTGGGCTCGGCGCTCAGCGGATCCTCAGGCCACGGGTGCTTGGGGTAACGCCCGCGAAGCTGGGCGCGCACGTCCCGATAGGGTCCCACCCAAAACGACGTCAGGTCCGAGGTGACCGCAGCGGGGCGCCCCGCCGGGTCCGTCAAGTGCAGCACTAGGGGCACGCGTCCATCGAGCAAGCGCGGCGTGTCCGTCCACCCAAACGCCTGCTGCACGCGCAGGGTCAGCACCGGGTGCGCCCCGCTCCAGTCGATCGGCCGCGTCCCTCCGGAAGGAATCGGTAGCTTCTCGGGGGCCAGCTCATCCAGGCGCGCCGCCTGCGGCCACGGCAGCATCGCGCGCAGCACCTCCAGCATCGACACCTGCGACAGGGGAGAACCCGACGCGAGGCGACGCCCCCACGGGGCCAGCCAATGGTCCGCACTGCCCGCCAAGGCCTCGTCACTCACGTCCGGCCAGGGATCGCCCAGCGCCTCGTGGAGAGCGCGCAGACGCTCCCTCAAGGACGAGGCCTCCTTACCCCAGCCGAGCTCGCCCAGCCCCCGGGCGGCCAGATGCTGCGCCACCAAGGCGGTCGCCTCCTCGGGGTCAAGGGCCTTCGCCGGGGTCGAGGACAGGGGGATCGCCCCGAGCGAGCGCGTGCGGGTCGCCCGCAGGACGCCGCGCTCGATGCGCGCGTCGGTCCCCTCGGCGAGCAGCGCCGAACCTGCCGCCAGCGCGTCCTCCTCCGACAGGGGCACCGCCGCGAGGATGCGCGCGTGGCGCGAGGCAGGCGCCCGGTCGATCGACGCCACCGCCAACCACTCCTGGCCCTCCAGAGGAGAACCCTCGGGCAGCTCGGCCCCCACGCCGCCCGCCAGGATGTACGCGGACGAGGCCGGGCGACGCCTCGCGATCCACTGCGGGTAGGCGAGAGCGCACGTCAGGGCCAGCTCGTCCTCGCGGGTGCGCGCGCTCTGCCGCCTCACCCCGGAGTCGCCCGCGCCGCGCGCCGCGTCGGGGGCGTGAACGGCAGGCAGAACGCCCCCCACCAGCTCCCCGTCTGCCAGCCTGGACGCGAGGCGCGTCAGGCGCGCCTGAGTCTCCTTGACGCGTGCCACCTGGGCGCGGGTAACGGACGAGTCGCCGGATCCACCGCGGCCCAGCCGCCTCTCCAACCCACCCAAGTCCGCTCCCGGCGCGCGAACGTCCTCAGACAACACCGCGACGAAACGCGCCGCCTTCACCGCCCCAATGACGCCGCTCGCCGCGAGCAACGCCCTGCCCAGAGGCGGATCCAAGGGAAGGGACGCCAGCGTGCGGCCAAGAGCGGTCGCGGCCCCGGCCTCGTCGATGGCACCCAAGGAGGACAAACGCTCCCCGGCGGCCTCCCACATGCCTGCGGGTGGAGCGTCAAGCAAGGCAAGATCCTCCACCGGCGTGCCCCACGCGGCGACCTGGAGACGCGCATCCGTCAGATCCTGCGTGGCGATCCCCGGCGCCGACTGGGCGGGCCTGCGCGCGACGTCCACGGGATCCATGACACGCACGGCGACGCCCGGTCCGGTGCGCGCGGCACGGCCAGCGCGCTGCTCGAGACGCGCGAGCGAGGCGGGTACCGTGACCAGCGACGACAGGGAACGGCCGGCGTCGAAGCGCGGCTCGCGCGCCAGGCCCGCATCCACGACAACGGACACGCCCGGCACGGTCAGCGACGACTCCGCGATCGACGTCGACAGGATGACGCGACGAGCGCTCGCGGGGGACAGAGCGCGGTCCTGCTCGGCGGCGCTGAGCTGACCGTGCAGCGTCAGGACCGGGACATCCCCCAGGCGCAGGTTGCCTCGGACGGTCTCGATCTCACCCACGCCCGGCAGGAACACCAGCACCGAACCGCTCGTGGATGCGAGCGTCTCCTCCACCGTGCGGGCGACGTGGGACAGGTACTCGCGGCGCACGCCCACGCGCTCATGCCCGATGGCCCCCACGGCCTCCACGCCGCGCGGCGGGGGAGCGTAACGCAGCTCCAGAGGATGGATATCGCCCGGAATATCAACGAGAGCGGGCTCCTCGCCCGTGGCATCCTCCAGCCAGCTCACCGTGCGCGAGGCCTCCAGCGTCGCCGAGGTGAGTGCCACGAACAGGTCCTCGCGCAGCGCCGAGCGGGCGTCCAACGCGAATGCCAGCGCCAAATCCGTGTCCAGGTCCCGCTCGTGGAACTCATCGACGATCAGGGCGGACACGCCCGGCAGCTCCGGGTCGCGCTGCAGGCGGCGCAGCGCCACGCCCGGCGTCACCATCTCCACGCGCGTCCTCTCGCTCACCCGCGAATCACCGCGCACCGAATAGCCGACCTGGCCGCCGACCTCCTCGCCCAGCAGGCGGGCGATCCGGCGGGCCGCGGCGCGCGCGGCCACGCGACGTGGCTGGGTGACGAGCACCCGGCCGCTCGTGCCCGCTTCCGCCAGCGCGACCGCGACCGCGGGCGGCAGCAACGTCGTCTTACCCGTGCCCGGGGGAGCGGTCACCACCGCGCATGCCCCCGGACGCACCGCCGCCGCGATATCGCCCAAGGCGCGCGTCACCGGCAGCTGTGGCGGGTGTGAAACGAGTTCTTCGAGGGTGGGCATGGCTTCATTGTGCGTGTTCCCAGGGCGTCCATGCATCCGGGAACCATACGCCGCGCCGCTCCGATGCGTCCGGGGTCACTGCGTGAGAGGGCACTGTGAAGCCTGTGGAGAGGCGCTCCAGCGTAGAATGGGTGCAGTATGACTACGGAGAACACTTCCCCGACGCTGTCGGCGGCCACCCTCGCACACACCACGGGCCGCGTCACCATCCCCGCAGACATGGACCCGATCACGGTCCTCGGCATCGCAGACCAGGTTCTGCGCGCCCTCGAGCGGGGTTTCCCGCACGTCCGCTTCCTCGTGACCGGCCGCGAAATCTCCCTGGCCGGATCCCAGGCGGACATCGACGTGGCCGCCGGCCTCCTCGAAGAACTCATCGGAATGGCCAGGCGCGGCACCGCCCTGGATGCCACCGCCGTCGAACAGGCCATCGGCCTGCTCGGACGCCTCACCTCGGGCGAGGCCCCCACGGAGGAAATCCTTTCCGCGCGCGGACGCTCGATCCGCCCCAAGACCCCCGGCCAGAAGGCCTACACGGACGCCATCGACCGCGCCACTGTTGTCTTCGGCATCGGCCCCGCGGGCACGGGCAAGACCTACCTGGCCATGGCCCAGGCCGTGCGTCGGCTCCTGTCCGGCGAGGTGCGCCGCATCGTCCTGACCCGCCCCGCCGTCGAGGCGGGGGAAAACCTTGGCTTCCTGCCCGGCTCCCTCACCGACAAGATCGACCCCTACCTGCGTCCCCTCTACGACGCCCTGGGCGACATGCTCGACCCCGAGGCCCTTCCCAAGCTCATGGCCGCCGGCACGATCGAGGTCGCGCCGCTGGCCTACATGCGCGGACGCACCCTCAACGACTCCTTCATCATCCTGGACGAGGCCCAGAACACGACGGTCGGCCAGATGAAGATGTTCCTCACCCGCCTGGGTTTTGGCTCCAAGGTCGTCGTCACCGGCGACGCCTCGCAGGTCGACCTGCCCGGCAGCCAGACCTCGGGCCTGGCCGTCGTCGAAAACATCCTGGGTGACATCGACGACATCGAGTTCTGTCGCCTGACCAGCGCCGACGTCGTGCGCCACGAGCTCGTGGGCGCGATCATCGACGCCTACCAGCGCTACGACGACAAAAACGCCGCGCGCCGCGCGCGCGCCCGCAGCCACAACACCGCACGCAGGGAGTACACGTCATGACCGAGGTTATCAACGAGACCGACTACGAGATTAACGAAGCCGAGTTTTCCGCCCTGGCCGACTTCGTGCTTGACCAGATGCACGTCAGCTCCGACGCCGAGGTCAACATCATCTTCATCGAGCCCGAGCCGATGGAGGACCTGCACATCCGCTGGCTCGACCTGCCCGGCCCGACCGACGTCATGAGCTTCCCTATGGACGAGCTGCGCCCCGGCACCGCCGACCGCCCCACGCCCCCCGGCATGCTCGGCGACATCTGCATCTGCCCGGCTGTCGCCTCCCGACAGGCCGCCGAATCCGGCCACAGCGCCGCCGAGGAGATGCTCCTCCTGGCCACGCACGGCATGCTCCATCTCCTGGGCTACGACCACGCGACCGACCCCGAGCGCGAGGTCATGTTCGCCCTCCAACGCAAGCTGCTGCTGACCTTCCTGGCCACCCGATGACCCTGACCGTCCCCCTGGAGGCGGCCCCGGCCTCGCCGATCATGGACGTGCCCTCGATCGCGCTGCTGATCCTGGCGATCGTCTCCCTGGCCTTCGCCTCCGTCGCGCAGAGCGTCGAGCAGGCCGTCCAGCGCCTGACCCTGGCCGGCGTCGAAGACCTCATCGAAGAAGAACGCCGCAACGCGCGCGTCCTGTACAGCCTGGTCGATCGCCGCCAGCGCACCCTCCTGTCGCTGCGTGCTTTCCGTACCTTCTGGCAGGTCGTCTACGCGGTCATGGGAACCATTGTCCTGGTGGATACACGCCTGCCCTGGTGGGCGATCGCCCTCATCGCCGTGTCCGTCATCGCGGCCCTCCAGCTCCTCTTCGTGTCCTTCCTGCCCGCCCAGTGGGGCGCGCGCAACCCCGAGGGCATCGGCCTGGCCGGCGCGTCCTTCGCGGACCGACTCTCGCGCCTGAGCCACCTCGCCGACCCCGTCCTGAAGCGGCTGCGCTCCTCACGCCCCGCCCCCGAACCCACCGAGGCGCAGGTGCGCGCCGAGCTCATCTCCGACCTGCGCGAAATCGTCGACGAGGTCGGCGAACCCGAGAGCTTCGAGGAGGAGGACCGCGACATGGTCCGCTCCGTCCTGGACCTGGGGCACACCCTCGTGCGCGAGGTCATGGTGCCGCGCACCGACATGGTGACCATCGACGCCGACACGCCCGCGGCCTCCGCGCTGCGCCTCTTCGTGCGCTCCGGCTTCTCGCGCGTGCCCGTCGTCGGCGACGACGTGGACGACATCCGCGGCATCTTGTACTTCAAGGACCTGGTCTCGCGCTGGGAGGCCACGGGCGGCCAGCTCGACATGCGCGCCGAACAGATGATGCGCCCCGCCGAGTACGCCGTCGAAATGAAGCCCGCCGACGACATGCTCCGTCAGATGCAGGCCGAGCGCTTCCACATGGCCATCGTCATCGACGAGTACGGCGGCGTCGCGGGCCTGGTCACCCTCGAGGATCTGCTCGAGGAGGTCGTCGGCGAGCTCACCGACGAACACGACCACCACTCCATCGAACCCGAAGAAATCGAGCCGGGCGTCTGGCGCGTCCCCTCGCGCTTCCCGATCTCCGAACTCGGCGAGCTCCTCGGCCGCGAGATCGAAGACGAGGACGTCGACTCCGTCGGCGGCCTCCTCGCCAAGGCCATCGGCAAGGTTCCGCTGCCCGGCGCGACCGGCACCCTCGCCGGAGTCATCATGACCGCCGAAGAAGCGCGCGGACGCCGCCGCCAGGTCTCCACGATTGTTTGCCACCTCGACCCCAACGCTTTGCTCATCCCCGATCCAACCCCCGCCGACGACAAGGACAACTGACATGCGATTCCCCTCCGACGACGAACTCATGGCCGGCCCCAACGCCTTCGGGGACGCGCGCATCGAGGTTGCCCCCGACGCTGCCGACCCGGAAGCCGACGCTCGCGCGCAGATCGATGCCGGCCTCGGCGAAACCTCGGACGAGGCGGGGGCCGAGCCGGGCGACGACGCGGACTGTGACGACTCCGACGACTCCGAGGATTCTGAGGACTCCGAGGACGACGAAGAGTACGAGGACTTTGAGGGCCTGGAGGACGAGGAGGACGCCGACCTCGACGCCTTCGAGGCGCTGACCTCGCTGGCCGCCCTGCGCGAGGACGCGGCCGCGACCATCGAGATCCCAGACTTCCCGGAGGACTTCCGCGCCGGCTTCATCTCGATCGTCGGGCGCCCCAACGTCGGCAAGTCGACCCTGACGAACGCCCTGGTCGGGCGCAAGATCGCGATCACCTCGGGGCGCCCCGAGACGACGCGCCACAACATCCGCGGCATCGTCCACGGGGAGGGCTACCAGCTGGTGCTC
>QWBZ01000711.1_pt1 | contig 10634 bp, 9 predicted proteins | sample 1972441 | NCBI WGS metagenome assembly QWBZ01 (sample SAMN09866721, study PRJNA288562) | Human oral metagenome isolate term6_saliva, whole genome shotgun sequencing... | isolation source: mouth | host: Homo sapiens | place: USA: California
GGTTTCCTTGCCCAGGTAGTGGTCGATGCGGAAGACGTCTTGCTCGTCGAAGATCTGTGAGATGACGTCGGAGAGTTCGCGCGCCGACTCGAGATTGTGGCCGAAGGGCTTCTCGATGATGACGCGACGCCATTCGCGGCCCTGACGCTTGTTGAGGCCTGTGTCGGACAGGTGCTTGGCGACGACGGGGAAGTAGGACGGCGGAATCGACAGGTAGAACGCGTGGTTGCCGCCGGTGCCGCGCACGCGGTCCAGCTCTGCGACGGTGTCGGCGAGTCGGCGGTATGCCTCCGGGTCATCGAAGGTGCCCGAGACGAAGCGCAGGCCCGAGCGCAGCTGGTTCCACGTGCCTTCGTTGAAGCCGGTGCGGGTGTGGGCCTCGATGGACGCGCGCACGTACTCCTCGAAGTCCTGGGGGCTCCAGTCTCGGCGCGCGAAGCCGGTCAGGGAGAACGCGGGGTGCAGCAGACCGCGGTTGGCCAAATCGTAGATGGCCGGCAGGAGCTTCTTGCGCGCAAGGTCACCGGTGATGCCGAAGATGACGAGGCCGCAGGGTGGCGAGATCCGCGGAAGCCTGCGGTCTTGCGGATCGCGCAGGGTGGGAATCGCGTTGGTCACGAGGTAACGCTCCGTTCACTCGGGGAGGGGGACGAGGCCGTGGCCCGCATGCGTTCCAGGAGGGACGCAGTGGGGGACCGAGGACCCACACATGACTATGAGAATAGGGCTGCTGACGCGCATGTGCGCGTCAGCAGCCCTTCCGTCAGTTCAGGTGACTACAAAGTCACGCGCGTGCTTCCGCGATGGATTCCTTCGCGGCGGCGGCGACGTGCTCGGCGTCGATGCCGTACTCCTTGAAGAGGAGTTCGCCGGGGGCGGACGCGCCGAAGTGCTCGATGGACACCGCGCGGCCGGTGTCGCCGATCCAGCGGTACCACGGCAGGGCCAGGCCGGCCTCGACGGAGACGCGGGCGCGCACCGACGGGGGCAGCACGGTGTCGCGGTAGGAGCGGTCCTGGGCCTCGAACCAGTCGAGGCAGGGAACCGACACGACGCGGGCGGCCACGCCCTCGGCGGCCAGGGCCTCGCGCGCCTCGAGGGCGACGGAGACCTCGGAGCCCGAGGCCATGAGGATCACGTCCGGCGTGCCCTCGGTGTCGGCCAGGACGTAGGCGCCGCGCGCCAGGTCCTCGGTCGTGGCCAGGCCGGTGCCTTCACCGCGAGCCGGGTTGGGCAGGTTCTGGCGCGACAGGATGATCGCGGCGGGGTGAGACTGCTCGAGGATGGCCTTCCAGGAGGCGGCCGTCTCGGCGGCGTCGGCGGGGCGCACGACCGCGAGGTTGGGGATCGCGCGGTAGGAGGCCAGGTGCTCGATCGGCTGGTGGGTCGGGCCGTCTTCGCCCACGCCGATGGAGTCGTGGGTCCACACGTAGGTGACGGGCAGATCCATAAGGGCCGCGAGGCGCACGGCGCCGCGCATGAAGTCGGAGAACACGAAGAACGTGCCACCGTAGGCGCGGGTCAGGCCGTCCGCGGCAATGCCGTTGAGGGCAGCGCCCATCGCGAACTCGCGCACGCCGAAGTGCAGGTTACGGCCAAACTCGTCGCCGCTGAAGGAGGAGGAAGAGCGGTGCGCGGGAAGGAACGAAGGCTCGCCCTTCAGGAAGGTGTTGTTGGAGCCTGCGAGGTCGGCGGAGCCGCCCCACAGCTCGGGCAGGACGGGTGCGATGGCGTTAAGGACCTGGCCGGAGGCCGCGCGGGTGGCCAGCGCCTTGCCTTCTTCGAAGGTCGGCAGCGCGGCTTCCCAGCCCTCGGGCAGGCGGCCGGCGGACAGGCGCTCGAGGAGCGCGGCGCCCTCGGGGTTGGCGGCCTTCCAGGCCTCGAAACGGGCGTCCCAGTCCTTGCGGTACTCGGCCGCGCGCGCGGCTGCGCGCGCACGCACCTCGTCGACGACGGAGGCATCGACGTCAAACATCTTCTCGGGGTCGGCTCCCAGGGCGACCTTGAGGCCAGCCAGGGCCTCGCCACCGAGCTTGGCGCCGTGGATGCCGCCGGTGTTCTGCTTGCCGGGGGTGGGCCAGCCGATGATCGTGCGCAGCGCGATGAGCGAGGGCTTGCGGGTCTCGGCCTTGGCAGCCTCAAGGGCCTCGTTCAGGGCGGCGGTGTTCTCCTCGTAGGAGCCGTCCTCACCGAGCCAGTCGACGCGCTGGACGTGCCAGCCGTAGGACTCGTAGCGGGCCAGGACATCCTCGTTGAAGGCGATGGAGGTGTTGTCCTCGATGGAGATGTGGTTGTCGTCCCAGATGACGGTGATGTTGCCGAGCTCCTGGGTGCCGGCCAGCGAGGAGGCCTCGGCGGACACGCCCTCTTCGAAGCAGCCGTCGCCGGCGATGACGTAGACGTTGTGGTCGAACACGGACTCGCCCAGGGGAGTCTCGGGGTCGAGCAGGCCGTGGACGCGGCGGGCGTTCATGGCGAAGCCGACGGCGGAGGCGATACCGGTGCCCAGCGGGCCGGTCGTGATCTCGACGCCCTTGGTGTGTCGGTACTCGGGGTGTCCCGGCGTCAGGGAGCCTGCGGTGCGCAGCTTCTTGACGTCGTCAAGCTCGAGGCCGAAGCCGCTCAGGTAGAGCTGGACATACTGGGTGAGCGAGGAATGGCCAGCGGAGAGAATGAAACGGTCACGGCCGATCCATCGAGGATCGGCCGGATCAACGTTCATGACCTTGTTGTACAAAAGGTACGCTGCGGGTGCGAGCGAGATAGCGGCGCCGGGGTGGCCCGAGCCCGCCTGCTCGACAGCGTCCGCCGCGAGGAGCTTGGCGGTCTTCACCGCTTCATCGTCGATATGATCCCATTGAAGTGTCACGTCGGCCTCCAGCCGTATTTAGGTCCCCAACATCGGGGTAGGGAAATGGTTACCGCGTCACATACTAGCGAAATTGTGCGCACGCGCATAGGGATCGCGCACATTTGTTGAAATGTCGCTTACTCTGACACTATGACATCCCTCGAAGCAGCCGTGAATGAGTGGGTGGACTATCTGCGCGTCGAGAAGGGCGCGTCGTCTCACACCGTCTCGAACTATCGTCGTGACGCGTTGCGCTATGCCCGTGACCTGGAGGAACGAGGGGTTCGCAGTCTCGCCGAGGTCAGCGCGCGGGACATTGAGGACTACACGATGAGGCTCGCGTCGGGGGAGGTGACGGGCACGCCCGCGGCGGCCTCGTCGGTTGCTCGCGCCTCCGCAGCGATCCGAGGCCTGCACAAGTACGCGCTCACGGAAGGCCTTGTTGGGGTTGATCCCGCCGCCCAGCTGAGGGCGCCTCGAGCGGGCCGCCACCTGCCCAAGGCGCTGACGGTCGACGAGGTCGGCCGACTCTTGGACGTGGCCCACGCGAACGACTCGCCGATCGGCCTGCGCGACTGTGCCCTGTTGGAACTCCTGTACGCGACGGGCGCGCGAGTGTCCGAAGCTGTCGCCTTGAGCGCCGACGACCTCGACCTGGACGGCGACGTGCCGGTGGTGCGCCTGTTCGGTAAGGGGCGCAAGGAACGGATCGTGCCCGTGGGGTCGTTCGCAGTGGAGGCCCTCGGTGCGTACCGGGTGCGCGCCCGTCCTGCCTTGGCAGCCCGAGGCCGTGGTTCCACCGCGTTCTTCCTGAACTCTCGGGGTGGGCCCCTGTCGCGGCAGAGCGCGTGGACGGCGATCCGGCGCGCGGCGCAGGCCGCAGACCTGGGGGACAAGGTCTCGCCGCACACGATGCGACACTCATTTGCCACCCACCTGCTGGAGGGTGGGGCGAGCGTGCGCGAGGTCCAAGAGCTCCTCGGACATGCCTCAGTGGCGACCACGCAGATATATACGGCGGTCACGGCCGCCGCGCTGCGCGAGGTTTTTACACTCTCGCACCCCCGGGCGCGTGGCACCCACGAAGTGCCCGGGCGATGACCTAGGATGGACACGTGACCGAGAATTCGCATCCGACGCTGACGAACGATCTGCCTGATGAGCAGGTCGATTTCCCCGTGCCCGCGCCTCTGACGGGGCACGGTCCCGCCCGCGTGATCGCGATGTGTAACCAAAAAGGTGGCGTCGGTAAGACGACGACCACGATCAACCTGGGGGCGGCGTTGGCCGAGTACGGCCGCCGTGTCCTCATCGTCGACTTCGACCCGCAGGGTGCCGCGTCAGTGGGCCTGGGTATCAACGCCCTCGACATGGAGCAGACGATCTACACGCTGCTCATGAACCCGAAGGCCGACGTGCGCGCGACGATTTGCCAGACCGCCACGGACAACCTGGATATCATCCCTGCGAACATTGACCTGTCGGCCGCCGAGGTGCAGCTCGTCAACGAGGTGGCCCGCGAGAGCGCGCTGGCTCGCGTCCTGCGCCACGTCGAGGCGGACTACGACGTGATCCTCATCGACTGCCAGCCGTCGCTGGGCCTGCTCGCCGTCAACGCGCTGACCGCCGCGCACGGTGTCATCGTGCCCGTCGAGGCGGAGTTCTTCGCGCTGCGCGGCGTCGCCCTGCTGGTGGAGACCATCGAGACGGTTCGTGACCGCATCAACCCGCGTCTGAAGATCGACGGTATTGTCGCGACCATGGTGGACCTGCGTACGCTGCACTCGCGCGAGGTTCTCCAGCGCCTGCAGGAGGCATTCGGCGACCTGGTCTTCGACACGCGCATCGGGCGCACGATCAAGTTCCCCGACGCCTCCGTGGCGACCGAGCCGATCATCTCCTACGCGCCCAACCACGCGGGGGCGCACGCGTATCGCCGACTGGCGCGCGAAATCATCGCCCGTGGCGACGCCGCCTGACTCGATCGAGGTCCAGGGGGAGTTCGAGCTTTTTGCCGTCTCCCTGCCCGTCTTTGAGGGTCCGTTTGATCTGCTCCTGTCGCTGATCGCGCGTCAGAAGCTCGACATCACCGAGGTCGCACTGGCCCAGGTCACCGACGAGTTCATCGCCTTCATGAAGGCGTCGCCGGACCTGTCGCGCACGACGGAGTTCCTGGTGGTAGCCGCCACCCTCCTCGACATGAAGGCCGCGCGCTTGCTGCCTCGTATCGATGACGAGGAGCGCGCGAGCGAGGCCGACCTGGAGGCCCGCGACCTGCTGTTTTCTCGCCTCCTGCAGTACCGCGCCTTCAAGGAAGCCTCCAAGGACCTCGACGCGCGCATGGGCCAGTTCGCCTCGTACGTGGCGCGCGAGGTTCCTCTGGAGCCTCACTTCGCGACCCTGCTGCCCGAGCTGCGTTGGCACACGACCCCCGAGGACCTGGCTCGCCTGGCCGCCGACGCCCTGTCCGCCTCTCCGCCTACCGTCGCGGTCTCGCACCTGCATGACCCTGTTGTGCCCGTGCGCGAACAGGCGCTCGTCGTCGCCGCAATGCTCGCGCGGGCCGGGGAGATGACCTTCCACGAGCTCGTCGCCGACGCGCCCACGCGCGCTGTCGTCGTCTCGCGCTTCCTGGCGCTGCTTGAGCTCTACCGACGCGGAGCCGTCGAGTTCATTCAGGACGAGGCCTTGGCACGCCTGTCGATCCAATGGACCGGGAGCAGCGACCAGATCGATATCGACGTGGACGACTACACGGGCCACACCAGCGCTCAGGCCACCACGGCCTCGTCAGTGGAGTACACCGACGCCGACATGCAAGGAGCACACAGCGATGACTGAGCACGACCTGCGCGCACCCATCGAGGCGATCCTCATGGTCGCCTCCGAACCCGTGACACCCGAGGACCTGGGAGCCGCGCTGGGCGCTGACCCCACCCAGGTCGAAGACACGCTCAGAGCCCTCGCGAGCGAATACCTGGGGGAGTCGGGCGCTCCGGCACGCGGCTTCGAGCTGCGCGAAGTCGGGGGCGGTTGGCGCATCTACTCCGCGCGTGCCCACGCCGATGTCGTGGGCCGCTTCGTCGTGGGCTCCTCCCACGCGCGCCTGTCCCAGGCGGCCCTCGAAACGCTGGCCGTCATCGCCTACCGCCAGCCGATCTCGCGCACGCGCATCGCTCGCATTCGCGGCGTCAACGTCGACGGCGTCGTGCGCACCCTGCTCGCCCGAGGCCTCGTGGAAGAGACGGGGGCGACACCATCCGGGGCGCGCCTATACGGCACGACCGGGGAGTTTCTTGAGAAAATGGGGATGACGAACCTGTCGGAGCTGGTACCCTTGGCACCCTACTTGCCAGACGCCGATGCGCTGGACGAATTGGAGGAAGAACTATGAGGGCTAACCCCTACACCGAGGGTGGCGTGCGACTGCAGAAGGTGCTCGCCCAGGCGGGCGTCGCGTCCAGGCGCGCGTCCGAGCAGATGATCGCGGACGGGCGCGTGAGCGTGGACGGCACCGTCGTGCGCAACCAGGGCGTGCGCGTGGACCCCGCGACACAGGTCATCCACGTTGACGGCGAGCGCCTGATCCTGGACGAGACGAAGCACATCGTGCTGGCCGTCAACAAGCCGATCGGCACGGTCTCGACGATGAGCGACCCCGAGGGCCGCCCGACCATCGCGGACCTGATCGCCGACTACCCCGAGCGCCTCTACCACGTGGGTCGCCTCGACATCGACACCTCGGGCCTGCTGCTGCTGACCAACGACGGCGAGCTGGCCAACCGCCTCACCCATCCCAAGTACGAGATCCGCAAGACCTACGTGGCGCGCCTGCACGGCGAGGTCAAGCCCGGCGTCAAGCGCAAGCTGATGAACGGCATCGAGCTGGAGGACGGTCCTATTAAGGTTGACGCCTTCCGTGTTGTCGACACCTACGGCGACATCACGACCGTCGAGATCGTCGTGCACGAGGGCCGTAACCGCCTGGTGCGTCGGATGATGGAAGCCGTGGGCTATCCGGTGCGCGAACTCGTGCGCACGGGCTTCGGGCCGATCACCCTGGATCACCTCAAGCAGGGCACGACCCGCCGCGTCAAGGGCAACGCTCTGACGGCGCTGTACGGGGCCGTCGGCCTGTGAGCGCCCAGGGCGGTGGCGCCCCCACGCGCGTCGTGTCCACGGTGGGGCCCGTCCTCATCATCGGGTCGGGCCTGCTGGGCGCGTCCCTCGGCCTGGCGCTGCGCGCCGGGGGAGTGGGAGTCTACCTCGAGGATGCCTCGCCCACCTCTCTGCGCCTTGCCTCCGACGTGGGCGCGGGCGTCCCTTTCAGTGACGTTATCGACGAGGCCGGGGTGGCCTCTGCGGACGCCGGGCAGGACGGCGCCGGTTACGAGGCGCCGCGCATCGTCGTGGTCGCGACCCCTCCCGACGTCGCCGACCGGATTATCGTCGATTCTCTTGTGCGATTCCCCAACGCTATCGTCACGGACGTCGCCTCGGTCAAGGACGCGGTCGTCGCCGACGTGCTTGCCACGCTCGCGCAGCGCGGCCTCCAGGACGAGGCGTGCCGCTACGTGGGCTCACACCCGATGGCTGGACGCGAGCGCTCCGGCGCAGGCGCGGCCGACGCCGACCTGTTCTACGGTCGGCCGTGGGTGATCGTGGCCCATGAGCTGACGTGGCCTCGTGCGGTGTTGGCCGCGCGTGCGCTTGCCACGGACGTGGGCGCGGTGCCCCTGGAGATGAATGCGGGCACGCACGATCATGCGGTGGCCCTGGTGTCCCACGTGCCGCAGCTCGTGTCCTCAATGCTGGCGGCGCGCCTCGTTGATGCTCCCGCGCAGGCACTCGGTTTGGCGGGGCAGGGGCTGCGTGACACGGCGCGTATCGCGGCCTCCGATCCTCGCTTGTGGACGGCGATCCTGGCCGGCAACGCTGGGCCTGTCGCCGACATCCTGCGCGAGTTGAGGGGCGACCTGGATGACCTGCTGACCCACTTGGATGCGGCCGCCGAGCTGGGCCCGCTTCGGGGCGGCAGCGTCGGCGCGATCAACCGCGTGATGACGGCTGGCAATCAGGGCGTCGCGCGCATCCCCGGCAAGCACGGCGGTGCTCCGTCGCGCTACCGCGAGGTCGAGGTGCTGATCCCCGATGAGCCCGGTGCGCTCGGGCGCCTCTTCAGTGAGCTCGGTGAGGCCTCCATCAACATCGAGGACCTGGTTCTCGAGCACTCGGCGGGCGCGCAGGCTGGCGTCGCTCGCGTCATGATTGACCCGGCGGTCGCTGACCGCTGCGCCGCGGACCTGCAGGAGCGGGGCTGGCGGCTCATTACCCACTAGAACAACCTCGATGAGGAGAATCACCGGATGAACGACTCGATGCGTCAGGATGCGATTGCGCGCGTTGGCATCACCATTGCGATCGATGGTCCTGCGGGTTCTGGTAAGTCCACGGTGTCCAAGGAGCTGGCCTCGCGTCTGGGCATCGGATACCTCGACACGGGCGCGATGTACCGCGCGCTGACGTGGTACGCCCTCGACCGTGGCATTGACCTGGAGGACACGGAGGCGGTCGCAGCCGCGGCCGACGAGATGGTCCTTCGCCTGCAGTCCGATCCGTCCGATCCGCACGTATGGGTGGGGGATACCGAGGTCACCCAGGCGATTCGCGAACCCCGCATCGCCCTGGAGATCAAGCACGTGTCGACGAACCTGAAGGTGCGCGCGTGGATGGCGACTGAGCAGCGTCGCCGCATGATGGAGGCGCGCGCTCAGGGCTCCGGCATGATCGCTGAGGGCCGCGACATTACGACGGTCGTGTGCCCGGACGCGGACGTGCGCATCCTGTTGCTCGCGGACCAGGAGGCGCGCCTGCGCCGCCGAACGCTGGAGCTCTACGGTGACGCAACCGAGGAGCACATGGAGATTGTGCGCGCTCAGGTCGAGGGGCGCGACAAGGCTGACTCCGCCGTTTCCGAGTTCATGACCGCCGCGCCCGGCGTTGAGACGGTTGATTCGACCGGCCTGGACATCGCCGGCGTGTGCGAGGCCATCCTGGCCTATGTGGACGAGGATCTGGCTGCCCGCGAGGCCTGAGCGCACCGTCTTCGAGGGGCCCGCAGCGTGTCGCTGCGGGCCCCTCGCCGTTCGTGTCTGCGCAGTCAGTAACCGGTGCCGTCGTGGCGCCCCTGCCCGTGGACGGGTCCCTGGGTGGGGTCGGTGCCATAGACGGGCCCGGAAACCGGGTTGGTCCCGTACAGCGGCCCCTGTCCAGTGCCGTACACGGGTCCCTGTCCAGTGCCGTACACGGGTCCCTGTCCGGGCTGGGCACCGTACGCGGTGCCCAGCGTGTCGGTGGTGCTGTACGGGGGCTGCACGCCGTAGCCGGGTTGGCCGGTTGGCTGTGGAGCCGTCGCCCACGGCGGGTTATGGCCGCGGTGCCATCGCGGGTCTGCGCCTGGCGCTTGAGGGGCGTTCGGCACCCCGTACTGCGGGCCGTTCATGCCGGTGTAGTTCGGCATCTGGCCAACGGCATCCTTGCGCGCTGTATGCACGAAAAGTGCGTACACGATGCACACCGGAATGAAGAGCAGCACCATGACGATGATCATGACGAGGCCGACAACGCTACCGCTGTCGCTCTCCTCGGAGCTAGCGTGGATCGTCGCGGGGGACGTGGCGAGCGAACGAACGGGGGCCACGCGTGTGGGCGCGTCGGTGGCGAGGGAGTCGTGGACGGTGACCTGCGCGGCGCTTGTGAGTGGCTGGGCGGCCGTCTGACTTCCGGAGGCCATGGCGGGGGCAGTGACGCCCGCGGCGGCGAGCGTCAGTGTCGCTGCGAGGGACAGGAGTCGGTGTGACTTCATCGTTTCTCCATCAGGTGCGGGCGGGTTGGCTGATGGCGCTCCGGCCTAGCGATAGGTGGGCGGGTACTGGCCATAGCCCTGCCCACCCTGCCCGCCCTGCTGGGGCGGATAGTAGCCCTGCTGGCCGGGAGCGCTTGCGTACCCGTAGTCGGCATGTGGTCCTGTGGTTGAGCCAGCGCCGTTGGGCTGGTAGGGCATTGCCTGCGGTCCGGAAGCGGCCACGGCGTTGTAGGAGGGGGCAGACACCCCATACTGAGGTCCGACGGAGCCCGTGTTGGCAAAGGGATTCTGCCGCAGTTGCTCCCGCGCAATCCGTTCGCGCCGACGGCGGTCGTGCGCGAGGGCGACGCACACGCCAATAAAGATCACCACCGAGATGGCTCCGAAGACCGGACTACTGCTGCCTCCTCCGTGGTAGTGGAAGCGCCGTGAAGGTGCGAGGACATTCTGGGACGAGGCCGGGGCTGCGCTCACAGAAACGGCGTCGGTCTGCGCCTCGGATGATGCGACCGCGACGATAGGGCTAGCGAGGTGGGGCTCGGCCTGCGCGGGCATCGCGGGGACGGCGAGTGCCATCGCGGCGATAGCGCATGCTGCGGTAAATGAGAAAAGTCGACGGGACGTCATGCAGGTGGTTCCTTCCGGTGGAACGAACGACGGGTGGGATCTACGTGCCAGTGTAGCCCCGTGCCTGCGGTTCATCGCAGCATTGCGATCGACGATGCTGGTGTGCACGAGCCGCAGGCGCTACATGAAGGCACAGCCACCACTGCCTTGTGGCGCGGACCACGTGGCCCAGTTTGCGCCCCCGTCGAAAGGTGCGCTATAGTTCTACAGGTCGCCACGGCGACGAACTGAATACGGGCTGTGGCGCAGCTTGGTAGCGCACTTGACTGGGGGTCAAGGGGTCGTGGGTTC
>QWBZ01002277.1_pt1 | contig 10623 bp, 8 predicted proteins | sample 1972441 | NCBI WGS metagenome assembly QWBZ01 (sample SAMN09866721, study PRJNA288562) | Human oral metagenome isolate term6_saliva, whole genome shotgun sequencing... | isolation source: mouth | host: Homo sapiens | place: USA: California
TGGGGCCTGAGGCTAAACTATCCTTGTGCGGAGCAAAGGCGCAGCTAACCTATGGACTTGCAGGTGGCAATAAGATTTATTGGCGTGGTAAATGGGTTGACCCCAGAGAACTTAGCGATGTTGAGGCAACCAACTACTACTTGGCGTATCTAGCTGGCGGGAAAAAGAATTACCGACTCACCCTGATCAGCGACAGCCTGCGCATGGACATGCCCTCCCCCGCTATGGGGCCGCTCAGTTTCTCTTTTAAATCTGCTGTGGGCGCTGAGCTAGCTGCCGCCGTGTTGGCAGGTATAGCAAAAACTACTACCGGGGTAGGCCAGACCAGTCAGGTCAAATTCAAGCCGTTACCCAGTAAATATGACGGCTCGGTGGCCGACACTATTAATTACTGCGATCACATAAATTCTTCTGATCCGCAAACTGGAGCTTTTTCTATCATTAAAACCACCTATTCTGATGGAACCTGCTCCTACCAGGTGATTTTGCCGGGCACACAACAGTGGACTGCAGGCAACTCAAATCCTCAGGATCTACTAACTAACTTGCAGGCTAATGCCGGTGCCAGTGACGACTACTCGCAGCTGGTGGTTGCCGCCATGACTAAGGCCGGTATTAAAAGCACTGACCCGGTATGTATTTACGGCCACTCCCAAGGTGGGATTGTGGCCACGAACCTAACCGCTAATGCGCAGGTGCGGGCACGTTTCAATATTGTGGCTACAGCTACCGCCGGTAGCCCTACCGGTAATAGCGTAATTCCGTCAGGTACACAGTATTTGAGTATGGAAAACGCCGACGACGTTGTGCCCAGCCTGGATGGTAAGGCGCCGGTTAGTGCCACTAACCGCACCAATGTGGTCACTGTTCACCAAGGCAATGACCAGCATGATCAGCGCGTCTATGCGCGTTCAGCTAAGCAGTTACCTAATGAGCCAGGCGCGCAAACCTTTAATAGGGCTTGGAACCAGGATGCGGGTAAAACTGTGGTTTCGCGTCAGCAGGCCACTTTCCAAATTAAACGCACCCCGGTAGCAGAGCCTGCCCCCAGGCCTTCACCGCAGCCAGCGCCCACCCCACGCCAGGCGGCACCAAGCCAGCCACAAGCACACACTCAGTCGCAGACGGCGCCAAGCCAGCCACAAGCAACTCCACCGCAGGCGGCCAGCCAACCAGGGCCGCAACCAAAGCCTTCGCCAAGTCCAGGCCCAAGTCCCAGCCCTGGCCCCAGCCCACAACTCAAGCCCTCGCCAAGCCCCAGCCCTGACCCCGGCCCACAACCTAGCCCTGGCCCCAGCCCAAACAAGCCGACGCCACACTAAGGGCGGCGTCGGGCAATAAAGCATATTCAGCTATCGAAGCAGATTTAAGGCAGGAAAATGGCCATAACCATAACGATACTAATGATGATTTCGCTGACCCCAACCACGCGGGGGCGAATCACCTTGGCGCGCTTGCGCACCCTCTGGCGCTGCATAAGTGGCAGCACTAGGGCACGCGCAGTTAGCACCACCCACAGGGCCAGGTTAGTCCAGCCAATCAGGCCGGCGCTGGCCGCATATGCCACCAGGGCTAGCCCCACCAGGTGGAAGCCAAAGCTAAGGCAGATCATGGTGGGCTTGCCGCGGCCACGAATCATGGCTTTTACGTAAGGTACGGTGCCCACGAAATAGCCGCTTACCAGGGCGGTAACCAACCAGGCCCAGTGCCAGCCGGTTAGGTTTTGAGGACCCCCAAAGCTTTCTAGGGTGCTCGCACCATTCTCTACGCCTAGGAATCCGCCCGCGCCGCCAGTGGCGACGTCGTAGCTGACGGCGGTCATTAGCGTGGCCGCAAGCGTAGTGGTGACGCCGCTAAGCAGTGAGCGCTCTTTACCTATGCGCACCTGCCACAAGGCCAGTGCCAGTAGCGGGGCGAAAACTGGGGCCCAGCGGAGCAGGTAGGGGGCGCTGATCAGGCTCGCTAACCCAGCCACAGCGCAAATAGCCGAATACCAGATCATGGGCACCAGTAGCAGTAGTCGCTTAGCTTCTGAGCGGGTGCGTAGCCACTGGGTCCAAGCCCAGAACGCGAAATAGCCCATCCAGAAAGCCGGCCAGATCAGCAGGTAATGCCATGACCAACCCCCAATAAATGCGCCCACTAGGGGCGGAATGATTAGCATCCCCCAGGCGCCATGCTGGTTAGGTACCCAGGCTCGGGTGCTGGGCCGACGCCTAATTTGCTCAGCGGTAGGGCGGCGTCCTGGGCGTTCTTGCGCACCCTGTTGTGCAGCAGCTGAGGCAGCGCCAATGGGCTGGCCGGTGGCTAGCAATACGTCATCTTCCGAGCCTGGCAGTGACTGTTGGAAGGGTACAGAGCTAATGGCTTCGTCAGCGGTGATGTCACTATCTGGGTCTTGATACTCCACCTTTGGCACGCTGGAGCTGGGGCGCGTTTGGCTAACTCCAGCTGACGCGGCTGGCAGCTTGGTACCCGCGTCAGGGCTGGCAGCGGAGGGTGCTGAAGACGTAGAGCTCATGGCTTTATTCTAGGGAAAAGCCTTAGATATTTAGCTGACACGGTGTAGCAGTCTGTTCGCGCTTGCCATAACTGGGCGCTAACCACCTTCTTGGCTTCCTTCTGAACTTCCTTCAGGTGGTCTTCGCCCAGGAAGGACTCGGCGTAAATCTTGTACACGTCCTCAGTGCCAGAGGGGCGGGCCGCGAACCAAGCGTCCTTGGTGGTGACCTTCAGGCCGCCGATGGGCGCGTCGTTACCGGGGGCGCGCACCAGGCGCTGCTCGATGGGCTCGCCAGCTAGCTCGGTGGCGGTGACGTCTTCGGGAGAAAGTGCGGCCAGCTTGGCCTTTTCTTCCTTGGTGGCGGCAGCGTCAATACGGGCGTAGGCCGAAGCGCCGAAGCGCTCTACCTGCTCAAGGTGTAGCTGCGAGGGGCTCTTGCCGGTGACGGCGATGATCTCGCTTGCCAGCAGGGCCAGGATGAGGCCGTCCTTGTCGGTGGTCCACACGCCGCCGTCGAAACGCAGGAAGGAAGCTCCCGCGCTTTCCTCACCGCCGAAGCCCACAGAGCCGTCTAGCAGGCCGGGCACGAAGTGCTTGAAGCCTACGGGCACCTCCACCAGCTTGCGGCCAATGGATGCCACCACGCGGTCGATCAGACTGGAGGAAACCAGGGTCTTGCCTACGGCGCAGTTTTCGCCCCAGCCGGGACGGTGAGTGAACAGGTACTCGATGGCCACAGCCAGGAAGTGGTTGGGGTTCATTAGGCCGTCGGGGGTGACGATGCCGTGACGGTCAGAGTCGGCGTCGTTACCGGTGGCGACGTCGTAGGGGGTGGCGCCAGAAGCGTCGGGGGTCATGGCGTTACGCAGTAACGCTTGCCGATCTCAGCCCAGTATTCAACCGAGGCGCCACCTAGCGGGTCTGCACCGATGCGCACGCCAGCCTTGCGGATAGCCTCCATGTCAACCACGTTGGCCAGGTCAGCTACGTACAGCTCACGGTAGTCGTGACGGATTACCAGCTCACTCTTGAGGGCCTCGTCGATAGGCACGCGCGGCACGTTGCGCCAGGCGCCGTCCACTAGTAGTTCGTTGGCGCGGTTAGCAATCCAACCAGTGGCGTCGGAGCCGGCAGGGCCACCGGTGGGCGGGTTGTACTTGAAACCACCATCGCGCGGAGGGTTGTGGCTGGGGGTGACGACAATACCGTCAGCTAGGCCGGGGCCGGAGGTGCGTACGCCCTCGGGGGTGCCAGCGCCGTTAGCTACCAGGATGGAGTGGGAAACGGCCGGGGTGGGGGTGTAGGAGTCGCGAGAGTCGATAGCGACCTTCACGCCGGCGCCTACCAGCACCTCGACGGCGGAGCGCCAGGCCGGTAGTGATAGGGCGTGAGTGTCGCGGCCCAGGTAGAGCACACCGTCGGTGCCCTGGGAGGCGCGGTACTCAACAATTGCGGCGGTGGTTGCCACAATGTGGGCTTCGTTGAAAGCAGTGTCTAAGGAGGAGCCACGGTGACCGGAGGTGCCGAAAACTACGCGCTGAGCAGGTACGGCAGGGTCCGGTACCAGGTCGTAGTAGGCCTGGCGAACTTCTTCGACATTGATGAGATCTTCAGATAAGGCGGGTTGGCCAGCTCGTTCATGCATGTCTGTAGTGTGGCACAGCTTACCCACAAAAATCACCCCATCAAATGCAAATACTCACAAATACAGGCAAAATCATCCCTTCCCTATGATTTTTCCATGGGGTTTTATAGGCAACGGACGAAATGTCAGTTTTTGTGCGGCCCACGCTGGCGCACCCATACCAACACCACACGCCCCGCACCCACACACCGCCACCGTCACCCACTGCCAGGCTTGATGCCACCCCCGGCACACTCCTGTCCCCCCTCACGCCGGCACACCCGACCTGACAACCTTGCGCACCCTACGCCGCAATACCCAGCCCCAACGCCCCAAACTAGGGCCACCCCAAACTAGGATGGACCTATAGGCACCAAGCCAATCTAGGAGGTCCCATGCCCACCGCAATTTCCACCCCTAACGCCCCCGCCGCCGTCGGCCCCTACTCTCAGGCCGTTTCCACTGGCGACGACGCCGGCGCCCAGGTTTTCATTTCCGGCCAGATTCCCCTAGTTCCGGCTACGGGACAGCTGGTCGAGGGCGACATCCAGGCCCAGGCGCGCCAGAGTCTGACCAACATCGGCGAGATCCTAAAGGCTGCCGGCCTGAGCTTTGCCGACGTAGTTAAAACCACCGTGCTGCTGGCGGACATCAACGACTTTGTGGCGGTTAACGAGGTGTATGCCCAGTTCTTCACCGGTCCGGTCCTGCCCGCGCGCGCAGCTTTCGGCGTGGCCGCGCTACCCAAGGGGGCCCGCGTGGAGATTGAGGCCATCGCGGTTCGTCCCTGATCAGTACGCTTTGGGGTTGCAGGGTTTCTCGACGTCGTCGCAGCTACCCGCAAACACTTAACGGTCCGGTCGGCTAATGTCTACCGGACCACTTTTATGCCCAAAGTCCCAAAATCCGCTAGACAGTTGAAAGTTAAACGATCTAGACTCAAGTTATCGCAGCGCGGTCCAACTCAAAGCCAAATCTTCAGCCAGGCCAAGCCAAATCTTCAGCCAGGCCGCCTGCCCTCAAGCTTTCAGCCTTCTAGACAGTGTCCAAATACTTAAAGGAGCACATCATGACCAAGATCGGTATTGTCGTCGGTTCCGTCCGCGAGGGTCGCGTAGGTGACCAGATCGGCAACTGGATCCTGGAGCAGGCCCGCGCCGCCCACCCCGAGGCCGAGTTCACCGTAATTGACCTGAAGGACTACGACCTGCCCATGTTCGACGGCCCGGTTGCCCCCATGGTTCTGGGCGGCAAGTATGACAACGACGCCGTCGCCGCTTGGGCCAAGGCTCTAGACGAGCAGGATGGCTTCATCTTCGTAACCAGCGAGTACAACCACACCATCCCCGGCGCCTTCAAGAACGCCGTCGACTCCATCAGCCCCGAGCTAATCGGCAAGGCTGTGGCTTTCGTGGGTTACTCCTGGGACGGCGCCATCCGCGCTGTTGAGCAGTGGCGCACCCTATCCGCACAGTTCGACATGTACGACATTCGCGCTCAGCTAGCCCTGACCTTCCCCATGGACTTTGAGGGCACCGACACCTTCGCCCCCAACGCTCGCCGCACCGGCGAGCTAGAGGCCCTGCTCTCCCGCCTGATTGAGGTCAGCGCCAAGCTCGCAGCCTGAGCCCAGTATCAATCTGAGCCCAGCATCAATCTGAGCCCAGCATCCGCCCGAAAGCCGCGCTAGCTACCTAAGCCCAGCTCACTTCGCTTTAACGGCGCACCTCCCGCACCTCCCACCCGGCGTGGCTCGGCACACCCGGCCCTGCGCACCTCCCGCATGGCCCGGCACAACCCCACCCCAACCCTGTAGGGTTAACTTATGTCGAAAAAGAGTCAGCGCCGCGCCCGCGCCCAGGCCAAAAAGGCCGCCCAGGCCGTACAGTCCCCCGCCAAGCCCAAGAAGGTTGAATTCGTAGCCCGCCCCTTCGCCGGCCTTAAGAATGAAGCTGAACTGGTCGCCATGGCGCAGATCATCCCCGCCGCCACCATGACCGTTAAGCTCAACGACAGCGAGCACATTCCTGCCGCTCACCGTGGCGCCACGGTTGAGCTGGCCACCCTGCTGCCGGACCTAACCCAGGGTATGCGCCGCGCCGACGACTGCTACCTGGTTGCCATGCAGACCACCAAGCACTCCGGTGACGCCTCACGCGACGTCGCCTACGCCCTGCTCAACACCCTGGAGCTAGAAAACAACACTGGCCTGCAGCTAAGCACCCTACCTGAGCCCGGCCCGCGCCTACAGGACCTGCTAGACGCCGACTTTGAGCCGGTTTTCCAGCTGCACGACTCTTTTGGTTTCTGGGCTGCCCCCGGCGAGCTCAGTGATGAGGAGCTAAACAACCTGGTCAACCAGTCTCGCGATGAGATTGTGGCCACCCGCCAGGTCCCAGGCGTGGAGCACGCCTTCTGGTGCCGCATGGGCGGTAAGGAGTACGTGCGCTGGGTGCGTGAGGAGGATGAGGACGCCTTCTTCAACGCCCTGGCCAAGGTGCACGCCGCCCGCGAGTCTGAGCTTAGCGACGACGGCGCCTCCCTGGGTTCCTTCCTGGGTGCCTTCCGCGCTTACGGTATTGCCATCCCGGTGTGGCAGCTTGAGCCGGGCACTACCGCCGAGCAGCTAACCGCCCCCATGCAGGCGCTGGGTGCACGCCTTCAGGCCGCTTTGGCCGACGACGCCGCCCTGAACGCTGATGAGCGCCGCGCCAAGGCCGGCATCATTTCCCGCCAGGTGAACCTGTAAATCAGCGATTTTAAGGAAGCACCGTGACCCTCACCCCGGCACAAGAGGTCGCTCAAAAACTTGCCCAGCTGGAGACTCACTCGCACGCCCAGCAGCCAGGCAATAACTGCTGCGCCGCCAGCGAGTATCTGCCTGACCGCGCTGTTGCCTACGTGGTTGACCAGCGCATTCAGTATGCGGATTATTTCGGTAAGCTGCCGGTGGCGGTGATTATCCCGGCCTATAACGAGGCTGAACGCATCACCGCAACCGTGCAGGCGGCCTTGGGGATTGCCGGGGTGGAGCGGGTCGTGGTGGTTGATGATGGTTCTACCGACAACACCGCCAAGATCGCTAAACGCGCTGGTGCGGAGGTCATTTCTAAGCCTCACAAGCGCGGCAAGGGCGCGGCCATGGGCTCGGGCGTGGCTTATTTGCGTAAGTCTGCCCAGCCGGGTGCGGATTATTTGCTGTTGTTTGTCGACGGCGACCTGGGCGCTAGTGCCTCGGCTTGCGAGGTGCTGATTGAGCCTGTGGCCAGCGGGCGTTGCTCTATGAGCATTGCGGTGCCACCAGCTTTTAAGGGGGCTGGTGGGCATGGTTTTGTGTTGGGCACCGCCCGCAAGGCCATCAGTGAGGCTACCGGTTGGGAGCCGCAGGCTCCGCTTTCGGGGCAGCGTTGCATGAACAGTTTTGTGTTTGAAGCTTGCAAGAATCAGCTCTCTAGGGGCTGGGGTGTGGAAACCTGGTTGAGTGTGAAGGCACTTGAAGCTGGTTTCACGGTACTGGAAGTGCCTTGCTCGATCACTCACCGCGTTAGCGTCAATAACTTGGCTGGGCGCTTGCATCGCCTGGAGCAGTTCCGTCAGGTTCGTAAAACTACGCGTAAACTGCGTCCAAGCCTTGTCAGCCGCCTTTTGAGTAAGCGCAGGGGCCAAGAAAACGTAAACCAGGCGGCAGCTTCACAAGCTCCCTTTGAGCCTTACCGTATGCTGCGCCCCACAGCCTAAAACATGCTGCACCCCACGGCTTAAAAGCAGCCTGAACAGGGCTTACTGAAGTAACGTGCCCACCTCATGGCGCAGCCACTTTGAACTTACGTGGCTGCGCCATCGTTTTAGTAGCTAACCGCTACATCACCCGAGCATTTCGATCTGGTTCCGCTGTTTTGCCGACAGTTCCAAGGACATCAGGCAGGCCAGAGGCACCAGCAAGAACAGGCTATAGACCGCCATCGAGGCACCCGAATCATTGAGACCCACTTCCAGCAACAGCAGCACTGTTAGGGTGTCTAGCTGCAGCCGATACACCTCGGGCACACCCTGTCGACGCGTGGCGCGGTAAAGCCGCAACCACACCACCACCACAAGGCTCACCACCACTAGGGCCACAACAATTTTTAAAACCATCAAGCCCATCTGGCCATTGGAGTCAATGAATGGGCCCACTAGGGCCTTAAGTTTTTTGCCAATGGTAGCCAGGAAAGTGCCGTCTAATAGCTGCCCACCAAAACGGCCTAGGTGGGTGGAGTTTTCCCCACGCAGTAGCCATTCCAAGATTGCTACGCCCGAAAGTAAACCAGCGGAAATAAGGCCGAGAAGCGCCAAAATACGTGGGTGCAGGCTGCGGCCGGATAGTTTCACTAGGGCCACGCCTAGTGTGGGAATTAGTGCCAGCGCCCCACCAAAGTCGGCACCTAAGAAGGGCGCGGCGTCGACAATTACCAGCAATAAACCAACCCCGGAAACTGCCAGCAAACTGGCGCGTAGGCTATAGCGGGATTTGAGCCAATCAGCCCAGGTCAGCAGGGCAATCATGGCCCCTACCGCACCGAAAGCAAAAGCCGTATTGGACACCCCATAGAAACGCCCCGCTACCAGCGCGTTCATGGTTAAGGGACTGTTGAAAGTGAGGTGATTGCCGCTAATTCCATCGCCAAACCAAATTAAACCGTTTAATGCTGCGGCAACAATAAAGCTAGTAGAGCAGCTCGCAGATTTTCGGGTTAGCCAATTAATTAGCGCGGTTAGCTTAGTGTCGCGCCAGCAGTAGTGGTTACTACTTGTAGCGCAACAGTTTTAAAGGTATCTACCACTTGATAGACACTATCACCTATGGTGTAAGACCAGGTAATTATCATCGAATACCAAGGGACTAAATTAATTAGCAAATACCCTACCGATAGCACGGCAGTAAATATACTCAGACGCTGCAAGGAAAGGAGTTGCTTGCCACTAAATTCTATGCCTCTTATGCCACAGACTCTACGTTCTAACGATTTACGCCTCCATAGCCACACTACAGCCAGAGTAAAAACAACTATGATTATAGTATTGTAAATCATCACAGCACGCGAGGCACGAGCGTGTTTATCCTGGTTAATTAATGAGTTAATTAAATCCTGACGCGCAGAAGTAACTTTAGTTGTAGCGGAATTATCGGAGGAATTTTGCTCCTGCTTTAAAGTATCTATGCGATTACCGGCAAATACAGACTTATTAATGCTTTGCGGGTTTTGCGCCAGGGCTTGCCCAGAGGCGCGTTCAGGCGATTTAGCACCATAGCGAGCCGCAATAGTTGTGGAAATATCGGTTAGTTGCACCAGGTTATTTTGATGCGTAGAGGGTACTCGTATCTTTTCCTCAGCGCCACTAGCGCCATGTAGAGAGGGAATTAACGCTAAATAAAGCCTATCATCGCCGCCAGAAAGACTACTTTCAGCAGCGATTGAAACCGTCATTACATCAACACTAGAGCCATAACGAGCCTTTAATGTGCGTAATTTAGAGGCAATTTGACCCGCACTATCAGAAACCGCTTTTACAACAGTAACATCCGCTAAATCACGCTTTAACGGTTTTCCATCAGTGTAATAATATCTATAAGTCAGCGAGGGATCTATAGCAAAGGTACAACCAGCCGCTTTTAGAGTTTTAGCTAGCGGAGAGTTAATAATGTCGCTATCGCGATATTCGCCAATGAATTTATCGCGTCGACCCGAAAATAGCATAGCTAGCTGTTCATTTGGGCTAGTGCCGTCTTTATGGCCGCGTACCACCAGGTTCATGGGCGTGGCCGGATAGCCCATTAGATAGTTTTTTGTGTCCGAGTCTTGGCTTTGTAAGTTTTGCCAGGTTATTCCGCCGGCAACCACTAAAATCAAGGGCTTAATTCGCGTTTTTGTACCAGCCCCGCACTTACCAGTTGTGTTTGCACTGGCGACGGCGCCCACTCCAGCCCAGTTTTGTGCTCTAGCTGCAGTTTTATTGCCAGCTATACCTGGCGCAGGCGCCACGGCGAAAGTTGCTGCACTAGCGCCACTAGAGAGCAGTAGCAAACAGGCAATCAGCCCGGTAAAGATTTTCGTAACTGCTCGCATCAAAGCCGCCACGCCGGCGTCGGCCCTACTCACACTAGGCCCGCCAGCGAAAGCCGCGCCAACATCTGCCCTAAAGGCATTCGCCTTAAAGCGGCGAAACACGTCCGCAAACCTCCTAGCTTTAGACATAATGCCTGGCCACCTGCACGGTTTCGTAACCGTAGCCACCCCCAAACAGCATCGCGTGCACAATCAGCATGTGTACGCGATGCAGCCCCACCCGCTCACTCCAGTAGGACTCTAGCGGCGACACGCTCTGATAGCCCTCATAGACGCTGTCTAGATATTGTTGCCCAAACAGGCCCAAATCAGCCAAATCAGTCTCCGCATGACCACCGTGCGCAGCCGGATCGATCATCACCCCAACTACCGGCCCACCAGCGAAGGCT
>QWBZ01000717.1_pt1 | contig 10582 bp, 9 predicted proteins | sample 1972441 | NCBI WGS metagenome assembly QWBZ01 (sample SAMN09866721, study PRJNA288562) | Human oral metagenome isolate term6_saliva, whole genome shotgun sequencing... | isolation source: mouth | host: Homo sapiens | place: USA: California
TTGCCGATATCGGCAATAAATATAAGAACATGTTTGAGTTTTGAGTCGTACAGCTGGTTGTTAAAAACCGTCAAAGTAATTATTTATTTCTTGTTATATCCGTGCTTGCGAGCATCATATGCCTTGATAATTTCTTGTTCAAGCTCTGTCATTCCCACTCAATTGTTACATGCCTCGTTTTGATGTAGTCAGCGGGGTGGATGATCTGGGACTTCATCTACTCTCCTATCGCAAAAACCGTGTAGTCAGCATGCAGTGAGCACTGATTACATGCTCTGTAGTCACTTGGGGAGAGTATTTTCACCCGACCGGAGAGTGATATATCTGACCTGTGGAAACGCAGTTCGATTGCGCGCAACTGACTACATGGACTAAAGAGGAATGGCGCCCCCAACCCAAGAGTAACAAATTCCGAGTGAAGAGTGACAGCTTTGAGCTGGGGAAATGCGAATCTCTACCTGATAGGTGACTAAATCGGTCCTCACAAACAAAACACCCATCTCTGAGTTGAATCTTGAGGAGGAGACTTTTTCTTCGCGTTAAATACTCTTTCTTCCGGACGAAATAATGGGAGCAGAAAGCTTCTTAAATATGGCCACCTCAATCTTGTTTTTCATCGTACGCATGTTGTCATACTTTGCAGCATGCTCGATGAACCAAGCCCGAATATCGCTTTGCTCGATCGTCGCTCTATCTTCCTCATCAAGTTTTGAGAGAACGAAATCAATATGCTTGTTAATTATCGTAGCTTTCTCGTCTACTCCGAGATCGCAGAAATGCACGCTTGCACCGATGCGCGAGAACATGGCAGGACCCATCGTCCGACGAGCTGATACTTCGGAATTGAAGTTTGAGGTTAGGAGAAAAAGGGCATTTCGCATGTCGACATCTTAATTCGTGTCAACGTATCTTCCTTCATCAAAGAGCTGATAGAACATGTTGTACAGGCGGGGTCAACTTTATCGAACTCGTCTATTAGAACGACATTAGACTCTCTTGCCAAAAGGCCACGCGCGAAGCTTGCTTTCGAGTGCTCTGCGCCAAACAGATACTCGTAGGCCTCCTGCGTTTGCATCATCGAGAATTGCACTCGGGTAAGCTCTCCGCCAACAGCCTCGCTTAAGCATCTCGCTGTTTCTGTCTTGCCGACGCCAGACGGTCCATAGAACATGATTACAGAGGGGCACTCCTCGTTCATGGCAGTAAGCCGATAAAGAGATGCGATTAGTGACTCTTTCCCCTCGTCTTGCCCGAGGACACCCGATTGCAGTTTGTCACATATGCCATTGAGTTTCTTTTTTTAATGAGCGGGTACTCATAGTGTACAATATCGAGAGTTCCATGATGTATCAAAATGTTTGCAGAGAATACATCACACTTTTGAACAGCGACTTAGTGTCAGCACGTCACGAAATTATTGAAAAGGGCCTTGCCACTCCAATCAAGGGTGCAAATAAGGGCAAATAGATAGAGAACGAGGTCAATTGCATGTCAAAGCTAAACATTGACCAGAAGAGCATCAGGGAATTACTGACAGAGAAGCACGCGGACTTCCTCATTCCCGACTACCAGAGGCCGTACGCCTGGGGAGAGGATGAATGCGCGACGCTTTGGGACGACCTATTCGCATTCGCATTTCCGGATGACGACTGCGACAAGTTCAAACGCGAATCCGACGAGTACTTCCTGGGTCCTATAGTTACGTTCCGCAACGACGACAGCCAGCTTGAAATCATCGATGGCCAGCAGCGTCTCACGACCATCATGCTATTGTTGCGCGCCTTCTATGACAAGTTCGGGAACATGAAGGACAAGCAATCGAAGCAGGTGCGCGAGAGCATCGCCCGCTGTGTCTGGAAGACGGACGAGTTCGACGAGCCGGACATGAACCGCCTCAAAATCGACTCTGAGGTCGCGTCTGACAACGACAAGGGCGAGTTCCTGGAAATCCTCAAGAGCGGCGTGGTCGAGCAAGGATGGAAGAGCTCGTATGCCTGCAACTACCGCTACTTCCAGCAGAAGATAACCGACATGGCCAGCGAGTGGCCGTCGTACGTCGCCCTGCTTGCCACGCGCATCCTGAATAACGTCATTTTGCTGCCCATCGAGGCGGAATCGCAGGATACGGCGCTGCGCATCTTCTCTACGCTCAATGACCGCGGGCTTCCGCTCGCAGATGCGGACATCTTCAAGAGCCAGTTCTACAAGTATTTTTCCTCTCTAGGCCGTAAAGACGAGTTTATAGAACACTGGAAGGCGCTTGAGGAGACCGCAACGGACATCTTCCACCCGGCGGTGGGTACCCCGATGGACGAGCTCTTTACCCGTTACATGTACTACCGTCGCGCTTGCAAGCATATCCACAGCACCACGACGCAGTCACTGCGCGATTTCTTCGGTCAGGACTCCTACAAGATGCTCAAGAGCGAAGAATCCCTGTCCGATCTAGAGGTCCTGCTGGATTTCTGGAAGAAGGTAGACCGCCAGGAGGGGTTCTCGGAGAGGGTGCTGCGCGAGCTGTTCGTGCTCAACTACGCCCCGAACGGCATGTGGACATACCTGCTGTCTGTCTGGTTCCTCGCCAACCACGACGAGGATGGTTCCTGCGACGAGGCGGCGCTCTACGATTTCCTGCAGCTCATCACAGGGTTCATATACGCCTACTCGATGGAGCGTCCGGGCGTGAACGCCCTGCGCGTGCCCGTCTTCCCGCAGATGGAGAACATCATCGACCAAAAGCCTGTGGAGTTTTCTGCATACCGCTTCGGCCGCGAAGACATCACATCGCGATTCAAGGCGTACGCATTCACGAACCAGAGGCGCTTCACGCGCTCGATGCTCGTATGGTGGGCGTTCCAAAATCCTAAGCAGAAGCTCATGAGTCTCGACACAACGCTCGAAATCGAGCATATTTACGCGAAGAAGCGAACCGAGACGGCACCCCTGAGCGACCCGTCGAACATCGAGGCGTTGGGCAACAAGGCGATGCTCGAGAAGCGCGTGAACATCAGGGCGTCTGACTATCGCTTCAGCGACAAGAAAAAGTACTACGAGGGCTTTGTGAACGACAAGGGTATTGAGAAAGTGGGCACCGACAACGAGGAGCTGCTGGAGCTTGCCCGTACGCGCAAGGACTTCACCGAAGGCGATATCACGAAGCGCACCGACGAGATAATTGACTCGTTTGTTGACTATCTGGGCGAACTTGATTTGCTCAAGTGAGTCAGATGGAAATTGAGAGACAGCCTATGAACAAAAATAATATAGACACCGAGTATTTTCTCATTGATACCGTTGGCCCCAATAGCGATGCAATAGCTGCTGGTGCAGCTTGGCTCGATGACAACGGCGGTGGTTGCATCCTTACGCAGGATAAAAGAACTATGCGGAATGCTCTGGATGTAAATACGGATACTGAGCTCAAAAAGGTGGAGGACAAGCTTGCTAGTTACGGCATCTCGCTGAATTGGTCGGGCAGAGGCGTTTCCAATGCTGCGGGCAATCTCATGGCTGTATACACAAATCCGACAATTGATGGCGAGATTAGACGCAGCGGCCTCGAACGTGTCTTCATTGTTCCCTGGGCCGAGAAGGACTGCAGCTGGTTCAAGGCTGCATTTAAGCCCACCCTTGTCGTCGTCAACGCAAACGACGAGCTGATGAGGGCTGACATGCAGCCCGTGTATGCGAGCATGAAGGATGAGATACCGGAGGCGCTCGATCATATACTTGGCTTTCTCGCGCAATGTGCTGCTGGTTACAACAACAGACTGCAGTGGCGAGAAGAGGAACGTTTCAAGGCGGATCTCATGAACCATCAAGCCGACTGGAGGCAGGTTGACTCAGAGACGGTGCTCCTCCGGTGCGCGGAGCTAGGGATGTCCGCAGAAGATTCCAAGAGAATCAGCTCGATGATAAGGCAGCTCAAGGCGGGACATAAGTTCCGTCCCAAGCGCGGTTTTGAAGAAGGGTTTGGACGTTAGCAAAGCAGGCGCGCCTTGGCTCGGCACTTTCACAGCTATAGGAAAGCAATCGGGAGACCTCATGAAGAACTTGGACAAGTACAGAGGCTGCCTCATAGGAGGTGCTGCCGGGGATGCGCTCGGCTATCCAGTTGAGTTTCTCGATGAGCGCGAGATATCCAGGCACTACGGACCCTCCGGTATTACCAGCTACGAGCTCGTAGACGGTGTCGCACAGATTTCCGATGACACGCAGATGGCACTCTTCACGGCGACAGGGCTCCTGCTTGGAACGACGCGCGGCATGATGCGAGGCATCATGGGAAGCTACCCCTCCTATGTGGCGCTTTGCTATGGGGACTGGCTGCGAACACAGACCAGGCAATATCCGCTCAACACGGAAGACTCCTATTCCTGGCTGGTAAACATCCCCGAGCTGTTCGACAGGCGGGCTCCCGGCAACACGTGTCTTTTTGCGCTGCGCAGCGGGAAGACAGGGACCATCGATGAGCCGATAAATGACAGCAAAGGTTGCGGCGGCGTCATGAGGGTCGCCCCGGTCGGCCTGTACTTCGCGCTGGAAGGCCGGCAGGTTGAGAACCCGGACCTGGTCGGGGCGGAGGTCGCCGCCATCACTCACGGGCATGAGCTGGGATACATACCGGCAGCTGCGCTTACGCACATGATTAACATCCTTATCCACGAGGATTCAAGCATCGAAGAAGCCGTCATTTCCGCAATAGACACCGTCAAAGGCTTGTTTCCCGATGCAAGGCACCTGAACGCCTTCGTGAACCTCATGGAGAGGGTGGTTGAACTCGCTCATGAGAACATCGACGACCTTGATGCGATTCACTCCCTCGGCGAGGGATGGGTGGCTGAGGAGACGCTCGCGATAGCGACCTACTGCGCCATAAAGCACCCCGACGACTTCGAAGCGGCCCTAGTAGCTGCCGTAAACCACAACGGTGACAGCGACTCTACCGGTGCTGTGACCGGGAACATCATGGGAGCGAGCCTCGGCATCTCGGGAATACCGAACAAATTCATCGAGAATCTGGAACTAAAGGACGTGATTCAAGAGGTCGCTGACGATCTCTACAACGACTGTCAGATGACTGAATTCGGCGACTACGAAGACGAGGTCTGGACGAACAAGTACATCTATCACACGTATCCGGATGTCGCCGAAAGGAGGTAGTTCAGTCAGCGCATGATTCTGCATGGACAACGCCCCCGGGAGCCGAAGCTCCCAGGGGCGCCCTGCGCTTAGAGCGTGCCGAGTACGTTGAGGTGGTGGCAAAGAAGCGCCCGGCTCTCGCCGACGATGAGCATACTCACGACGTCGAACCTGATCCGGATGTCCTCGGAGTCCAGGTGCTCGGCGAGGTAGGCAGCCGCAAGCCGTTCGAGCGCCACGCGATTCGCGTCCTCCTCGGGAAATCCCTCGCCGCCGTTCTGCGTGATCTGGCAGTGGACGAAGACCAGGTCGTCCTCGTCGCAGGCGATGAAGTCGGCGACGTCCCCGCCGTGCGCCCAGCCCTCCTCCAAGATCTCGAAGCCTCTGCGCTTGAGATAGACCCTGATGCCCTTCTTGGCCCTGGTGTCGATGGCCTCCATAACGTCCTCCTTAGCTCCCGGCCCGCCCCGGTGGCGCGCCTTGTGGCTCGCATGCCGACGGGGTTCGCGCGGGTGCAAGGGGGAAAGCAAAATCCGGAGGGCCCGAGTTTTCGAAAGGGCGCCCCGTGCCCGGCGAAAAGTTTTTGCGGCCCTTGCGGCCGTAGGCGGTTCCCGGCGAGCCTGCAAGAGTTCAAGGAGAGCCCTGGAGGTGGGCAAGGTGCAAGGGCATTGGATGCCCACACGAGGCTTGGAGAAGCGTCAGGGTACGTCGCAGGGGCATCTCGGGCTCTGGAGGATGCGTGCGCTGGCAACGTTGCCCTCATCGCCACGAGGGACTGCGGTTCTGCTATCTGCCAGGCATACAGGGCCATCGACGGCTTATCTCGAGTATGTCATGTCGCTCAGTGTTGACGGTGGCGGCGTCCACCTCCCCGCGCAGGTCGATGAACTCCTTGGTCAGGCGCTCCACCTCGTCGTGAAGCCGCTCGTCGACGGTGCCGTCGGCCTGTATCCGCGACAGCTCCCTAAGCAGCTCCAGCATGTTCTCGCGCAGGGCGCGGTACACCCGGATGTTCGGCGCCACGGCGATTGTCTCGTCGTGCAGCCTCGCCATGATGAAGTCCTCTTGCTCATGCCGCCCTCGGCTGCCACCCGGTCGAGCCAGAGCTTCTGCTCCAGCATCATCCGGAAGGCCACCGTGGCGCTTCGCCTCCTGCGGTCGTTCGGGCACGACATCAGATGCCCGCCCTGGTCGCATCGAGAGCGCGCCATCTCTCCTTGCTTGTCTGGGAAGTGGTGCGCGTAGTGGAAGGTCACGTTCGAGCTTTCGTGGCCCAGACGCTCAGCTATGGCCACGGCGGAAAAGCCCTTCTCTATGAGCAGCGAGGCGTGGCTGTGGCGCAGGTCGTGGATTAGCCCAGAAGCGCAATAGAAACTGCTGAGCCTAAAGAAGAGGAGGTAGTCGGTTGCCGACGCCCGCGGGTCCAGGTCTGCCAGCAGAGCCGCTGGTTGGGTCGACGCCCTGAATACGGCAGAGATCACGCTCCAAGACTACAAGTGCTGGATGCCTCCTTTGCCCTCTCAGGACAATAATTCAATGGTTGGACACATTTATTTCATCAATTTGCGTGTTGTCTCGTGTACTCATTGATGACAACGATCCGAGTAGTCAATTAAAATGCAAACGACAGCAAAGAGAAAGCGAAAGAGGCTATGGGATTGGGTTATTACGAGCATGAAATTGAAGTGAAATTCGCCGAGGGTCTCCTGAACTCATCCAGAGAGTGGCAATGGTTCATTGATTACACAGAGGGCAGCATCGAGCCCGATGCTGATATGGAGTCTATTAGCGACTTCGGAAAATGCTACCATTCGATACAGTCGGTATTTGTGCACCTTGCCAGGTTGGTGGATGCAGTCGGGCCTCTGAAGGTAAACATCACCCAAAACTGGTTGCAACGGGTGTACGAGTGCGTCCTTGTTAGAAGCGAACACATGGATGCCGAAGAAGCAATCAAGGGCAGCTCGTTTTACGATGTGCTTGCGGTCATGTCCTATGCAACCCGCCTTATAAATCGAGTGAGCGAAACTCGTTATCTCTACAATAGCCAATTGCTGTTCATGTCAAATCTCTTTGAGCTTTTCGACTTCGGCCCTCTCGAATCCGAGCGCGATGGATTTGTTAATCTCGCAAAATCGATAGACATTCCTGGATTCGAGAATGCCATCGATACACTGTCCGCAAACTTTACCTTAACGGCAAAACATGTAGATGAGAGCTGGGTTTCTGAACTGCTGAACAGCTTGTTTGATGAAAACTTCCTTTCTTTCAAGAACGCTGAGGGAAGGCAGTTTCAGACATGGCAAGAATCGCTGCTGTGCGATGCCTTCAAGGTGTCTTTCGGCAACGGAACACTCGAGCCAATTGCTCGCTCAAGAAACGGATCCGAGTATCCCGACACGCATTCTTGGTCAATTGAACTGTTGTCGAAGGCAAAAGAATCGTTTTCGGATATCAGAGCGGTCTGCGTATTCGAGACGTTGCTGTTTTGCAAACACAAAGTGGCTCCTTCCGACAGCACTCGCTCGATGCTTGCTGATCTCTGCCTGCATCACGTTAAAAAGCTTCTTGCTGCTGGCCAGGGGCTATGTAATATCTCTTGCACAGCCCTTGCCGTTGTCGATGAACTCATACAATGCAAAATGCTCGGCAAGGAGCAGAGCGCGGCATATTTCAAGGGCATGAAGGAAACCTTGTCAGGTGTTTCAGACTATACGGATATTTGCATCCTAAAACAATATCGCATTCCGTGCACTGCGCAGCAGGAAAGCATCTACGCTGCTGAAACAAAGGCAATTGCAAAGAATGCTCTTGGCTCAATTGATTCGCCTGCAGATCTCCTATCGTTTTTCGGAGACGAACGCAATGCGAAGGGCTGCGATCAGTGCGACATTGCTCATGCCATTGAACTATTATCTACTTTCTCGGAGAAAGTGAATCTGCTCACAGCTAGTCTATTCTATTCGGCAATGATGTTTTGCATCGATGCCCTGAGCAATCCGCAGGTCGACAATAAGTGGCTTCATGAAGTTATGATTGGCCTAAGGAGGGCCTGGCAAAGCAACTATTACGCTCCTGTGTTGGCGAGCATGCAGACCATATCATATGAGAACTCCGTTCCTTCGGGTGCTGTCGATGATCTGAACAAGAGCTTTCTCGAGAGCCCTCAAAGCCTTGCTCACAACCTCATCCTGCAGTCTGACGAGGCCATCATTTCAACACTGGAGTCACTATCAGAAAATGTTTTCACTCTTCTTGCCAACAAAATCACTATCTCCGAGTACTACCCAAATTGCGATCATGTTGCAATAAAGGAAGACCCGAATTCGATTGATTTCATGATTGCAGAAGAAGTGTGCAGGGTGTACAAGGAAAACGCTTTCCGTTTTCTGAATGCAATGAAACGTCAGGATGCGCTCGATGGCTTTTATGGCAGGCTTCGTCAGGGAATCCAGATGATGATTGGCTTTATCGACATTAGGCCAGCATATGAATGGATTGTCCAAAACGCGCCAGAACAGTACTACCTGCTTCCTTTTCCTGAGGACAGGGTGGCTCTCGGCCATTTGACTCAGCTGTTTCCCCTTCTGGAAAACGTCATCAGGCAAATCGGGGAATTATTTGCCATCGTACCATTCAAAGAAAATAAACAGAAGTTCACGCAACTGAAGGACGTATCGAGCGTACTGGCAAGGCTCGTTGGTGAGGTTGAAGAAATAACCGGCACCATCCAAGGATGCAATGAATTTCTCTTCACTTACTTTGTAATGTATTCCTCAAACGGCTTCAATGTCAGAAATGACTGCATTCATGGGCGTCAATATCAAGACCCTGTGTCTTGTGTGGGAGCGTTCAAGTTGACGGTGATTTGTCTGTATATGATGCTCAAGAGGTTAAGGGGACTCGAAGCCGTTTCAATTGAGCAGCGCATAGATGAAAGAGACGACTCATAGCTCTTCTGCCTGTATGGTCACTGACCTGTGAAAACCTATCCAGCTGTCCCTTTTTGCGGTACATCAATTACGAGCTCAATAATTAATATGCACCACATGATGAGACAACGTGAGGGCATATAGCTGCGAGGGCTCCGTTAGTCATTTTCAGGGCACGGGCACCGGACTTTTGCAGGTTGGTAAGGCCCTTCCTACTGCGCTTTCCAATCGGTTTGCAAAGACAACAGATACGGAAAACGCAGCACGCCACGTCTCATTATCGCATGGAAAAAACAATAACCAGCCGACCGTTCTGTGGAGGACGAAAGTTCCCCAGCAGAACACTTTTGTCTCTAACAGGAACTTTTTCTCTTACCATCTCGCCAGCAGACTATCTTTCGCGTCAAGCGGAACGAAGACAAGGCCTTGCTGCGATTCCGGACCCCCCAATCAAAAAAGAGTCCGCAATGGATGAGCTGCAAATACATATCGTCGACGCGCTGAGGAAACAGCGCGACTACTACGGCATTCCGAATATCGAGATCGCCAAGCGAACCGACTTGGCCACCAACGCCATCACTAAGATCATCAACGGCCATACGAACCCTTCCGCCGCGTTCTTTGCTTGCTTTACGATCATGGTTAACGGTCCTTTCTGGTGCCGAAGAAGGCCTCCTCCAGCTTGTCGCTGCACACGCGGCCCTGGATTACCTTACATCCGCAACTACGAGCTCGGGAACAGAGTCCCGGGCGACGAGCAGCTCACTCAGATCACTAATGCACTCGACGTATCGGTGGAGGCGTTGCGAGAGATTCCCTTGGAGAGCGGCAGGCAGGCCCTGGAGTTCCTTTTCCGTCTGAGTGAACAGTTTTCCCTTCGGCCGTTGGAGATGGGCGAAAAGCTCGTTCTGGCGGCTCCTGAGGGCACAGGCATGGATCCGAAGCTAACATCTGCACTCAAGGCATGGCGCAAGCAGCTTGATTCGCTTGAGGCCGGAGAAACCACTCAGGCCGAGTACGAGGAATGGAAGGCTGGCTTCGGCTCCTAGAAAGCAACTCAAGGAATAAATCCGAATAGGAAAAGGCGGCTCCGGCCGCTTTTTTCATGCTCGGCAGCGTATCAATCGCTCTGTCGGAGCGGAGTAATACAGTTTTTATCACCCCCTCTGACCTGCTCTTTTGCGAAACATGGACTCGATTGCGCAAATTGATTCGGAATTGATTCGGGGAAGGTTACTTTGCTCCCCTTAGGGCAAAAGCAATAGTTCCAGGTGGCTTCGCTTTGTTGCAAGAGGCTGCAAATCGTTGCAGCGCGAGCCAAAAAGCCAATCTACCAACATAGCTACTCACCCCGCATAATAAATCCGAATCAGAATCGCAGATGAAATAGCATAAAAGAAGCTCCGAAATTGTACCGACCCCCAAAAGTTAGACCAAAATCTAACGATTAGGAGGTCGGTATTTTTATGGCAAAACATAGTTTTGAATTCAAGAAGAAAGTCGTTTTA
>QWBZ01000803.1_pt1 | contig 10578 bp, 11 predicted proteins | sample 1972441 | NCBI WGS metagenome assembly QWBZ01 (sample SAMN09866721, study PRJNA288562) | Human oral metagenome isolate term6_saliva, whole genome shotgun sequencing... | isolation source: mouth | host: Homo sapiens | place: USA: California
TTGTGAACCCTGTGTTTTGATAGACCTTCAAGGCAATTGGTTATGATGTTTAATTAGTTCTTATTTAATTCCAGTTATTATTGATTTCGTCTATCTGGGGAAAATAAAATGATTTGCGGGCCTCCCGCAACTCCCTTCCCGAATGGTTTTGCATTTCCGCGCATGGCGAAAGTCATTTCCTGAATAGTTTGGCGTTTCCGCGCACGGCGAAAGTTGTTTCCCGAATGGTTTGGTGTTTCCGCGCATGGCGAGAGTTATTTCCCGAATGGTTTGAGATTTCCGCGCATGGCGAAAGTTATTTCCCGAATGGTTTGGAGTTTCCGCGCATGTTGAAAGTTATTTCCCGGATGGTTTGAAGCTTCTGTCGTATGTGGAAACATTTGTGTGAATGTTCTGCATGTAGCAGTTTGTCTCTGGCTGTAGTAAAGGATACAATGTCTTAGGAGCTTCTTTTAGGTGTAAATCTTTATAGATAGATTATAGAGTTTCTTCATTGTTTTTTCAACTTTGCAGTCTGAATCAGATCACTCCGTAACTCTATTCACTTTACTCGACAATCATCATGAAATAGCCCTATAAAACTATATAGAGATTGCATAGTATTAAGATTGAGATAATAAAATGAATGTAGTAAAATAATCTTATAGGGAAGTATTAATCTGTATTAAACTAATTCAGCATTTATATTTTGGTGAAAGTGGATAGTAATAATCTTAATTAGGCGTAATTTTACTTTTGTATCACAGGAGGTGCATATAAACCAACCATTTCCCATTTCCATATATTTATTTTCTTTTCCCATTGGAATATGTTTCACAAGCAACTTTAAACCGTTTGTTGTAAGGTTTATTTCTGCAACTTTTATGGTCCCTATATGGTTGCATATTGTTATTAAGGCATTGGTACCAGGATATGTTTTACTTACCCCATTTATTGTCAATTTTATGTGATTGTGTTTAGCTTTCGAAGCTTTAGAAAAATCTTCTATTTTTATAGGTGAGCCGTCGGGCCAATAAAAATTTGTAAGTTTAGTTTTGGAAATAAGCATGTCAATACATTCTATTATGAGTTCTACGAATTTTGCATAATCATAGAAATAATAAGGCATATCTTTATAACTATCCTTAATGTGATTTTTCCATTCGTTATTAAATACGCCTTTGAGAATATGCACAAGTTGTGTGATGCTTTCTGCGGCTCAAACTCGTATGCTAATTGGAGATTGGTTTATTCTATCTATATATATCTTAAACTTTCGCATTATCTCTGTAATTTGACTTGCAGTCAGGCCTCTTCCTTTTAAAAATTTGTTCTTATATAGGCTTCTATACTTTAGGTCAAGATAGAACTCCCAAGGTTTTCTTTTCATAGGCAATATTAAAAAAATCAGATAACTATCTTTTGTATTCTAAATGGTAAATCAATATCTATCTTTCAGAGTTCTTGAAACTTCTTCTGTATGCAACTTATCTACGGCCAATGAAAAACTCTTATCTCCAAAAGCTTTAGGCAAATAATCTGTGTTTTCATGTGTATCCTTGGTTGCATTTATAAGAATTTTTATATTAAGCCTTAGTTTAATATAAAAATCTTTTTCATTCGATATATCTTTTGCGGTCAAAGTTTCATCTATTTGGTTTGAATATGGCAAATTTAGGCATATTGTAGAATATAATACCATTCTTGCAGCTGGAATTTTGAAAAACTTTAAAAGTTTAACATAGAGATAGGAGTTTATATTACCTGACATGCAAAGATATTAATTTAAAAGTACAACCAGAGGGATTCTTGGTAATAGATTCTTTCCATGTAATGTAATATAGAGATGGAAACTTAATGAAATAACCTTAAAATTGGCTTTTTGTTGAAATATTTATAAGAAAAATGAGAAATTATTTTGAAGCTATTGAATAAAACACTATCTTAGACGCTTGAAATTATTAATAATCTATAAACCTTCATTTTATGAGATTTAAGATAACTTTCCGTATAGACCGCAGTCTGGGTGATTGTTTACCAATCAACTATCAGTATGAACAATCTGCGGTTATATATAAGATATTGTCGAATGCTGATAAAGCTTATTCGGCGTGGTTGCATGATAATGGCTTTCAGCTTGATAATGGAAAGCATTTCAAGTTGTTTTGCTATTCGCGTTTTCAATTTGAGAAATATCGTATTTTGCGAGATGCTCAGTGTATTAAAATAATTGGAGATAGGATTGAATGGTATGTCAGTTTTCTGCCAGAGAAGAGTACGGCAGAGTTTGTGCATGGCTTGTTTGCCAATCAGCATGTGGTGATTGGGAATAGGGCGTATCGGGTAGCTATGGACGTGGTTGGTGTTGAAGTTTTGTCTTCTGTGGCGTTAGAAGAAACGATGACTTTTCGTGTAAATTCTTCTATCTGTATTCGGGAGAAGAGAGATAATGGGGTGCAATATCTTTCTCCTTTAGACAAGCATTATGAGGAGGGTTTGTTAAAGGGACTCCTTGCACGTTATGAATCGTTTTATGGTCATCCTTTTACGGGAGATGTTTCTTCATTTGGGTTTGAGTTGCTGACTCATAAGCCAAAGTCTGTTCTTATTACAATCAAGGCTGATACTCCCGAGCAAACTCGCGTTCGTGGGTTTCGCTATGATTTCCGCTTGAAGGCTCCGATAGAATTGATGAAGATAGCCTATGAGGGAGGCTTGGGCGAATTGTGTTCTCAAGGTTTTGGATTTATAGAAATGATGTAAATGTGTATGCAAGCAAATTTAGATTTATCTGTTTTAAGTGAACTTCCTAAGTTAACAGAGAAAGTAACTTTGGGAATTCAACCATTGGCACCTTTATCAATGGTGAGTGAGATGCCTGGCTCATATTATAAGAGTATGAGGTTTCCTAATCAAAAAATGATTTGTGGCTTATTTGAAAATATTTTAGGTTGGCATATAGATCTTCCTTTGAGGATATCTATTTTCAAAGCTTATAAATCGATCAGAGAGACGCAAGGGCTTGAAACTGTTAATTACGTGTCAGGTTCAACATATCTTCCTCTTCTTATGGATTATTTTTCAATAGTTGGAAAACCAGGAATCAAGTTGCAGCGCTATTGTATTTATAAGGATTTGTGGAGTAGAAATTATAGACGAGAAAATGCTTTTGTTCATTTGGATGGCAGTCGGAATTTAGATATTAATATTATAACGGAGAAAAATAATTTGTATGAAGATTTGCTGTACAAAATTAAGAATAAGGAGTTGGATAAGTTGGGAGCAAATAGTAAGAAGGAAGCCTGGATAAAAAAGCATATGGGCGGAATTCCTTTTTTCTATACAACTCCCACTTCTCGTGAATTCATAGTCATGGAGGGTTCCTTTGAATTTTCGTTATTGATTGATAATCGTCTGCTTAGATTATTGCATGATCATCTGAGTTGTAATAATATTGGATATCTTGGTACAAGTGAAGGTTGGGTAAATATAACATTAGAATGAATATGAAACATCCATACATTAAATATGCACAAGCACTTCTTATTGAAGAAAATAATCTTGAAAGCATAGAGGATATTACGCATAATCATATTAAGCAAGAATTGGCAAAAGGTTTGGATACTTTTAGCTTAAAACCGATTAAAGATTTTGTCGGTAAGGAAAAGGTAAAGTACTCTTTCGTGAGTGAAAAGAATGATGCAAAACACTTTATCTACTTGTCTCCAAATATCATCTCAACAGAGATGAAAGCCTCGAATATATATAAATTTCTTAGAAAGGGTATAGATGAAGATTTACAGAAATCTTGTAAAGTTTCACAATCTGCTATGCCTATAGTAGGAGAGTACTGTACTTTTTCTAATAAGGGAATAGTAGGACGTGGAAAACCAACTTCAACGATTTATGAAGAATGTCTTGCTGCAATAACAACTGTAACTACTTTGAAACCATGCTTGCAATCTGGGAAAGAGAATGTGTGCATCATCCCTGATTTGGAAGTAGAAAATCTGACAGATTTTATCAAGCTTTTCAAAAGGATTTCTTTAGTGAATTCTGAATCAGACTTAATGGAAGGAGTTGTTGTTAAGACTTCTAAAAGGGAGAAAGGAAAAGATATTTATATTCCTAAGCGCCCTAAAATCTTTAGGGGAAATTTTCCTAATGCTCCTCGGAGTCCTGCTTTATGTAGTGTAGCTCTTTTAGGAACTATAGGGGAGATGGTAAAGAATAGCGATACTTCTTTGTTGGCAAAGCGAGTTATTAAATGCTTGGAGAATACTGATATCTATATTGTGAGCTATGGTAATGCTTCGGTATTCACCTATAATCATTATATAATACAGTTGGCAAGTAAAGGAAGTCTACGAAAGATTGTAGACAGTATTTATTGGTGTAATCTGTATAAATATGTTGATAGAGAGAAGTATAATCCTAATGAAGACGTAGAAAAAACGAAGGACTATGAAGTGTTCGATTTATTTGCAGGAAGATTTCTTCAGTTATTTAATAAACCAGCCTTCAAGGATTTTCTCTCTTTTAGAGCAGAGTATCCAGCGGATTTAAAGTTATTATTAATGACATATTTTGAAAATATGGAAAAGATAGATGCTAAAGTTGTAGTTTCAGCGAAGGAATTAGGTTCCTGGTTGAATGGTGTAGCGTATAGAGCTGCAAAAAAAATGTTGAGAGAAGAAGGGAATTATAGTGATGAAGAGTTGCGAAAGATAAAAGCTAAATTCCTTGTAGAGTTGGAAAGTTCTGCTTTTGCAGCTAAAAGCGGAGATGCTTTGGTTGCTCAAGTAATAACGCGAGCGGGGCGCTTGTCTGGTTCTGATGCACCTTCTGAAGCCTCTTTATTTATAGAACAGGCAATAAGTGGAGAACTTGAGTTGAGTAAGGCTAAAAACTTATTGATTTCTTTTTCTAGGTTGCGGAAAGAGAAAGAGCAAGATATACAGCGAATAGTAGAAGATACAGAGCAGAATAATGTGTCTATAGAAAATGATTATTCAAATATTTAAGTTAATATAATTGTTATGGTTATAAAAGGAATTTTAGTGTCATCTTTGGCTCCATTTGAGAACCATATGGCAAACAATGGTGAAAAGTTATTGGGGAATGCTTCTTCTATAAAGAGAAGGCCCGATGGATGTGTTTATATTTCGGGGCAAATGCAACGCCATGTACTATTTACAGCTATGGCTCGTCTTAATGAAGCTGATCCTAATAAAGGTAAAACTTTTGTGTCTAATGGAGACGGAGTTACAAATAAGATAGAAAGCGATTTAAGAGCAGATATGGGTGGGTTTATGCATCCATCTAAAGGAGATTATTCAGGCCGTAGGACAGCCCCTCTTTCTGTTACGCCGGCAATTGCAATGTCTGAAAGTGAGGTTGGAAGGGATTTATTGGTTAGATTAAAAATTGATACTAATAGTGAATCAAAAGAGCAGGCATTAGCTACGAGAGAATTTAGCCAATATGATTTAATGAAGATGAATTTTTTCTTAGATGTAACATCTTTGAGTATTCATAAGGGTTTTGTTTACGAAAATGGATTTAATGTTGCAGCTTCCTATTCTAAACATGCTTCAGAGATAGAAAGGAAACGTAGGGTGAAATTATTTCTGCAAGCAACTCAGTTTATGAATGATTATTCTAATCAAGCTAGAAACGCAGTATGTGGTGAACCTCAGCAAGTTCTTATTGTATTTGATACTATATTGAGTCGTAAAGCTTGTCGTTTTTATGAGGCAGATGCTATTGAGCGTAAGAATATTATTGAAGAGTTAGAAACCCGTGGAGCAAGATATTTTCTTGGAGATGATAAAACAGAGAATAGTGTCAGAATAGCATATGAGTCAGCGCTTACTTTTCTTGATAATAACGAATTGTTTACTTTTAATTCGGATGATTCTATTGTAAGGTCTTTTGAAGAGGTATATTTGAAAGAGAAGTCCAAGAAGAAAGAGAAAATAGACAGACAATCTACATTATTCGAAGAATGAATGTTCTGAAGAAGAATATATTAGCAAAGCCTTCTGGTATCACATTGGAACAACATATATCCGATGTGATTCAGGAAGCTATGATGATTTGTGACAATTTCCCTGCTACTTGTGAAAAATACCAAAAGATAGTAGGTAAAGATTTTCGAAAACGTTTAGAAATCTCTGCTTTATATCATGATATTGGAAAGAAAGATATCAAATGGCAAACAGCATGCCAAGCTGATTATGTAGATTATTGCCAATGGAGGAGAAAACATTCAGAGGCTACTGCCAGAGAGATTGTTGATTTTTTATTCTATGAAGGGGGAAAATACATTAGAAAATGTGGTGTTAGACATGAACTAATTTCTGTAAGCAAGACAATGCAACGTGTTCCAATGTCAGTTAGTGTTGCAATAGCTTCACATCATTCAAAATTAGGGATGTCTTTCAAAGAACGCTGGATACAAGAAGGACATAAGGATATATGGAATAAGATAGAGTGTATTGCTAATGAAGTTATTGAAAGTGAGGATTTGGGGTATATTGCGGCTCGTGCCTATGAGTATGATGGTTTAAGGGGGTTATTACAATGGGCAGATCATCGTGCAAGTGCAAAAGAAGATGGAGAGGCTCTACCTAAAATCACAGCTTTTAACTATGTATTCCCATTTTCAGAGAAAAAGGGAATACAAAAGTTAGTAGAGGAACATTGGAAAGAAAATCTTCTTTTAGTTCGTGCTCCAACAGGAGCTGGAAAAACGGATGCTTCTTTATTATGGGCTCTTAAGCAATTTGAAAATAATAGAGCCGATAGGCTGATAATAGCAATGCCGACAAGATTTACATCTAATGCATTAGCTGTTAACGTTTCGAAAACATTGTCCTCAACAGGACTATACCATTCAAGTGCGTGGTTTGCTAAATATAATAATAAGGTGGAAAATGGGACAAGTAGTCTCTCTTATGCATTAAAGGAATTAGACATGGCACGATTATTGGAAACTCCGATAACAGTATGCACAATAGATCATCTTTTAATGTCATTAACTTTAACGAGAGAAGATCACCATCTCTGTAATTTTAATATGGCAAATTCGTGCTTGGTTATTGATGAAGCTGATTTCTATGATGATTTTACACAAGCAAATATACATTTCTTACTTAAAATCTTAAATTATTGGCATGTTCCTGTTTTAATAATGAGTGCCTCTCTACCTGAATCTGCAATAAAATCTTATGAAAAGACGGGGTATCATGTGACAAAGATTTTGGAAGAAAAGTCTGACTATAATCGAACTCGTTTTTTCATAGAGAAGATATTTGATTATGGTGTCTTGTCCGATTTAGACAAGGTTATTGGAAAGGCAATAGAAAGAGGTAATGCTATTTTTTATATGAATACAGTCGATAGTGCGGTAAAGTTATATAGGTATATTATAAAGAAGATTGAGGTTAGCGAGAATAAAATACCCATATTAATTTATCATAGTAGATTTACAGAACTTGATAAATTGAAAAAAGAGGATAAGCTTCTTTGTGCATTAGGTAAAGATGCTTGGGAGCAAGGAGAAGCAAAAGGAATTGCAATCTTAACTCAAATAGGGGAAATGAGTATTAATATTAGTGCAGATATCATGGTTTCAGAGGTATGTCCTATTGATAGACTTATTCAGCGCGTTGGTAGATTATGTCGATTTGATGTGGAAAAAAAAGGGCAACTATATGTTATTTGTCCTCAGAAGAGGGGGGTGCTCTATCCTGCCCCTTATGGGAACTATGATCGTAAAGAGAAAAGATGGAAGAGTTGCTCTGCATTAGACAAAACGATTTCTTTATTAAATATAGGAGGGTACAGCATAAATGTATTGATTAATATATTAAATAGTATTTATAATGACAAACAGTCCTTTAGTATAAAAGCTTGTAATAATGCTAAGAACCTTCGTTCTTATTTTATTTATAATTGGTTGATAAAGCCTAAAGAGAAAACAGATAAAACAGATATTGATACAATCTTTTGGAAAAGTCGTGACATAGAAGCACAGTTTCCTATTTTTATAAAGGAACCCTCATGTCTAAGTTTTAGAAATTATTCTTCGTTTTATAAATATAAATTAGAATATGCTATAGAGCTCCCCCTATATCTTATAAAGAAAGGAAGAAGACTTCATCGTATAGATGTTAAAACAATAAAGGTTGGTGATTTGCATATTGAAAGTATAGATATATTAAGGGAGGGGTTTTATTTAGAAGATATAGGAGTAAATTTAATAGAGGAGGAAGGAGATATTTTTCTATGATTGTTACCGGAACTCATTTTAATTATTTTCAGCTTTGTAGGCGAAAGTTGTGGCTGTTTGCTAATGGCATAGACATGGAACATAATTCAGACTTGGTGTATGAAGGTAAACTGATACATGAAGATAGTTATCCGCAGCGTTCGATGAAGTATGAAGAAGTTGCGATAGATGGCATAAAAGTAGATTACTATGATGCTCGGAATAAAGTTATTCATGAGATTAAAAAGTCGAATAAGGTTGCTAAGGCGCATGAATGGCAGCTGAAATACTATATGTATGTTTTCGAACAGCATGGTATTAATGGGGTGAAAGGAATATTGGAATATCCTGAGCTTAGAAAGACATCGGAAGTAGTATTGACAGATGTGGATCGCGAAAATATTGCTTTAATTCAGCAAGATATCTGTAATATTATAGAACAGGATTTATGCCCTCCTATAGTGAAGAAAGGTCTATGTAAGAATTGTAGCTATTTTGAGTTCTGTTTTTCAAATGAAATGGAGGAGGATTTATGAAGAGGAGTTTCTATTTGTTTAATCCAGGATTGATGGAACGTAAAGACAATACATTGAAGTTTACGCCTATTAGCATAGATGAACAAGGTAATGAAACGAAGTTACCATCTCGTTTTATTCCGATAGAGGATGTTGCTGAATTGTATGTTTTTGGTAGTTTGAAAGCGAATAGTTCTCTATATAATTTTCTGGGACAACATGATGTGCCTGTTCATTTCTTCGATTATTATGAGAATTATACAGGGAGTTTCATGCCTCGTGCAGGACTGCTTTCGGGAAAGGCTTTATTAGCACAGGCAAAAACATATCAAAGTTCGAAAAAACGGGTAGAGCTGGCAAGAAAGTTCATTCAGGGTGCGGCATGGAATATGGTGATGAATTTGAACTATTATAATAGGAGAGGAAAAGAACTTGAAGGGCAGATTGCCGAAATGAAAGAATTTGCACAAACTCTTCCTGAAGCGAAAACAGTTGAAGAAGTGATGGGAATAGAAGGAAATATTCGTAGAAATTATTATTCTGCTTTTGATATCATACTTGATGATTTCAAGTTTGGCAATCGCACGAAGCAACCTCCTGAGAATGAAGTGAATGCTTTAGTTTCTTTTGGTAACATGATGTGCTATACAGAAATGCTGCGCGCAATTCATCAAACACAGCTGAACCCTACAATTAGTTTTTTGCATAAGCCAGGAGAACGTCGTTATTCTTTATGCTTGGATATATCTGAAATCTTCAAACCGATTATAGTTGATCGCGTTATATTCAAAGTACTCAATAAACATTCGCTTCAAAAGAGTCATTTTGATAGGAAATTGAATCGTTGCCTTCTAAATGATAAAGGGAAAAAGATTTTTGTTGCAGTTATGGAGGAACGTTATAATGAAACATTTCGTCATCGTTCCTTGGGGCGAAATGTGAGTTATCGTCATCTGATAAAACTTGAGTGTTATAAGCTTTTAAAAGATATACTTGGGATAGAAGAGTATAAACCTTTTAAGATGTATTGGTAATTATATGTATGTTATCCTGATTTATGATGTGGCAGAGAAGCGTGTTAGTAAAATGCTGAAATTGTGTCGGCAATATCTTTGTTGGATACAGAATTCTGTGTTTGAAGGCGAACTGTCAGAAGTTAAACTACTGCGGGAGTTACAGCATAAGATATGTAGCTTAATTGATAAAAAAGAAGATAGTGTGATAATATTCTCCAATAAAATGAGTTATCACATGAGTAAGGATATTCTTGGTAGGGAGAGAATGACAACAGATAACTTTCTATAAAGTTGTCAATGTCTAAGAAATAAGACATATTTTCATTTCCCATAGATGCCAAAATTGCTCTTTGACTTTTTGAAATACCCAGTAGAACAGGAAATGTCGGTGCTCTACTAAAAATATATCATTAGGTATCGACATTTTCTCAATGATTTTTTTTATCTTTGTATCGCTGAAAACATCAGTATTTATCAGCCCTTTCTCTTTTTAAAGGAGTGGGTTATAATTGAACCTTAGTGGAATTGAAATATGAAGAGATAAAGAGCAAGATTGATGAGTTAATCAGTTATAATTGAACCTTAGTGGAATTGAAATATCAGTATTAGGGGAATCAAACTTAGACTTGTTGGTTATAATTGAACCTTAGTGGAATTGAAATAAGAATACGTTAACGAGTTCTTCGTTGAGTTCGGCAGAGAAGCGTGTTAGTAAAATGCTGAAATTGTGTCGGCAATATCTTTGTTGGATACAGAATTCTGTGTTTGAAGGCGAACTGTCAGAAGTTAAACT
>QWBZ01002800.1_pt1 | contig 10577 bp, 6 predicted proteins | sample 1972441 | NCBI WGS metagenome assembly QWBZ01 (sample SAMN09866721, study PRJNA288562) | Human oral metagenome isolate term6_saliva, whole genome shotgun sequencing... | isolation source: mouth | host: Homo sapiens | place: USA: California
CATATTCAATTCTGTCGCCATTATAGGTAATAGACCTAGTTGTTGAAGTATTCATACCTTTTATTTTATCATAAAACACTCATAAAATCGTAAAATTCTGGTAATTTTAATAGGAATTATTCGATATAGGTAAAATGATAAAAAATAACAGATAGCTGATCAAAGATAATCAGCTATCTGCTGTAAATACTAAAATATTACATTATTAACTTTGGCGCTTATTAAATTTTACCAACTCCAGATTCCAAGAAAGATTAAAAGGATACTCTGTCCTACAGACACAACAATTCGACCTGCACCTATAATACTAATACCATAGCTTTTCCCCTCTTGGTACATAAAGTATTCATTCAGATTTTTCTTTAGTGCAAACATTTCCCCCCAAAGAAGGCCCGCAAGTATTAATGAAAAAATAGACTAATACCCACACGCCTCTAGATTTTTATGAGTATTATTAACATTTGCAATATTTAATAGGCTTATACCCTATGATATTTTATAATTGAAAAATACGAAAGAAAAGAACTACTAATATTAATTACTTGCTTAAAGTTACATAATATTCCAATCCACTTGACTTCTTAAAGGAAAAATCTACCTCTACTTTATCTTTTTTTATATAACTGAAGTAATCTCTTATATTAATATTTATTATATTTAAATATAATTTTTGACGCTTAACATTTAATCTATCATCATTAATTATAATTCTGTCAAATAGAGTAATAACCTCATCAAATTCCTCTGAATAATCATAATCTAAACTCACAATTTTATTAATAATATTATCTTTAAACGAAAGATATGCTTCAGAAAATTGCTCATCAAGTTCTGCCAAAAACAAGGTATAGCCTAATATAAAAATAGTCATAATATATTCAAAACTTAATACTGAATTAAATTTTATAGTAAAACTATCCCTATTAGGTTCTTCAAACAAGCTATATGTTTTAAAGCATGGCCGATAAACAGGATCTAATAATAATGCTTTACACTCAAAATCTATACTATTTATGGTATCCACTAGCAAAGTAGTCGGTATAATTCCATTGACCCAAGATTCCACATCTTCAAGATCCATACCTTGAAAAGTAATTTCTTTTAACTCTGATGATAATTGTTCTTCATTGATTAGTTCCAACATATCCATCCTATAAAACAAGCTTTCCAATATATTTAAATCGATACAATTATACCTATATGCCTGAATTGAGCCCAATGCAATCATTAAAAAATAAAATTCTAAACTTCGCTTTTCATTAATCGAGATTTTCATATGTCACCTTTATTTTAATGGAATATTTAAATTATTAGTATCATTAATAGATTTAATCTTAGGACCAAAAACTTTACCGGCTTCATTCATAAAATAATGAATTTGATATTCATTCCCATCACGATCTATCCCCCATTCATAAATCTTTTTCCACTTCCCTCCAACTTCATCGTGTAATTGATTTTTTAATCCTTTATCCTTCATTTTATGAAACTCTCGTTTAGTTTTTTGATATCCCTTTGGTAATTCACGCAAAGAACGAAGTGAATCATATATATTTTTTAATTTATCTTTTGTCTTATCTAATATACCTGCAGCAGTACCAATTTTAGCTAAATCATCTTTTGATGGTTTCGGAGATTTTTTATTTAATTTATCTATCCCTTTTTCTATATTATCCTTAAGTAGTGTATCTGCTTTACTTTTATCTTGATACTTATTCGCTTCTAATACGGTTATACTTGAAGATTCAAATGGTTCACTAATTGGATTAAATTTTGTTTTAAATTGGTCTGCAACATTAACACTAACTGGCAATCCCGTTTTAATAGATTCTAGTTTACCTGTATTTGGATTTCTTATTATAGAATCCGTTGGGTCATCAATTATACTAATATCACCTTTAGTATATGGTAATATTGCAGTTTCACCACTATTAATGTTGACAATATGAATATAAGAGTCTTTAAATTTATCTTGACTTGCAATCCAATTATCAGTACCATCTGTGCCTATAAATCGTCCTGTGTAAATAGTACTTCCTGGAATGCTAATACCATCAAAAAATCTTCGGTTAATTACATCATGTTTTCCATTATCCTGATAAGTATTTCCATCTGGTGAATGATACACATTAATTGGCTGAAAACCACTTTCTAAATTATAATCTAACTGAACCTTTAACGAAGTTCCAGGATAAGTCTCAGTTTTAACCCATGGCCCATTATATACTGCAACAGCGCCAGTTTCAGTACTTGCCACTAACACTTCACTAGATTCAACAGGGGCGCTTATACTACTTCTATAAAATGCAGTGCCAGGAATATTAGCCATTGCATTTTCATCAAAAGTAGTAGGCTCGCCCGAACCAGTTACAAGTGGAGTACTTACTAAATTTCCAGCAATTAAAACTGGTGATGCATTCTTTGCTAGACCATAAACACCTTTCCCAACTGAAGCTAAAGAGGGTATAGTATTTGAGACTCCTGAATTCCAAACAAGATCTTCATTCCACTTTGTAGCATAAGATGCGGCTGCCGAGCCAGCATTTGCATTTTCCCCACTAGCCTTATTAACAACCCCGCCTACGGCAGCACTCAACCATTGTGCTACAGCTGGATCATGTTTAGCCACTTTATTAATTTCACTAATCAACATCTCATTAGTCATAGTAGCTTTAAATCCGCTACCCGGTGAATTACCGGCCATACGTGCTGCTACTTCACCTATAATGCCATGTGCAATAGATTTAGCTATTTTGCCATCTTTCGTTGTTGGTTGCCAGTTATGTAGTTGTTCAAATGCATTTTTAGAGAATAGACGTGCTAATTCCTGACGTTCTTCAATTTTCTTTTTATCAAAAATCTTATCTAATTGATGTAATGTATTTTCGGTATTTGTGTTAATGGTTTTAGTATCAATCTCTTTACCATCTACTGTAAGTATACCATCAGAAATAGCAGATTGAGTAGTGGAGCTTGCTTTCCCTTTAGATCCTACACCTAAGTTTGGAACTAGACCAATATTATTATAAATTTTATCATAGCCTTTTTTATCCTTGGCCTTCATCTCTTCGAGTTTCTTTTTACTGCCATAGTAGTTATACCCGATACCATTATTACTGTAAGTATATTCAGCTTCATTTTGAATATCCTTCATCTCTAGAGATTTGGTAGTCAATTTATTCTTAGCTTTTGGAGCATCACTTTTAATTACAGCACCCTCTAATGTAGTATTATTACCTACATTAACATCGTAGCCCTCTTCTCCAGCATAAATACCGGCTTGTTCTGTTACGCTTTTCCACTTGCTATCAATGCGCCCTACACTAGCATTGATACTACCTGTTGGATTTTTCAAATTAGGTTTAGAGGACACAGAGAATCCTGCAGATTTACTATGTTCTTTAAAGTTATCTACATCTTGTAAGCTTTGAATATGTAAATCACGGCCTGTATCTACTTCTACCTTTTTACCAGATACAGTAGAGCCAATAATATTTGTATCTCGTTTTGCTTTAAGCTGTGCTAATTGGACTGCTTTAATCTTAGTAGGTACATAACTTTCTTGATGGGTATCGCCATTTTGACGAGCCATATGACCACTCGCATTAATGTCGATGAGTCCACCACCAGTTAAACTAATACCAGCACCAACGCTCCATCCAGAGCTTTTATAAGCATTATTAATATCTACAGTATTCTTACCAGCCTCAAAATTAATATCACTAGCGCTATCTAATACTAGTTTTTTAGCCTCTACTGTTTCACCAGTTAAACCGATACCACTTTGCTGAGCATCACGAGCTTTGATATGTACATTACTATCACTAACAAGAGTGCCACCTTGATATGTGTTTGTATCTACTACTTGCCCTTGTTTTCTAGAAGTGCTACCAATGCTTACAGATAAGTTAATAGCATCATCAATATTTTTAGCGCCTCGTTTAGCTTTACCGTCTACTTTATCAACTTTACCTGTTACGGCATCGCGTATTCTATTGCACCACCTAGGGATACGGTAAGACCAGTTTTTTTGTAACGTTCATCATATGTCATGTGGTTATGATCCACGTTGCCATCTAATGTAACAGCAGAGCCATCTAACACAGCACCTTCTTTAGCAACAATATCTGCACTCGTAAGATGAACGGTATCATTAGCCTTAATATTTACAGTCCCTTTCGTACTAACAATTGTGTTTCGTACAGTAGCTTCTTCATGGTTTGCTTCATCAATATTGTGTTTTTCTTTACCAATAGAGAAACCTATACCGGCACCGCCTAATAAGCCAGATTTTTTATGACGATAAACACTGGAACCATCAGTAACATCTTTATCTGCGCCCAATTCTACCTTACCACCAGCAGTAACAGATACAGTATTCTCGCCCAAAATTTGAGCAGATTGACCTGTTACATCTTGAGCACTTGTAATAGTTACATTTTTACCACTTACCGTAGAGCCAGTTACAGATGTGCTTGTTATGTCATCGACAGCATTTGTACTTTCACGTTTTACTAAACTTTTCTTTTTATCTAGATACACATGATTGACTGTACTATTAGCTTTTGCAGTATTTAAGGCAACCGTATTACCAGATACTTTCACTGTATCTGCCGCTAATACTTGACTGCCTTCAAGTTGTACGGCATCAGAGGCTACAACGGAAACGTTCTTGCCTTCAATGCTACTACCAACAGATGATTGTACTTTCACAAGATCATGAGACTCAGTCGTTTTAGAATGTCCACCACCAGATTTACCTTTATCAAAACGATGTTCTTCAAGCTCATGTGTAGCATTCATTGCTTTCATCGTGACATTGCGACCTGCCGTAACAGTTGTATTCACATCAGAGGAGACAATACCTGCATCCATAGATACATCTCGACCTGCTACTACTGTTGTTTGACCAGCACCACCAATACGGCCTTGATCTACACCAGTTATCGTTTCACGACGGTTATTGCTACTATTCCACTCAACCTTGCTATTACCAGCCTCGTACTGCACGCCTTTATTAATCACATCACGCCCCGCAACAACCTTTGTGGAGCCTGCTGTATTAGTTTGTGTAATTGTGCCACCTTCATTAATAACGTCTTTCTTAGCATACACAGAGACTGTATCTTTGCCCATAATAGTGCCTTGTGTATTACGAACTTCGTCATTTGCTGTAACCGTAGCCGTGTCACCTTTAATAAGACCATTATCATTGTGAATGGAATTACCAGTAAGAGTCACATCCTTATCCGCCACAATACTACCACTATTATGCATAGTATCAACAGAAAGGTTAATGGATTGTGCTTGTAAATTAGCGCCACCCTCTACTCGTTTTGTGTTTGGTGCTAAATATAGAGTAGGTACTAGCACAGTTTCAGTTTTGCCATTTGGTAATACAACAGACTTACTTACTAGGATCACTACATCTTCTTTAAGATTTTTTTGCTCAGCCTCGGTTAAACCTCGACCTAATACAATAGATTGAGATTTAGTTACACTAATCCCTGCATCCATCAATTGGCGATATTGTTCTTCTGCGGAAAGACCAGATTGTAGTCTACTTTTACCGGTTTGACGCATAATCTCTTGCATAACGAGCTGCTGCTCGTAATACCCATCACCCAATCGTTTTTGTATATTCATAGGGTCTAATTTAAGGCGAGATAATACGTAATCAGAAGATAAGAAGTTGCGACGAACCCGTTTTTATGATGACGGCTATAACTTGTAGCTGTACCCTCTTCAGTTATATATTCATTACCTTTAGGATTGCTTTGCTCATAATGACCTACAGTACCAGTAATATCGCCAGCAGCACTAATTTGACTAGCTTCATTCACCATATGATCTACATCCACATGTAAATTACCGCCAGAAATAATTCGTCCAGGATTAGATGTATCTACTACATCTTCCTCACGTGTACGATCATATTCATACTTAGTCCAACTATCATGATGTTTACCATTTATGGAAAGTTGGAGATTCTCAGAAGAGTGTACCACTACTTTATCTTTTGGAATTTTATCATCATGTCCATAAATTCGTTCTTCAGACAATTGATAACGCTTAATGCTGCCGGATGGAGCTACTTCGTTTTTGACATGCTCTTTACCCTCTACAGCTACACGCTTAAGGGTAATACCACCATTTTTATTATCTACAGATTTCGCAAGTAAAGCTCCACCTTGACCAAACTCAATGGTAGATGCAGTATTCACTACACTATCCATTTTACCGGATACTTTACCTTTCTCATCCATCGTTTTACCAAGCTGTAATTTACCTTCTGCTTTGATTACACTACCATCTGTATTAACAATAGATTTTGTTGCTATAGACAAATCTTTTTGAGCTATCATAACAGGTGCTTCTTTAGTCGTAGCATTACCAGTTTGTATTACAGAGTCAGTAGTAATCTTTGCTGTATCTACATAAAGTTTACCCTTATTCATCTGCTCTAGACTTTTGGTTGTAATATTGGCATCTGTAGCAGCTATCGTACCTGTATTTTGTAACTTGCCAGTACTATCTATAGTCAATTTATTTTGTGCAGACAATACACCTTGGTTATTAACACCAAAGCCTTCGTTGGTACCCACCAAGTACATACTATTAGCATACATACCACCAATAGCAGCTACATCAAGGCCGACTTGACTCGATTCACCAGTTTTGTGAGTATTTGTAACTTTACCAGTAGCATCTACGGAAATATCATTCTTACCCGTTACAACTTGAGCATCTTGAGCCCAAACTTTACCATTGAGCTTTACAGCCTCAGCAAGCATATCTGTACGTGCTGTTTTAGAGGCATTAAGACCTTTTTCACCAACTGTAATAACACCTTTTTGTACATTATAGCCTGTAACACTACCATTATTAATTATTGGATTACCCGTTGTGAGTGTAGCGCTACTTGCATTAATAAATGTGCCATTATTAACAGAAATACCATTAGGGTTGGCAACGATAACATGTGCCTTATCCCCAGCTACTTCAAGAGCACCATTCATGGATGTAGAGCTTGTGCCAGTTACTTCATTCAAAATCGTATTGGCTGTAGGGCCCACTAAGTTAGGATTTCCCATAATATATCCTGCGAGCTCTGTATTCACAGGGCGATTCGCATTATTTAAAATAAGGCCCTTTTCGTCTACATTGAATGCATTATATTGGTTATGTGATAACCCTTTATCATTAGGTGTATTAATATTAACGACAGTCATGCCATTTCTAGCTTCTTCTATTTTGGGTCCTAATTTACCTTGATCAGGTACAACAGGATTAGCAAGGGCCATAGGAATCCATGGTGCAGAGTTAGTCGCTAACAATGCAGCAAAGATAGCCATTGCCGTCTGCTTTCTTATATTCATATTACTCTCCTTTGCTAGTACATACCATTCACCATGTAATGGTATAGCTGCACTAGATTACAACACTTAAAACTGATAACTGCCTCTAAAGGCCCACACACGCGTATCTGTATCAAACCCTTCTGGCTTTTTAATAGGGGTTCCCAGTGATACATCGTAATTTACAGCATCACCAACTGTTCCGCGAACCCCGACTACGCCACCAACCAAGGTATTACCTACTTGCGTTTCTGTAGATGGTCCCCATACATGTCCAATATCTACACCTACATATGGAGTGACTTGTTGCTTTCTAAATGGTAATGCCCATTCATTTTGTACGTAATAGCCAGAATCTCCTCTTAAGGTTTCTTCTCCACTAAAGCCTCGTACTGAATAACGACCACCAATACTAAATTGTTCGGTACCAAATAAGCGTTGATCTGTAAACTGGCTTCTAAAACGCATCGTATACGTACCTTGCTTATGACCCATACGAACACCAGTTTGAATTTGACCTTCTACGCCTGCCATTTTATATAGTGTAGTAGGATTATCTGACAAGCCTTCCCAACTCCGTACCTGAGCACCTAATCCATTAATACCTTGTCGATAGAATAGATAAACATCGGATACAGTATTCCCACTATATTGACGATGAGATAACCCCACTTCAACAGCGGTTGTATGTTGCTCTTGTACACCAAGCTCCACATCATCTAAATAATTATGACGCTCCTTATGAATGACTTTAGCTACAGCCGAAGTCTTAGAGCGACTTGTTCTATTTAATACTTGCTCTACTGCAAATTCTGTACCTTGCGTAGTGCCAGAAGAACGAAACGCATTTGGCATGAATACTAATTGATTATAGCTATATTTGTACGTTGAAATACGATACGTACGATTTCCGTCGGGAACGGAATAGCTAACCGCATATTGTTTTGACCCATGTCCATCATCATGATGGCTGATGTCTTTTGTAAAGCTAGTAGTTAATACGTCATTGAGTCCTGCCAATTGACTAAAAGATAAAAATACAGCTCCTTGATACATCCCCGTTGATTTATTTCCAGAATTATCTAACATCAAAGATCCGTGTACAAAACCTTTTTGCTCAACGGTAAGCTTAACAATAGAATGTAATGGTTTTGTACCTGGCTCTATAGTCATCTTAATATCTTGACCTGGTACATTACGCATTTGGTCAATTCCTTGCTCAAGAGCTTGTCGACGTAATACATAACCTGGTCTTACAGGAAAGGCACTACGCCAATTAGTGCGAGCTTTAGGATTTGTAAGAACAATATCCTCTACATAACCAGGCATAATCTCAAAAGTGAGTGTACCAGACTGTAAATCTTGATTTGGCACAACTACTTGACTTGTAATGTACCCATCAGATAACAGTTGCTCTTGTAATTCCTTTTGTAAAAACTGAATACCCTCTGTTCCTATGCGATTATGGTTATATACCTGCAATCGATTTTTATATTTTTGTAACACTGGTTCTGAGGAAGTCACCACAATATGCTCTATTGCAAAAGATGTACTTTCCTTAGGTAATGACTTCATTGGCACTTTATCTAAACCTGTATAGCCAGATTCTGAACGCGGCAAAGCGGCCCCAGTCATTGGTGCTTCTACACGTTGGCGTAATGAAGCATCAGCTCGGGCCGCTTCTTGTTGTATAAATGGGTTTGATACTTCTGCCGCAAAACTAGGCATCGTACCGAATATAGTCAGCAAGCCAACACAACCTGCTGCAATACATACAACTCTCATTAATTCCTCTCCTTTCTTTATAAGGTAAATTATATATTAAATCGTATTTTTTTTGCAATAGAATATTAAATATTTTAATATTTAGTTTATATTTTAGGTGTTATAATATTATTAGAGAATAAATAGGTAAAAGCCGTTTTAAAGCAAGGCATAATGTATACTGATTGTATAACAGCTTATTTAAACTACCTTACAGAAGAAAGTAATAAAAAATATTACCAATATTTACCTCTGCCAAAACCTTTTAAGTTTAAAAATAAATATAAAGATGTATATGATAAATCCTATGCAGGACTAACAAATCAGAATGCAAAGAAGGCTACATAAGACAACTGTCTATGTAGCCTTTTTCTATGTATTTTTTAGTAATCTACATTTCCTCAACCATAAATCACTGATAAATTCATAGAAATCTAAAACTTTTAGGAGGAGTTATTTGTTATATATGAAATCACATATTAGATCGAAGGCAATTAATTACAAGTGCAATATTTCTAACCAATTATTACGTGCTAACACTACAATATATCCATCATTCTCTGAATTCTTTGTTACATATACTCTATATGATTCATTTTCATATACATAACGAGATGCAGTCTGATCAATTAAAGTCCATTCTCCATTTAAGGACTTTATTGATTTTATATCTTTATGTAATGAATCCTTCTTTATATTTATTGATACTCCTATAGATAATAGATTTCTTCTGTTCGAATCATATACATCTCCATCAATCATATAGTGATCTCTCGGGAAAGCTGCATTTAAAGCTTGTGTCAGTTCCATTCTAGACTGCTCAACAGTATCCTGAAAAAAAAACCTATAGCCTAATCCACAAATTAGCCATACGAAAAAACAGCCTATAAATGTATACCAAACAACAGAATAAATTGTTTTAAATTTCATCCCTCAAAGTCCTTTATATTGCCTATATACTAGATTTATCTAGTAGAGTTGCTAACAAACTAGCCACCAAGTAAAAACAGCGAAAAATATTTCCTAATATGCTAATTATTTGTATTATCTTTTTTCTCAACTACTAATCAATCCCTGCTTCCATTTGGAGTTCTACTTATGCATTAGTTATTGAGATAGTACAATTTTGCTACCCATAATTAATTTCTTTTTTGTAATATTAAAGTCACTTTATCAGAGCCTCGTTCTTTAAATAGCTCGAGATAAATATTAGTATCATAATCATGTCCAACAATACGATTCTTGTTAATCTCATTCCAGCCTATATTTTGTTTTGAAAGTATTCCTTTAACATCATCAATTGTAAGTGAGTCGTACGTAATTTCAAGATTATTATTTTGATAGGCTCGACCAGATGCATAGTATTCTTCACTTACTTTTTTAACAGATATATCCTCTAATTTTTGCTCGTATAATTGAAGGCTTTGCATTTGCTCCGGCCTTTTAATATACGCA
>QWBZ01003933.1_pt1 | contig 10577 bp, 9 predicted proteins | sample 1972441 | NCBI WGS metagenome assembly QWBZ01 (sample SAMN09866721, study PRJNA288562) | Human oral metagenome isolate term6_saliva, whole genome shotgun sequencing... | isolation source: mouth | host: Homo sapiens | place: USA: California
ATTGCAACCAACGAATGTATATGGTCGCACTAAATTGATGATTGAAGAAATGCTATCTGATTACAGTTCTATTTATGGTTCTACATACGTAGCATTGCGCTACTTTAATGCGGCAGGTGCCGATCCATCTGGTACAATTGGGGAAGACCATCATCCAGAGACTCATTTGATTCCCCTTGTGCTCGATGCAGCTCGTGGTAAAAGAGAACATATAACAGTATTTGGTACTGACTATGATACAGCTGATGGTACATGTGTGCGCGACTATATTCATGTTAATGATTTGGCAGCTGCTCACGTATTAGCTATGGACTATTTGCGTAAAGGTGGAGAATCCCAAGTATTTAATCTTGGTAGTGGCAATGGCTTCTCCGTAAAAGAAATCATCGAAACTGCAAAAGAGGTTACAGGCATCGATATTCCTGTTCAATATGGTGAACGCCGTGCTGGTGACCCAGGTACTTTGATTGCTTCTTCTGAAAAAATCAAAAATTTACTTGGTTGGGACCCTAAATTCAGCAATGTAGCTGATGTTATCAAAGATGCTTGGAAATGGCATACATCTCATCCAGATGGTTTTAACAGTAAATAAAATAAGAGCAAATCTTTTTGATTTGTCAATATAATGAATGACTCTATTAGTCACCTAGGTGACTGGTAGAGTCATTTTTTTGTAGGGATTTAGAAGGGGCTCCTAGAAATAGTTCGAAGGAGGTGAATTATGAACTTACAAGACTATATAGAACAGATCAAAGGCTGGATTGGTAGACAATGTTTTCTTGTACGACACTATCGAATTGCGATTTTTATATTTTTTATACTGGCTTTAGCAATGATAGTAGTTGGCATTTTTTATCCTCACGAAGAGGAACATATCAATATTATTTCAGCTCAATCAGAGGGTACTATTGATCATCAAAGGCAGGTAGATGACTCTATTGTTAAAGGACGCTTACTATATGATGTGGGTAGTGTAGAACGGCCTCATCCTTGGCGAGAGGTCTTTAAGGATATTTCTAGTATCGATTTATTAAGCCAAAGTGATAAGACGAAAGATATGGATAACGATTTAGATACTATTAGCGATGATGAAACATCACTTAGTGATAGTAAGGAAATAAGTAATAAAAGAACTTCATGGCAACATAGAAGTACTAAGAATCAAACTATAAAGACGGATAGAAAGAATAAAGATTGGAATAGCAATATGACCCATGATGATACCAATAACTATGGTAATGAAAGTGTTCACTCCAGAACAGGTATTAATTCTAACGCGTTGGCTCTAGAACAACGGATTGAACTTGTAGGAATTATTGAAGGAAATCAAAAGGTTGCTATTTTACGAAGAGGCTCAGAGGAGCAGATGGTTACAATTGGAAGTAGTTGGCAAGGGATATCAGTATCTGCTATTACTGAAAATAGCGTAGAAATCGTCGAAGGAGGTTCATCACGATGGCTAAAAATCGAGTGATCATAAAAATAGTTACACTAATAGCTATATTGACATATTTATTATTAGGAGGACCATTAGTTGTATTAGGAAATACTACAGAAGAAAAGGTAACAAATAATGTAACCAATAGTGAAATCAATACTGTAAGCAATAGTGAAACCAATACTGTAACCAATAGTGTTGAGATTAATAAAGATAAAGAACCAATTACAATATCTGTACGGAACGGATCATTAAGAGAGACTGTATTAGGCATTTGTCGAAGTTATGGTATATCAGTTATCGGTGTAGAGTCATTAAAGGGAAATATTACGGCAACTGTAAAAGGGGAGTCTCCAGAAGAGGTTATTAAAGAGCTAGGGCGGATATATCATTTTTCTGTATCAAAGCAACATAATACATTACTTATTGAATCTGATGAAACAGCACTGGAGAACAGAGAACTCTATGTACTGTCCCCAGAACACTTACCAGCAGAATCTTTGAAAGCTGTAATGGGCACTGTAGTAAAGAATGATAAAATGGCCGTACTTTCAGAACAAAATGAGGTTATTATGCATTTAACGAGCGGTGAAAAAAGACGGGTAGAAACCTTAGTCCGTGCTATCGATAAGGAACCTAAACAAGTGCAATTAGAAGCTACGATTATTGCTATGGAGCAATCCTATGCAAAAGAACAAGGTTTTCGTTGGTCTTGGCTCAGTTTGACTGGTCATGGTGAAGATAAGACTAATTCGTATGGGGCTGTTACCTTTGGTAAAACACCAAGTGGAGAAGCTTATAAGTTTTTTGTGAAACCAGAACTAAGTCTTATGGAAAGTTCTGGAAAAGCTGTTCTAATAGCTAAACCATCTATCATGGCCCTCAATGGTGAGACTGCACACATATTAATAGGGGAACGTATACCCGTTATAGAAGAGTCAGAGGTGAATGGAGAGCGCAAGCGATCTACTCGCTATGAAGAGGTGGGGATTAAGTTAAACTATACTCCTATTATTACTGCAGATGGCGGTGTAGACGCAAAAATACATGCTGAGGTAAGTACACCGATTATGGTTTCGGAAATGAAAGCTTATAAAATTAGTACAAGGCAGGCTCATACTCGAGTGCGTCTACAGCAAGGCGAAGTGCTTGTCATAGGTGGACTCATGGATAATCGAGACCAGCAGCAAATACAAAAGGTACCCATATTAGGAGATATTCCATTATTGGGCAAATTATTTCGTCATAGCAGAAAATCAAAAGATTCTGTAGAGATGTTGATGTTGGTACGGGCAACTGTGGTATAATAAAGGGTAAATGATTAGGAGGTTGTGAATGGAACGCATTCGAATGATAGGCCTTGGAAAATCATTTGGGGTGCGCCAAGTATTTTCCAATGTTTCTTTTGAGATAAAAGAGGGCGATCGACTCGCCTTGGTAGGGCCCAATGGGGCCGGTAAATCTACCTTATTAAAATGCATATTAGGCTATGAGGAGCTTGATGAAGGCAATGTAGTTAAGTCTCCTGTTGCAAGTATTGGCTACTTGCAACAAGATGTAAATCTTGGTGACGATAGTTTAGCTACTGAGATTGAAAAGGCCTGGGCTGATGTACATGCATTGGAAGAACAACTTAAAGAACTTACGAGTCGCTTAGAAACGGAAGAGGCTAGTGAAGCTGATTTACAACGCTTAGATTATTTACAAAATCGTCTAGAATGGCTTGGTGGGTATGACTATGAGCAAAAGACAAAGCGTATTGTTTATGGTTTAGGTTTTACTGATGAAGACCTAGACAAACCAGCTAATGCTTTTTCTGGTGGTCAAAAGACGCGTATTAACTTAGCAAAGGCCTTGGTTCGTCGTCCAGATTTTCTGTTTTTAGACGAACCGACAAACCATTTAGATATGGATATGCTCGAGTGGCTTGAAGGATACTTATCCGCCTATCCTGGTGGTATTCTTATCGTCAGCCATGACCGCTATTTCTTAGACCGTATCGTCACTGGCGTTGTGGAGCTAGATAATCATAAGGCTACAACGTATCGTGGCAACTATAGTCGCTATATCCAACAACGTGATGAACGTTTGAAGGCAGATATGGTGGCTTATGAGAAACAACAAGAGTATATCAAGAAAACCGAGGCTTATATAGATAAATACCGGGCAGGTATCAAGTCTAAAATGGCTCGTGGTCGTCAGTCCCAGCTCAACCGATTAGAACGTCTTGAGGCGCCTGTTACTTCACATCATTTACAATTTTCATTTCCTCCAGCGGCTATGAGTGCTGATAAGGTGCTAGTCTTGGATCACTTGTCTGTAGGGTATGGTGAAAGTCGCATCATCGATGATATATCTCTCGTTGTTCGCCGAGGTGAGTCTGTGGCTCTTATTGGTCCTAATGGGGCCGGTAAATCGACGTTAGTAAAAACTATTGTAGGCGAACTATTCCCTGAATCTGGTCATGTAGATATTGGCAATCGCGTACAAGTGGGGTACTTCTCACAAGAGCACGAAGAGTTACATGATTCTTGGCAGGTAAAAGGGGATGATGTGTTTAAACTGGTCGGTGATTTATCTGGTGGTGAAAGAGCGCGTTTAGCGTTGCTGAAATTATTTCTTCAAGGCGATAATTTCCTTATCCTAGACGAACCGACAAACCATTTAGACATTCCTACCCGAGAAATAGTTGAGGAAGCACTGCAACAATTTGAAGGCACTTGCTTCATTATTTCTCATGATAGATATTTCTTAGATCAAGTTTCTACTAAAACAGTAGTTCTTGATGATGGCAAAATTACAGAGTATCTCGGTAATTACTCATACTACAAGGAAAAACTGAAAGAGCAAGAAGACTTATTAGCGTTAGCTAATGGGCAGAACTTGGAAGCTGATAAGGTGGAGAGCAAATCTATTTCATCTGATGAGCAAGTACTTTCAGCATCAGAATCTACTGAGGAAAATCAGAAGAAACCAAATGCTTATATGGTGGAAAAACAATTGGCTGAAGTAGAATCTGAAATTGCGCGTCTCGAGGCAACGATGAAGATGTACGAAGTGCAATTAGCAAATCCTGTGGTGCAACAAGATTTAGAGGAAATGTCCAAAATCTCTTTGCAAATTGAAGAGACTCAAAGCGAGTTAGATTCATTGTATGAAAAGTGGGAAAGGCTATCTGAATAGCGTATTTAATGCATATATTATTGGGGAATTAAAATCATTATCTTTTAATTGACAAAGTATTTTATATTCTCATAATATAGGAATAGATTTAAAGTTTTATGTTTTGAAAGAAGGGTGTAACATGAATAAGTCCATGTTGAAAAAAGCAGCCATTTTTGGTCTTGCTGGTGTAATGGCAGTTGCTACTGGTTGTGGTAGCAATAAAGATGCAGGTAGTGCAAATAGCAATGAAGCTAAAATTGCATTATTAACAACAACAACTGGTGGTGCTGCAGCATATGGTGAATCCATTAAAGCTGGTGCAGAATTGGCAGTGAGCGAAATTAACGCTGATGCAAACGCTGTAAAAATTAACTTATTAGTAGAAGATACTAAAGGTGATAAAAACGAAGCTATCAATGCAATGAATAAAGTAATTGCAAAAGATAAAGTTGTAGCAGTTATTGGTCCTATGTTGTCTGGTGAAATGATGGCAGCTGGTCCTGTAGCAAATAAAAGCAAAGTAGTTGCTCTTGGTACATCTACAACTGCTGAAGGTATTACAGATATTGGGGATTATATCTTCCGTAACGCAGTACCTGAATCCTTGGCAGTAGATACAGCTATTAAAGAAGCTCATAAAACTTTAGGCTTTAAAACAGCAGCTATTATGTACTCCAATAACAATGACCAAATGGTATCTGTAAATAATACGGCTCGTAAAGCATTGGAATCTGTAGGGGTACAAATCGTTGATACTGAAACATTTGCAGATAAAGATACTGACTTCTCTGCACAATTGACTAAGATCCAACAAGCTAAACCAGATGTAATTATCGTTGCATCCCTTTACCAAGAAGGTGCCCTTATCATGAAGAAAATGCGTGAAATGGGTATGAATCAACCTGTAGTTGGCTCCAATGGTTTCAATAGCCCACAATTCATTAAAATTGCTGGTGATGCAGCTAACGGCGTTATCGTTGGTACTCCTTGGTTCCCTAATAAAGAAGACCAAAAGGTTAAAGACTTCCGTAAAGCTTATGTAGCTAAATATGGTAAAGAACCTGACCAATTCGCTGCACAAGCATACGATGCCGTATATCTTTATGAAGCAGCGTTGAAAAAAGCAGGCTCCACAACTGATCGCGAAAAATTCCGTGAAGCATTGAAAAACATTGCTGACTTCGTTGGTGTAACTGGTCAATTCAAGTTCAACGAAAAACGTGATCCTTCCATGGAAGTTCAAGTTTTACAAATTAAAAACGGTCAATTTGACGCATTAACAAAATAAGTTGAGGTAGTATAGTGTTTTTACAACAATTAGTTAACGGGTTAACCCTCGGTAGCTTATATGCTGTACTCGCTATTGGCTTAACACTTGTGTTTGGTGTTTTGAATATTATCAACATGGCTCACGGAGGCATCTTCATGATAGGTGCCTTCGTTGGTCTTTTTATGGTAACAATTTTTAACGTTAACATTTTTGTAGCCCTTATCGTAGCTATGGCAGTAGGTGCTATCCTTGGTTATCTTCTAGAATTTGTGGCCCTTCGTCCACTACGCAAGAAAAAGGTGTCTCACTTGGCACCACTTATTAGTACCATTGGTGTTTCTATCTTTATTGAAAGCTTGGCATTATTGCTTTGGGGTCCTCAAACAAGATCTTTCCCACCAGATTATATTGGTGGTCTTATCGACTTTGGGGCTTTTAAAATTTCCATGGTACAAATCATTGGCTTAGGTGTTTCTATCGTTTTAATGCTCATTTTAAATATAGTTATTAAGAAAACTAAAATTGGTAAGGCTATTCGTGCCGTATCAATGAGTACTGAAACGGCAGCACTTCTAGGTATTAACCCTACGATGATTATTTCTGTTACAGTAATGATTGCCTCTGCACTAGGTGCAGCTGCAGGTGTATTAGTAGGCTTATCCTTTAATGCTATTGAACCTACTATGGGCGTTATCATCGGCTTTAAAGGTCTTGCGGTTCTTATTTTAGGTGGTCTTGGCAATATTACAGGTGCCATGGTTGGTGGCTTCATTCTTGGTGTAGCAGAGGTATTCTCTGTTGCCTATGGTGCTTCTACATTCCGTGATGCCGTAGCCTTTGGTCTCATTATCCTATTATTGTTCTGGCGCCCACAAGGCTTGTTTGGTTCTAAAGATAAAGGGGGGAGACCATGATGGATTTATTAAACCCGTATTATCTACAGATCGTGATGTTCTTCATCATCAATGCCATCATGGGTATTTCTATTTACTTTACACTTGCCAGTGGCCAGCTCTCTCTTGGGGCAGCAGGCTTTATGAGTGTAGGTGCTTATGTAGGCGCTATGCTTTCTTTGAAAGCTGAATTGCCTATCGTTGTTGGCATTCTAGTAGGTGGCTTAGTTGCAAGTCTTGTAGCAGTTATCATTGGCTTACCAACAACAAGACTTAAAGGCTTGTACCTAGCTATTTCAACTCTTGGTTTTGGTGAAGTAGTACGCGTTATTTTCTTGAATTTAGATGTTACAAATGGTGCCTTAGGTTTATCTGGTATCCCTTCTATTCCTCAAGAATTGACAAACTATGCCTATGAATTTGATATGGATGGCCTAATGGGCCTTGATGCTGTGACATGGGGAAATTTGATAGCTATCATTATTTTGTTGGCTATTTTAGTTTTGATTATTGCTTTCTGTGTACGCATTAATAATAGTCGTGTTGGTCGAGCTTTTGCAGCAATCAAAGCTGATGATCATGCGGCAGAACTAATGGGGATTAACGTTGTATACTACAAAATGATGGCCTTTATTATTGGTGCATTTATTGCTGGTATCGGTGGCGGTTTGTATGCTCACATTACAAACTTTATTAATCCTACAGATTTTAGCTACCATAAAGTAGTACAAATCTTGTTATTCCCTGTATTTGGTGGCTCTAATGTAGTGTGGGGTTCCGTACTCGGCTCCTTTATTCTTACATTATTGCCAGAAGTATTGCGTTTCTTGTCCGATTATCGAGATATCATTTATGGTGCTTTACTTGTTATCTTGATGGCTGTTCGTCCAGATGGTATTTTAACGGAATCTATGGTGGACAAAATTAGCCGTAAGTTAGGCCTTAAAAAAGCTCCTTATATTCCAGAATCACAAGTATTAACAGAACGCTTTGAAGCGTACAAACGCAAACAACAAGAAGAAAAACAAGGATAGGAGGGAACTGAATGCTATTAGAATTAAATGAAGTAAGTAAAAGCTTTGGTGGCGTTGCAGCTCTCACTGGTGTATCCTTTGGTGTTAAACAAGGTGAAGTATTTGGTGTTATCGGTCCAAATGGTGCCGGCAAGACTACACTTTTTAACTTGATTACTGGTGTATTTCCAGCAAGCTCTGGTGAAATCGTTTTTGACGGCATGTCTGTAGTAGGTATTAAGCCACATAGAACTGTTGAAATGGGGATTGCTCGTACGTTCCAAAATATTCGTCTTTTTGGTAATATGACAGCTCTTGAAACTGTATTAACTGGTATGCATTGTCCACAATTGATCTTGCTCGATGAACCTGCGGCGGGTATGAATGATAGTGAAACTGAAGTTCTTCGCCAACTAATCGGTAAGATTCGTGACTTAGGTATTACTGTTGTAGTTATTGAACATGCCATGGAATTAATGATGAATATCTGTGATCGTATGGTAGTTCTTAATTTTGGTAAGAAAATTGCTGAAGGTACACCTCAAGAAATTCAAAATAACGAGGCTGTAATTGAAGCATACTTAGGTAAAGAGGAGGTGTAATATGTTAAAACTAGAAAATATTGTGGCTGGTTATGGACATATTACAGCCTTAAAAGACGTGAGTTTAGAAGTGCCACAAGGTTCTGTTGTATCTCTTATTGGTGCCAATGGTGCTGGCAAAACTACAACCATGAAAACAATTATGGGCCTTGTAAAACCAACTTCTGGTCGAGTGATCTTTGAAGGTCAGGATATTACTGGTCGTCAAACCCATCAGATTGTACATGGTGGTATTTCCTTAGTGCCTGAAGGGCGTCAAATTTTACAAGATATGAGCGTTTATGAAAACTTAGAAATGGGCGCTTATATTCGTAAAGATAAGGAAATCGAAGAGGACATCAAAAAGGTATTTAAACGATTCCCAATTCTTGACGAGCGTAGCTACCAATTAGGTGGTACGTTATCTGGTGGCCAACAACAAATGCTTGCCATTGGTCGTGCACTTATGGCTCGTCCAAAATTGTTATTGTTAGACGAACCATCTATGGGCCTTGCTCCATTGGTAGTTAATGAAATTTTTGAAACTATCAAAGAAATCAGTGCTGAAGGTACAACAGTTCTCTTAGTAGAACAAAATGTGCGTCAAGCATTAAAAATTGCTGATTACGCTTATGTATTAGAAACAGGTAAAATGGTCTTGTCTGGTCCAGCTGATGAAGTGCGCCATAACCCACGTGTTATGGAAGCTTACTTAGGTGGTCGGGTTGAGTAAATTATAGTAAATAATGACCATATTTATCTAAAATTTTAAATAAGGTGTATATACTAATTTTTTAGTATATACACCTTATTTTTTTGTTTATCAATAAAAGTGATGAGTGAGCGGTGAAAACGTGAGCCAATAGTGAAATGACTTTACATATATTTAATTATTTTACTAAATTTTAATAAAAAACGGAGTGAATTATCTATGAAATGTGTAAAAAATCACTCATGAAAATGCCGTGAAAACACTGTGTTTACTACATTTATTGTTGAAGGTTTAATGAAGTTCTCTCAGAATATCTTAGGTTTATAGAAGTATATTTAAAAAAATGATAAAATAGCTTAACCGATTTTTTAGTATTAACAATACTAATAATCATGTGATGTATTGAACATGTTGAATGTAAAACAAAGAGGTAAAGTATGAATAAAAAACAGTATGTGATGATGGCTGCATTCTTATGTGCAATGACAACCACTATGGCAGCACCAGTAAGTGTAACAGCTGAACAGGGCTATAATAGTAAAAATGCACAGGTGGAAGGTCATGCACCTTTGGAAACTAGTGCATCAGTAATTAGCTCTGACAAAGAATATCGCCTACGTCAAGGGGATGAATTAACGATTCAAGTAGTGCAACAAGCTGATCTTGGTACTCGTAATGGTAATGACATTATGTATGCAGTTCGTCCAGATGGTTATGTATCTTTCCCTATGGTAGGTGCCGTAAAAGCAGACGGTTTAACTGTTGATGAGTTTACTGCTGAATTGCAACAAGGGTTATCTCGATACATTATTAATCCAGATATTACTGTAAATGTTACAAAACTTGGTGGTGTACGAGTATATGTATTTGGTGAAATTAATCGACCAGGTGCTTATACGCTAACTAAGTCTAGCACAGTTATTGATGCGATTGGCGCGGCAGGTAGCTTCAACTGGGATACAGCGAAGAAGAAAATCTATTTAATTCACCAAGATAATCCAGAAAAACCAATCCCAATTAATCTAAATCGTATCTTACAAACTGGGGATATGTCCGAAAATTATATTATGAGAGAGGGCGATGTTCTTTACTTAACTAAAAACAGCCGTATTAACTTTGCTCGTGATATTGCTCCAATCTTAACTGGCGCTTATATGGTATCACGCATAGGTAAGGATTAAGGATAAGAATTATCTGTCATATAAGGGGGCGTTCTTTTGCGTTCATATTTATTACCTGCCATATTGTTTATTGCCGATATTGCAACTATTGTTATTGTTGCTTTTGTCAGTCTATTTATTCGATTTGATGGCTACATAGAACCTCAATATATTAACCAAATGGTAGATGCCTTGCCAATCCTACTAGTTTCCTATATGTTGATGTTCTTGCTTATGCATTTGTACACGCGTATTTGGCGTTATGCAGGGATGCGAGAGGTATTGGCAGTATTTGTCGCTACGACAGTAGGTACAGCAATCTTTTACTCCTCTATGTTTGTATTT
>QWBZ01002483.1_pt1 | contig 10569 bp, 5 predicted proteins | sample 1972441 | NCBI WGS metagenome assembly QWBZ01 (sample SAMN09866721, study PRJNA288562) | Human oral metagenome isolate term6_saliva, whole genome shotgun sequencing... | isolation source: mouth | host: Homo sapiens | place: USA: California
AGAATTTTCTACATAGGCAAACCACATTTTTTTCTTGAAAACATCTATTTTGATACAGAATGCTTTACCTTTTTCTGTGTCAAGGGTAGAATTTGTTGGTGGAAAAAAAGACAAAGCATCAAGGTAGGAATCTAATTCAAAATTGAGGCAACATTTCAGCTTTCCACATTGTCCAGCTAATTTTTGTGGATTAATGCTTAATTGTTGATAACGAGCGACATTTGTATTTACAGAGCGGAAGTCTGTGAGCCAAGTAGAGCAACACAATTCGCGTCCGCAAGGGCCGATACCTCCTACTTTGGCAGCCTCTTGGCGAAAACCGATTTGTTTCATATCGATTTTCGTTTTGAAGGTAATGGCATAGTCTTTTATCAGTTGTCTGAAATCCACACGACCATCAGCGATGTAGTAGAAAGTAACCTTTCCACCATCTCCTTGGTATTCTACATCGGTGATTTTCATTGCTAATTTGTGGAACTGAGCCAATTTTCTAGCCTCTTTTTTTATGGCTTCTTCTTTGGCTCTGTATTCAGCCCACGCATCAATATCTCGCTGATTTGCAAGTCTATATATATTTAAAGTTTGCTCTTCTGAGGCTTTTTTCTTTTTCATTTGGATTTTTACCAACTCCCCAGTAAGGCTTACGACACCTACGTCGTGCCCCGAGCTACACTCTACAACCACTACGCTCCCAATGTGCAATGGAAGATTGTTCGGATTTTTGAAAAAGTGCTTTCTATCATTCTTAAATCTAACTTCTACTATATCCTTACTTCTGTCCTGATTGGGCTGATGAAAACCAGATAACCAATCAAATACACTTAATTTATAACTATTTGCACAAGTATCCACACTTGAACAGCCATTGGCAGATTTGGAGCCACAACTATGGTTGGAGTCTTTAGATGAACCACATCCACAACTCATATTTCAATTATCTTTTTTAATTTAAATCGATGCAAAGGTAAGAAAAAGATATTAGATATTTTAATGAAGATATATAAAAAGATTTTTAACCACCTTATACTAAGGCGTTTCTATCGGTATAATCCAGTTTGAAGAAGATAGCTGTCATTATAGAAATGAATATGGATTTTTGTTTCTCGGAAAGATAATAAATTCGCCCAATATAGAAGGCATATAGTAGTATCAGAGCGGTGCTTCCCACGAATCCCCATTCTTCCCCCACGGTACAAAAAATATAGTCAGTTTCTTGCTCTGGGACGAATTTTCCACGCGTTACGGAACCCTCATGGTAGCCCTTTCCGAAGATATTTCCAGAGCCAATAGCCGTTTTGGAGTAGAGTAAATTGTACCCTGAGGTATCGCGATATTTCATCTCGCCCTCATATAGTACCATTACTCGTTCTCGTTGGTGTTTAGGAAGTTTTTCTAATATTTTTGGAGTAAAAAAAACAAACCCCGAAAGGAAAATAGTGATGACTACAATTCCTCCAAGAATTGGGATGTTTTTTATTAAAGTCCTGAAATTTTTAGTAATAATAAATATACTGATGAGTACTATCGCTATAATCTCGTATAATGGATTTATATTATTGACAACTAAATAAATAGATATTAAAAAAATAATTGTAAAAACACCAATAGTGGTGAAAAATCGAATGATAATCAGAGCTTTGAAGATATTGGAATTCGTAGGTGTAAAACTACCATTGGATACGAAATTTGCCAGCATCAGAGCGGTGCCAATTTTCATAAACTCTACGGGTTGCATTGTAAAAGACCCTATTTTGTACCAGTTTTTTTGCCCCAAAATCTCTTTACCAAAAGGAAAAAGCCCTAAAAGAAGAAGAACGCCTCCGAGGTAAAATATCGGAGCAAAATTTTCAAAAAACTTATATCTAATAGCAAAAATCACACCCCATAGTATCAGCGATAGTACAAAAAATATAAATTGTTTAGTGCCAAGTCCTTCATCTACACTATAAATATTGAGAATAGCAAAAATACATAAAACAAGATATGCTAATACCCCAATGGTATCAATTCCTTTCATTTGATTTTTATTCGTAATTTATTGCAAAAATAATGAAATATTATGGTATTTAGTAGGTGTTAAATAGAATTATAAAAAAATGAGGCAAAAAAATTGTGTAGATGAAAAAAAGTATATACCTTTGCTAAGTCTCAAAAGGGGTGCCCTAATTAAGGCTGAGATTATACCCATAGAACTTAGACTGGTAATGCAGTCAAAGGATTTTAGGCGTTCTGCCACAGATAATTAAGTGAAATGTTGTATTTTGGGTGATACACATTTTAGTAATAATCACATAAAATAATAGCCTCTTTTTATTTTACAAAAAAATCATTTTTGTAATGAAAAAAGTATTTTTTATGGCGTCCGCATTGGTGATGACTACCGCTGTGGCACAACAGAAAAAGGACTCCACACGAGTGATAGATGAGGTGCTCATTAATGCTATTCGTGCAAAGGAAACACTTCCTGTAACATTCTCTAATCTTTCTAAAAACGAGATTAAGAAAAAGAACTTTGGGCAGCAGATGCCTATGTTGCTTACGAGCCTACCTAATGTAGTATCCTATTCCGAAGATGGTACGGGATTTGGGGCAACGGCTCTGTTTATTCGTGGTAATGACTTGCAGAGAACGAATGTTACTATCAATGGTATTCCGTATAACGATTCCGAATCGTTAGGGGTGTATTGGTATAACCTTTCGGATTTTGCTGGCTCTGCTGAGAGCATCCAAGTTCAGCGAGGGGTGGGTACTTCTACTAATGGAGCAGGTGCATTTGGAGCGAGCCTCAATGTGCTTACTGATGCAGTTTCTGAGAAACCTTATGGTGAAATTGCTAATTTTTATGGAAGTTATAACGCTCATAAGCATTCATTAAAATTTTCAACAGGTAAAATCAATGATAGATTTGAGATATCAGGGAGACTGTCTAAAATTAATTCAAATGGATATATAGACAGAGCCTCTGCTAACCTAAAATCGTACTTTTTCCAAGGGGCATATTCTCATAAAAATACTTTAATAAAAGCCCTTGTATTCGGTGGAACAGAGAAAACATACCTTACTTATAAAGGTATTGACGCTAGACAACTTGAAACCAATAGACGATACAACCCTGCGGGTGCTTACTACGATGCCCAAGGAAATGTGCATTTTTATGACAACGAAACTGATAATTATCAACAAGACCACGCACAGTTACATTGGGCACAGCGATGGAGTCCTTATTGGACTACTAATCTAGCATTCCATTATACGAAGGGGAGAGGTCATTGGGAACAAATGGATAATTGGGGTGATGAGAATGGCAATTTTGTGATTCAGTATCTGCTGGATAACGATTTTTATGGAACGACTTTCTCTTCTAACTACAAAAAAGATAAAATAGACTTTGTATTCGGAGGTAGTGCCAATTCTTATGATGGTCGCCACTTTGATGAGTATGTTTGGACAGAAAAAGGAACAAAAGCACATAGAGAACGATTAGGAGATATGAATTATGGTAAGAAAAATGAGGCTTCTGCCTTTGCAAAACTTTCTTATCAATTAGACGAAAAATGGGATTTATTCGGAGATATTCAGTATAGATATGTCGGCTTTAAATCCAAATTCAGTAATGTACAGATAGACGAAGGACTTCATTTATTTAATCCAAAATTTGGGGTTACTTATAAAATTGATGAAGGAAACAACCTTTACTTATCTTACGCAAGAGCTACTAAAGAGGCCAATCGCTCCGACTATAAAGATTATGCCGAAAATATAAACAATGGAAGTGTATTGCCAAAAGCAGAATCCGTGAATGACTTTGAACTTGGTTGGCGTCTTGTATCTCATACCCTAAAACTTAACGCCAATATATATTATATGGATTATAAAGACCAATTGGTGCTTACTGGGGATATTAGCAAAACAGGATACTCTTTGAGAAAAAATAGCGGTAATTCCTACCGACTCGGATTAGAAGTGGATGCCTTATTGAAAATTTCCGATAAGTTGATATGGCAACCGAATTTCTCTTTGAGTAGAAATAGGAATATCAATTATCACTCACTCCAAAATAAAGTGGCTGTTAATATGGGTGATACTGATACTTCTTTCTCTCCGTCTGTAGTAGCAAGTAGTGGTTTAACTTTTATGCCAATTAATGATTTTCAAGTAAGTTGGGTATCAAAATATGTAGGCGCAAGATACCTCACTAATGAAAACGAGGCGAATGCTAAATTAGATGCCTTTTGGGTGAATAATCTTAATTTATCATATGAATTGAGACCTGCTAACTTCTGTAAATCTATTACTTTTGCACTTGATGTGAATAATTTCCTTAACAATAAATATTACTCTCATGGAAGATACAAAAAAGGAAAAGCGTACTATTTCCCACAAGCAACTGCGAATGTGATGGCTGGTGTTACTTTTCATTTTTGATAGTTATAAATGATTGATTATTATGGGGTTAGTCTATTTTTGGTTAATCCCTTTTTCTATATTTGAGATTTTTTATTTTCTATTTCAGAAAAAATAGTTTAACTTTACACACTTTTTATCTAAAAAAATAATGTTATGATAAACAGAGCAAGAGAAACTACGCAAGCCATCGAGAGATTATATGTTTCTATGAGGCATCTTTTTTATAGAGGATTTTTTAAGCCATCGGGGATTTCTGGGGAATCCATTAGGGAATTATTACTCACTATCGCTCCTGAGATTTATGGCTCAATGGGGGTAGTTAATAAGGTGGAACTAAATGGGCTACTATATGTTTTGGATAGACTACCTGAGGGAATAGAGGAGACACCGTTTGTGCATCTTACTTCCGACGAGGGTTTTAATAAAGGTACTTTCGAGGTGATAGTCCCTAAAAAACGACGCCGAAACTGCTACCGAATAGACCAATATCAGATGAATATAGAGGTGCTTTTGGGGCGTTCGGAGATTTATGATATTCTCACGCATCTCACTTTTCTGTATATAGAGGCCGACAAAATTCGAAATTTAGGGTATATTTCTGATGAAGAAAATCGCCCATCTCGCACTTGGAAGATTATAGAGGAAGTAGCCCTTGGTGAGAAGAAATTCACTCGCCAAGAGAAAGAAGTGGCCTTAATACATCTATCATCTCTCTTAGGAAGAACCTTTGATGAGACTTTGAAAGCCTATAATGATTTTGGTAGCGAAGATAATCCTGATAGACTATTCAAGATAATCTAAGTGAAGGAAGTTTTAGTGAAAAGTAATTTACATAATAGGGGTTTGCATATTATTTCGGCAAATATGCACTCCGTGAAAAATATGCTTTTCTCCGAAAATGCCTTAGGAAAAAAAGTTGGACCTACCGTAGATTACAAACTCTATGAGGAGATTAGCAATAAGAAAGACCTACAAGATAAAATTTTAGAGTACTCTCAGAAACAAGGACTTATATATATAAAAGATGATAGCGGTTGCAATGTAGATGTTCAGATTATTGATTTGAGTAAAATCAATTTTAGTAATACAGTTTTTGAAAAATACAACTATTCTGGTGATGACGTATTGTTGGTATTTGATTATGCCTTTGGCGAGCAAGCTTATGAAGTGATGGATGAACTACTTCGCCCATATTATGTAGAAGGAGGGGAGAATAAAATGAAAGTAAAATCTATCTCCATAATGGGGAAAGCAGGTATTTTGAAGGGAACAAAAGGCGATATTATGATTCCTACTTCGCATATTTTTGAGGGAACGGCTGATAATTACCCCTTTGAAAATAAACTGAAATTGTCCGATTTTGAAGATAACGAATTGAAGGCCTTTGAAGGGTCAATGATTACTGTATTGGGGACTTCTTTACAGAATAAGGATATCCTAAGCTACTTTATGAATACCTCTTGGAAGGCAATAGGCTTAGAGATGGAGGGAGCTCATTACCAAAAGGCAATACAAGTGGCTTCTAAGATTAGACATCATATTTCGGAAGATTTGTTCCTATGTTACGCGTATTATGCTTCTGATAATCCATTAGAGACTGGCTCTACGCTATCTTCAGGTGGGCTTGGCCTTACGGGGGTCAAACCAACTTATCTAATTACATTAAGGATTTTGGAGAAAATATTAGGTTAAAATAATTTAATTTCTATAATGCAGGCTACTCTTACTTCGGTGGAGGAGTTTTCTATTTAATAAAAATAAAAAGGGACAGGAGCGATGCCTGTCCCAATAATTATGAAATAAAGTTAAAAAATAAAATTAATTCCTGCGACAAAGTTTCTTTCTACCCCAGGGATAAAAGCAGTGAAGTTTTTATTCGTAGTAGGGAGAGGTTGTTTTGTTTGAGGATTTTTTAGTGGCGGTACCAAAGCCTTGTCTCTTATTAAGTAACTTGAAGCATATATTTTATTTGTCAAATTGTTTCCTTGCACGAAGAAAGTCCATCTATTCCACTTAAATCCTATTTTCGCCCCTAAGATTTGGTAAGGGTCTTGGTAGAGTGTATTTTGGTGGTCGGTAGGTGTTTTTTTCCAAATGGATTCTATATTTGCTTCGGCGAAGAACCCTGATGGGTGTTTGTAGTCTAATGCAATGAAAGAATAATGCTCTGGGACACCTGCAATTTGATTTTTCTTCTCATTTCTAAAATAGAAATCCGCCCAATTGTAATTTGCAAAGAAAGTGAAGGAATCTCCTCTGTTAGAGAAAATATTTTCAGCAAAAGTGGATTTTATTCCTGCTTCTAATCCTCTGTGGATTGTTTTGTATGGCGAATTGATGGTGATAGCTGATACGCCGAATCCCGTGATACTAAGCACTTCGTCTTCTACCCAAGCATTGTAGAAACTCAAATCCCAATGGAGTAATTTACCAAAATGTCCTTTGGTTCCTACCTCGAAGGTATAGGCTTTTTGCCCTTTCACATCAGAAGCAGATAATAGGCTTGGGCTAGATGCCACCGAAGACCCAGATACATTGATAAGTTCTAAGAATGTAGGTGGTTCGTAGCTTCTGCTGAAATTAGTATAGAATTTCGCATTTGGATTTAGTTTATAGATAAGTCCAATTTTTGGGTTGATACCGAAGAAATTATATTCTTTACTAATATTGGATGCTTTTGCCCAATTTACTAACTTTCCATTTGTAGCTGCATTTGGACTTGGCCATACCCATTGTTGTCTGTTGTTTGGTGTAGGGAATATGTCTCGTATTTCTCTATTGTCGATGCTCACTTGCACGCCGAGAGCGAGGGTCAATTTATCGGTAATGTTATGATTGTTATTCGCATAAAATACATTATGAGTGGCTATCAAATCATTTTTCAAGAAATTATGTAGAGGTTTACCTAATACATTGGCACTGCCATTTTGGTGCATTGTTCCTTGTGATATTTGTAATCCAGCTGTAAAGTAGTTTCTTTCAGTTCTATTTTCATAAGTGAAGCGAACACCATAATCATTATTGGCGCTGGCTCTCACATAAGAAGGATAGGTAAATACATCATCCGCATATTGATAATAGATAGTCCCTGTTAGGAGGCTATTGTCATTAATTTTATAGGCGGTTCTACTACCTATTCGGAGTATTTTGCTGTTTCTGTTTGGTCTATCACGAAATACATTTGGCCCTGCAGCAAATGGCTCTGCAAATGATGCACCTTTATTGATTTGTCTTGGATCTTTACTCAATTGATAGAAGGTAAGAGGGCCAGGTATATCAAAGTATAAGTCTGTAAATGATGCATATAATCTTGATTCTAATTTATCAGAAAATTTTCTACCTATATTAGCAAGAGCATTGAGGCGTCTGGATGTATTATATTCGCGGAAGCCATTGCTATTGTTGTAGGAAACTGATACGAAGCCGTCATTTTTACCTTTTGCAAAGCCAGACGAGGCGGCGATATTATAGTAGCCAAAACTACCACCTTCTAATTTTACAGAAAGAGGCGATGCATTGTAGCCATTTTTGGTGATAAAGTTCATTGCCCCACCTAGTGTTGCCCCACCGAATTCTAGGGCATTAGCTCCACGATATACTTCTACAAGGTTAGATGCTTGAGGTTCCAAAACACCAATAATATAGGAGCCATCGGAGAAATTGATTGGGATACCATCTTGTAGTAACGCTACCCCACGAGATTGCGGATTAGACTGGATGCCTGACCCTCTTATATTGAGTCTAGGTTGGTCGTTGCCACCAAAAAACTCTTGGATTATCACCCCTGGCATTCTCTGTAGGGCGTCTTTTAATGTTTGAGACCGTTGTGATGTGAGGTTGGTAAGTTGTGCCAAGTTGGTTCCTCCTGCGATATTGTCCAATTTTTTCGTAGATACAAAAACGGAGTTGGCTACCAAGCTAGGGTTATCCGTAATCACTACTTCTTGGATATTATGCGTGTTGTTTGGACGAATGGTTAGGTTAATGTAAGTGATTCCGTTTTCATTTACGGATTCACCAGAGTGGATATTTACGGATTTTTTATCAAAGCCATCCTTGTAGATATCCATAATAAATTCGTTTTTAGGAACTTCTATATAATAGAAACCTTGTGCGTCGGTTACCGCCTTTATATTGGGGTTGTTTTGTAGTTGGATTGTTACATTAGCAATAGGGGATTTACTCTCATCGGTGATTCTTCCCTTGATGCGACTATTTTGAGCAAAAGCAATACTCCCAACGGTAGTTGCTATTGCTATTAAAGGTAATTTATTAAATCTCATTATATTGTTGTTTTTAATTAATACAAATATAGTAATATAAATTTATTTCATCCAAATAATTTTAACAATATTTTTGATATAATTTCTGCTATATAGATTATTGGGTATGTTTTTATTTTGATATTTAATGGTATAGGGTTTTTGTAAATAGAATAGAATATGGAGATTTTTGCTCCAAAAAAAATATTATAAAGAGAGTAAATAGATTTGGTAAATGTGATTGAAAAATAAAATAATCGGATATTTTTTTTCATAGTCCTACTAAAAACCTTAACTTTGTCCTACATAAAAAATTATTTCAGATGAATAAATCAGTATATATTATCACTACCGATGCTTATAGTGGCAAATCTCTTGTGAGCCTCGGTATTATGCAAATGGTGATGAGAAATACTGCCAATGTGGGGTATTTCAAACCGATTGTGGAGTCTAATAAACAGAATGATAAGCATATAGATACTATGCTTACTCATTTCAATTTGGATATAGATTATCGCGATACTTTTGCCTTTACTCGTTCGGAGGTTGTTTCCCTCAAAAATCAAGGTAAAATAGATGAGGTGTATGATGCTATTATTAAGAAATATAAAGCGTTGGAAGAGCGATACGATTTCGTTTTAGTTGATGGAACGGATTTGTTAGGGGATAATAATATGTTTGATGTGAGTTTTAATACTTCATTAGCTCAGTCGCTGAATATCCCTGCTATCGTAGTGCTGAAAGATAGTTTTTCATCAGAAGAAGAACTTATTAATCATATCCAGATACAAGTGAATAGCATCAGAGAACAAGAGGTGAATGTACTCGCTGTATTCGTGAATAAGGCACAGAACTATACTGCTGAAACTCAACAAAAATTACAAGAACAATTTGGCGAAATCCACTTCACAATAATACCTCGTGAAGAAATGTTGGAAAAACCAACTTTGAAAGAAATAGCCGAAGCCCTCGATGCAGAATTCCTCTATGAGGGTGAAAATATCAATATCGTACCATCACAAACGGCTGTGGGAGGTATGCACTTGCCAAATTATCTCAAAAGATTGACGGATAATTGTTTGGCTGTTTTGCCTGCCGACCGCTCAGATTTGGTGGCGGGAACTTTGGTAGCTAATCTTTCTACCAATTTCCCAAGAGTGGCAGGTATGGTACTCTACGGAGGTTTTTCTCCAGAGGTAGAAATCCGAAAAATAATTGAGGGAACGAATGTAAATATTCCAATAATGCTCGTGAAAATGGAGGACACTTACGAAACGGCAAATGCCATCGGAAAAATAAAATCCAGAATCTATCCAGAGAGCAAGGAAAAAATAAAAGTTTGTATCCAATTATTTGAAAAATATACTGATGTAGAGGATATTAATAAGAGAATCTCTTCCTTCAAATCTGATACTATCACTCCGCGAATGTTCCAATATAATATGGTGCAGGCAACTCGCAAGGCTCAGAAACATATTGTATTACCAGAAGGTACAGACGACAGAATCCTCGTAGCTGCATCTCAACTTGCCGAAGATGAGTTGGTATATCTTACCGTACTTGGTAATCCAGAGCAAATTGCAAAACGCGTGAATGAATTAGGATTGAAATGGAACGAAGCAAGAATAAAAATTGTTAATCCAAACGATAGCCCTAAACACGAAGAATACGCTCAAAGATTATACGAAATCCGTAAGTCTAAAGGTATGGAAATTGCACAAGCTAGGGACTTGATGCTCGATGTTTCCTACTTTGGAACAATGATGGTATTCGTAGGAGATGCTGATGGAATGGTATCAGGAGCAGTAAATACTACGGCACATACAATACGCCCATCATTGCAGTTTGTTAAAACAAAAGCAGGAGTAAATACCGTGTCTTCTGTATTCTTTATGTTGTT
>QWBZ01002454.1_pt1 | contig 10559 bp, 11 predicted proteins | sample 1972441 | NCBI WGS metagenome assembly QWBZ01 (sample SAMN09866721, study PRJNA288562) | Human oral metagenome isolate term6_saliva, whole genome shotgun sequencing... | isolation source: mouth | host: Homo sapiens | place: USA: California
TCTCGGCAATCAGGGCGTCTTCGCCGGCGCGCTTGGACTCGGCGACGGGCTGGTACTCGTCCATGGTCTCGACCTCGCGGATGAAGTGCGCCTGGTGGCTGGTCACGAAGACGATGCGTCCGCCTTCGGGCATCTTCTCTGCGGCCAGGCGTGCCAGGTTCAGCTGGGCGTCGCGGTTCAGGCGCATCGCGTAGTCCTCGCCCATGCCGGTCTCCATGCCGCCCGAGGCGTTCAGAATCAGGTAGTCCAGGGAGCCAAAGGTCTCGACGGCGGTGTTGACGAGGGTCTGCAGATCCTCGGCCTTGGTCACGTCAGCCTGCACGGCGACGGCCTTGCCGCCGGCCTCTTCGATGGCCTTGACAATCTTGTTGGCGCGCGGTGCCTTGGAACGGTAGTTCACGACGATGTTGGCGCCTTCGGCGGCGAGAATCTGTGCGGTGTCTGCGCCGACGCCTCGGGAGGAGCCGGTGATGATGATGGTCTTGCCGGTCAGCTGTGCCATTCGGTGTACGTCCTTTGTGTTGTTCAACGATGGTGTCTAACGTTGCGTGCAACGTCGATGTCTTGTGGCGCGGCCCGCGCACGCAGGCGGCGGTGCGACGAGCCGCGCGACGGGCGGACGGTAGTCGTACCGCCACCCCCGCCGGGATGCAGTCTTTGCGGGTTTTAGTGGCCCATGCCCAGGCCGCCGTCCACGGGGATGACGGCGCCGGAGATATAGTTTGCCTCGTCGGAGGCGAGCCAGCGAACCACGCGTGCAACCTCTTCGGCCTCTGCGAAGCGGCCGGCCGGGATGGAGGCGAGGTAGTTCTTCTTGGTTTCCTCGGGCAGAACATCGGTCATGGCGGTGTTGATGAAGCCCGGTGCCACCACGTTCGCGGTGATGTTGCGGCCGCCCAGCTCGCGGGTGATGGAGCGGGCCATGCCGACCAGTGCCGCCTTGGAGGCGGAGTAGTTGACCTGGCCGGGCGAACCGTACAGGCCCACCACGGAGGAGATGAGGATGATGCGGCCGCGCTTGAGCTTGAGCATACCCTTGATGGCGCGCTGCACCACGCGGAACGAGCCGGTGAGGTTCGTGTCAATCACGTCGGTGAAGTCGGCTTCCTTCATGCGCATCAGGAGCATGTCGCGGGTAATGCCGGCGTTGGCAACCAGCACCTCAACGGGGCCGTATTCCGCCTCGATGGCCTTGAAAGCTTCGTTAATGCTGTCGGCGTCGCGCACATCCGCCTTGACGGCGAAAAATTCTTCGGGAGCCTCGCCGCTGCGGTAGGTGATGCAGACGTTGTGGCCCGATGCCTGGAATTCCTTGGCGATTTCGTAGCCGATACCTCGGTTACCGCCGGTGACCAGGACGGTCTTGGGAGTGTTTTCGCTCATGAGCTTCCTTGGTGAGTCGACCCCTCGCGGTCGGCGCCGATGCAGCGGCTCCGCGGCCGGGGTGTGGACGGATGGACAGTCGAAGCCTATTTTACCGCGTTTTACGCTCGAGGTGCCGCAGGCTACACCGCACTCGCTCCCCCGTCACTACCCTATCGCGCCTCGAGAACGCCCTTTATACACGCTGCGCCCGCGCGTAGACTAACTCATGGTGCCTCCGCGGCGGAGGCGCCCGTACCGTTCGTGAAAGGATTGGGAATCATGGATCTTCTGGGTTCGCTCTCGCAGGATGCGCAGCCCGAGTACGCGAAGTGTTCGCGTAAGGGGTGCCGGCATGCGGCGGAGTTCCAGCTACTGTGGAACAACCCCAAGGTACACACCCCCGAGCGCCGAAAGATTTGGCTGGCCTGCTCGGAGCACGTTGGCTGGTTGGAGAACTACCTGCGCGAGCGCGAGTTCTGGAAGCAGACGCTACCCTTCGATGGCTCCATGGCAGACTCCTCCGAGTAGCCGGCGGAAAGGGCTCGGCGAAGGGACCACTCCTCAATCGAAACTACTTTCGATATATGCTATATTTGTTCTAATAGCTTTAGATTGAGGCACTCTCCGCGCACCCCCAGCGCCCACCAGCACTCCAGGAGGCAACCCCCATGATGGGATACTCGCACACCGTCAGCGCCGCCGCCGGCTGGTTGGCCCTGGTCGAGACGGGAGTTGTGCAGGTTCCGGATACTCCCACGCTCGTTGTCACGACCCTGGCGTGCGCCGGGGCCGGCATGCTACCGGACATTGACCATCACAACGGCAGTATCGCGAATTCCATCCCGCCCGTTTCGCGGTGGGTGGCACGCATCGTGGGGGCCGTGAGCGGCGGTCACCGCAAGGGTACCCATTCCATTCTGGGCCTGGTGGCCTTCTGGGCCATCGCGTACTTCAGCGCAAGCATTAGCTACAACGGCATCCCGTGGGCCTCGCTCCTCCTGGCCGCTTTCTCGGGAGGCCTGGCCCTGCGGGTCCTGGGAGCCCCGGGGGGATGGATTGGCGCCATCGCGCTGGGTTATGCCGCCTACACGACGGATTCGCTCACGCTCCTCCCCTGGGCCTTCTCGGTGGGCGCCACGATTCACCTCATCGGCGATCTACTCACCACCCGGGGCCTACTCCCCCTCTACCCCATCGTCATTAAACCACTGGTGGCCTCGCCCCTGTGGAAGAAGAGCGGCTACATGGCACTGCCCATCCTGGGGGACGCCGGCAGCGTACGCGAAAAGGCCCTGACCCTCGCGTTGAGCATCTACATTGGATGGTACGCTGCAGCCATGATGGGATTTGCGGAGTACCCGCTCCAGACGTTTGGACTGGGCATCCACGCCGTAAAGTAGCACCGTAGCCTCGCGGATAGATTTTCACGAGCCAACATCCCGAGGACAAAGCGACCCCGCAGCAGCTCGGCGGCAGAATATATAACCACCCCAAAACACGAAGGCACCCCGTCACTTCACTAGGAAGCGGCGGGGTGCCTCGCAATAATCATCCCGAACCTGTCGGGCTAAGAGACTAAGCGTCCTGGATGGGCCAGAAGACGTCAACCTCAACGTTCTCTTCACCGGAGGTGGGGTACTTCTCGAATTCAGTGTTGTGCATTGGTGTTCTCCATTCATGAGCGGGCGGGAGTTTCCTCTCCCCCGCGTCAGCTCGTCGATGGTGACGAGCTTTAGATTCGCTTGTGCGTCCTCGCATCAGCGGGAACAACTCCAGTCTATACCCGAAGGATGTTGTGTTTCTACCAAAAATCCCACAATGTCAGTAGGCACACACGAAAAATTCAAAAACCCCACACGTACACTCGAATATCTCGGGTGAAAACGTTTCTTTGAAATCTAAAAACCCACAAGGCAACATTGTTTTTTCGTCAAATAGTGCCTGTGATTCATAAGGTTCCACCCACAAACCCAATGCACTAATGAGCAATATAGGCATATACGACCAGAAAACAATGCAAACCCACGGGTCAGGTCACATTTTTTCGTGATATTCGAGAAGGTAACTCCAGAAGAGACACGAAGGAGGCCCCGGCACCATACGGCGCCGGAGCCCCCTACCTTTATGCTGGCGAATTACGCTTTTAGGCCAGCGAGATGAGGTCCTGGTATTCCTTCGACCAGAGGTCCTCCACCGCATCCGGCAGAAGCAGCACGCGCTCGGGGTTGAGTGCCTCCACCGCACCCTCATCGTGCGAAACCATGACGATTGCCCCCTGGTACGCCTTCAGCGCATGCAAAATCTCCTCGCGGGAGGCCGGGTCGAGGTTGTTGGTCGGCTCATCCAGTAGCAGCACGTTCGCGCTCGAGGCCACGAGCGTCGCCAGGGCGAGACGGGTCTTCTCGCCACCGGAGAGAACGCCGGCCGGCTTATCCACGTCATCCCCCGAGAAGAGGAAGGAACCCAGAATCGTGCGCACTCGGGTGTCATCCAGGTCGGGCGCCGCGGACTTCATGTTCTCGAATACGGTCCGGTCGCCATCCAGAATCTCGTGCTCCTGGGCAAAGTATCCCAGCTTCGCGCCGTGACCGTAGATGACCTCGCCGGTATCGGGCTTCGTCGTGCCGGCAAGCATGCGCAGCAGCGTGGTCTTACCCGCACCGTTCAGGCCCAGCACCACCACACGGGAGCCGCGGTCGATGGCCAGGTCAACGCCCGTGAAAATCTCGAGCGAGCCGTAAGACTTCGACAGGCCCTCCGCCGAAAGCGGGGTCTTGCCGCAGGGGGCCGGATCCGGGAAACGGATTGCCGCCACCTTGTCCACCTGACGCTCCTCCTCCAGGCCGCGCAGAAGCTTCTCGGCACGCTTAATCATCTGCTGAGCGGCAGCGGCCTTCGTGGCCTTGGCTCGCATCTTATTCGCCTGCTCCATGAGGGCGCTCGCCTTCTTCTGGGCGTTGGCGCGCTCGCGCTTGCGACGGTGTTCGTCCTGCTCGCGCTGGGCCAGGTAGTTCTTCCAGCCCATGTTGTACTGGTCAATCACGCAGCGGTTGGCGTCCAGGTAAAAGACGCGGTTGACGACGAGCTCCATGAGGTCCACGTCGTGGCTGATGACCAGCAGGCCGCCCGAGAAGTTCTTGAGGAAGTCCCGCAGCCACATGATCGAGTCGGCATCCAGGTGGTTGGTCGGCTCGTCCAGCAACATGGTGTCCGCGTTCGAGAAGAGGATGCGCGCCAGCTCCACGCGGCGACGCTGACCGCCCGAAAGGGTCGATAGCGGCTGGGAGAGCACGCGCTCGGGCAGGTCCAGGTTGGAGGTGATGACCGCGGCCTCGGACTCGGCGGCGTACCCACCGCCGGCAATAAACTCTGCCTCGAGACGGTCGTAGCGGCGCAGGCCCTTGGCGCGCACCGCCTCGTCCTCGCTGGCCATGTCTTCCTGGGCCTGACGCATCTTGCGGGCCACGCCGTCCAGGCCGCGAGCCGAGAGGATGCGGTCACGGGCCAGCTGGCTCATGTCGTCCACCTTGGGGTCCTGCGGCAGGTAGCCAATCTCGCCGCTGCGGGTGACGGTGCCGTCCGCGGGCAGAGTGAGTCCGGCCAGTACCTTGGTCATGGTGGTCTTGCCGGCGCCATTGCGGCCCACCAGGCCGATCTTGTCGCCCTTGTCGATGCGGAAGGTGACGTCTTCCATCAGCAGGCGCGCGCCGGCGCGCAGTTCAAGGTTCTGTACGGCAATCATGGGTGTCTTTCGGGTGGGACGGTCTGCGTGGTGTTGGTGCTCCGGGCCGATTCCCAAGAGGAGAACCACCGGGCGAGCACCCCATCAATTTTAGTGCAGGGATGCCGTGCGTGCATGTGGGTTTGCTTTTATTTCTGTGGTGACGGGTGTAGGATACCTATCGAACACTGTTCAATGGTAATGTTCTGCTGGGACGTTTCACGCCGCGCAGCGACGCCGTGCGAACCGATCCCTCCGGCTCTCTCTCTCTCCCCCCCCCGAGCCGACCCACCAAATCCGTATCCAAAGGAGTACACGCCGATGTCCGGACCCACACGCGAATCCACGCCGCGCCGCAACGACGCCGCCCGCAGCTCGGTCGCCACCGACCTCTCCCTCATCGCCGTCTTCGCGGCCCTCATCGCCGCCCTAGCCATCGTCCCCTTCACCTTCCAGACCCTCGGTATTTACATCACCGCCCAGGTGCTCGGCGGCAAGCGCGCCGCCGCCGCCGTGGCGCTGTACCTGCTGGTTGGCTTCGCCGGCCTGCCCATCTTCGCGAAGGGCGGCGCGGGCCTGGGTTCGCTCGCATCCCCGAGTGCCGGCTACCTGCTGGGCTTCCTGCCCTTCGCCGCCATTGCCGGCACCCTCGCATACCTGTTCACCCGTAACACCCGCTCGGTCGGTGCTACTTTCCTCATGGCCCTGCTGGCAAACTTCTGCGGTTTTGTGGTTCTGACCGCCTGCGGCATCGCCGGTATGATGGTGAACGCCCACATGAGTTTTATCGCCGCGTTCAACGCGGCCATGGTATTCGTCCCCTGGGATCTGGTGAAGTCCGTCATCGCGGTTCTGGTCGGCTTGTCGGTGCGCCGCGCCTTCCCGTCCCTGACTTCCACCCAGCGTTAGAGACGCCTCCAAACCACCCGAGAGGAAGCTATGTTTTTCCGCCGCTCCCCGCGCCAGAGTACACCGCAGACCGTGCAGGGAAAGCAGGCGGATAGCGCCTCCACCAGCATGCCCGCCCTCGAGCTCGAATCGGTGAGTGTTTTCACCGAACTGCCCGAAGGCGGGCATCGCCGTATCCTCAAGAACGTGAGCCTGCGCTTCACCGCGAAGCGCACCGCGGTGCTGGGCCTCAACGGTAGCGGCAAATCGACCCTGCTGGGGCTTTTTAACGGGCTCACCCACCCGGACGAGGGCATTGTGCGCGTCAACGGCGTGGACACCCTGCAGGCGCCGAGCCGCGGCTCCAACGGTATCGGCTCGCAGGGCGCTTTCGAGGGCGTAGGGATGCTCTTCGCTCAGCCGGAGGCGCAGCTCATCATGCCCACCGTCGCAGAAGATATTGACCTGAGCCTGCGCCGCGCCGCGGCCGTTGAGAGAACCGCGCTCAACGGCGAGCAGCGCCGCGAGCGGGTTCGTGAGCTCCTGCGCGAGCGCGGCCTCGAGCGGCTGGAGAACCAGAGCGTCTTCACCCTCTCGGGAGGCGAAAAGCAGCTGGTGGCCCTCACCAGCGTTCTTGCGGCTGGCCCGCAAATCCTTCTGCTGGATGAGCCGGCAGCGGTACCGGCTGTGGTGTGCCGAGGGGTTCCCGAATGAGGGGGCAGCCGAAGGTACGGATTCAGCGGGAGGCGCGCATGAGCGCTAACACGCCGCGCGCGAACCCCCGTGTGAATCCTCGCCCCGCCTCCCGGGGGTCCGGCTTCAACCCCGGCACCCTGCTGGTGGGTTTCTACCAGCCGCTGAACACGCCGGTGCATCGGGCGCCGCTGTGGTTCAAGGGAACGCTTTTCTTTGGGTTGTTCATTGTGCTGGCGGTGACCGGCTGGCAGGTGGCGCTGGTGGCTTTGGCTGCGGCCACGCTGTGCGCGCTGTGGGCTGGGGTGTCCGCCTCCCAGCTGTGGCTGGTGGTCCGAACACTGGCGCTATTGCTGCTGATTATGGCCGCCTACTACGTGCTGACGGGCCAATACGCTTCCGGTGCGGATGCCATCGCGACCATGCTGACAGCCTTCTACGCTTCCCGTACTCTGCTGGTGAGTACTCCCCTGCCGGTTCTGATTGACGGTTTTGTGCGGCTGTGCTCGCCCCTGCGTTTCGTGGGTCTTTCGCCCGAGCGTCTGGGGTTGCTGATTGCCCTCATGATTCGTTCCATCCCGGCGCTCGTGGACCGCTGGGGTGCCCTGCAGCGGGCGGCGGTGGCGCGTGACCTTCCGCGCCGCATGTATTGGCGCCTACTGATTCCCTGGGTGGTGCAGGCGGTGGATTACGCGACGGCGACCGCTCGGGCTTTGCGGGCGCGTCGTGTGGACGAGCTGAAATAGGCGGATTGGGGCGGTGACGCACGGTAAACCCGCGCAGAGAGTAAGGGCGGGGTGAATCTTCACCCCGCCCTCTCACTTTTACCCCCGGGTTGAGTTCAGCCGCCTTTAGGGCGTCTCGACGACCACTGCCGCCGGGAGCTGCTCCCACCACAGGTACCAGTCGTGCTGGCCGTAGAGCGCCTCCACGAGCTTGTCGAAGCCGCGGTAGACGCGCACCGGCATTGCCGAGGAGACCATCGTGTGCTCGACCGCCAGAATCTCGGTGTCGCGGCGGGTGGTCACGGGAACCGGCGTGTAGAACTCGATGAATTCGGCCGCGATGACCGCCGGGTAGGCGTCGTCGCGTTCCAGCCAGTAGCGGGCGATGGCCAGCATGGTTTCGGGGGCGGGGCTGACGTCCCAGCCGCCGAAGGGGAAGTACGCGAAGACGTCGGAAGCAACCTGAACCGGCATGTCCACGATGAGAAGTTCGGAGGCCCGCTCGATATCGGTGGCCTTGACCTTCTCATTGAGGACCCCGGCGGTCAGCTCGAAGGGGTATTCCGCGTCCAGCGGTGCGTTGAGGTCTTCCTCGCTGAGCTCACCGTGTTCCATGAGGTGCCGGTAGACGTTCAGGTAGGTGGTCTCGTTGAGGCTCCGGAAAGCCTCGTGCGCGGCCCGTTCCACGCCAACCTGTCGCAGGTGTTCGTGCTGGGCCACGAGGAGCTCAACCGCGTACTGCTGAATCGTGTCAGCGGTAATCTCCCCGACGGGTGTTGAGGTGCGTATGGATACGTTGTTCTCAATGGTCCCGAGCAGGGTGGAGTCAAGGGCAACCACGATGGGGGTTATTCCCTTATTCTTGCCCTCGTAGAGGTGTTCGAGGTATCGCCGGTTGAGTTCGGCTCGTGGGGCGCCGTGGCGGATTCGCTCGTGGGGGTAGGGATACAGGGCGACGAAGCGCTCGTAGAGCTCTGCCATGGTGTTCTCCGATGTTTGGTTACCCCAAGTTTAGCGCTTATTTCCGGGGAAAAAAGGGGGTTTTTAGTGCCCCGGAGCACCCCTCCGAATCGCGCGTTTTTTTCGTTTGATGAGCTGCTATCGGTGAGGTCCAAACGGGTCTAAACGTTCGTTGTATTGGGCGGTTTCGGCGAACAAATCTTCCGAAAAAAGTTTGGAATTTTTTGGTCGGCTGCTGAGACGAAAGGGCGGGTCGTGCTCCCCCGTCGCGGGGGCCTACCGAGCGGGACTGAGCCGGCGCCCGGTTGGGCCGTCCGACCCCGCGCCCGCGTTCGTTCCCGAGCGCTCGCAAATTTCGCGCACAGCGCCTCCCGCCCTCGAGCGCATCTTCCATGGAATGATACCCAACGTCAGGTGCGGGCGATAAGCTTCCCGATTCTCCCGGCTGGCCCGTCATATTTACGTATTTACGCGCTCTTATGGCGTTTCTCTGGTGGTATTTGACAGGGTGCCGTACAGTAGGGGTACCAGCTATCTATACCTCGGTTTATATAGCCGGTAGCGTCAATTGATCGAGTCGTAACCAACGGAGGTTCTCGTGACGAATAGCTACTACAAAGAGATGATTCGCCTGGCAGACAGCATCGCTGATAAGGCGCATGAGGGACAGACGGACCGCAACGGCTGGCCTTACATCTCTCACCCTCGTCGTGTTGCCCTGGGGGCACGCAAGCTCGTTTCTGAGATGGCATCCTCGACCTCTCCCGACACTTCCCTGGAGGAGCTGAAGGCTGAGGTACAGATTGTCGCCCTGCTGCATGACACGGTGGAAGATACCGGAGTGTCGCTGCCCTACCTGGCTCGCTACTTCTCCCCTCAGATTGTGGACGCCGTCGAGGCGCTGACCCGCCGCCCCGGTGAGTCGCGCGTTTCGTACCTGGGACGCGTGCGCGCCAACGATTTGGCCCGCCTGGTGAAGCGCGCCGACATCATGGACAACCTGGACCCGCACCGTCTGGCAAAGCTGGACGAGCCGACCCGCTCCTGCCTGCACATTAAGTACGAGCATTCGCTGGAGCTTCTGGGCCTGAACGAGTAACCTTTCTAGCCGCGGCGAATAGCATCTCAGATGCATAACAAAGCCGCCCGGTGTATGGATACTGCATCCACTCACCGGGCGGCTTCTAAATTATCTGTTGAATTAGTTCAGATGGGAGACCGCGTAATCGGCCTCTTCCTCGGTGAATCCTTCAACCGAAGAAGTCAGCTGAGAACGAATTGCCTCGGGAGACATGCTCATCGTCTTCTGGTAGCTCTTAGCCTTCTCCAGGGCATTTGCGTTCCAGTCAGCCTTCACGTTGTCCACAGCGTACTGGGCCGCCTCGGGGCTGAACTTCTCAAATTCACTGGTGAGCTGGTTATAGATACCCTGCTTAGACATGTGCATGGTGCGAGAGTACGATTCACAAGGAAATATACTTGGACCCCCCAGTCAAATTGTCCTAATTATCAATAAAAAATCTATCCTTGTTGTCACCGCATAATCCTCAGCCTACAAAACATAGCGCTAGGTCTTTGCCCTAATTTTTAACAACATAAAAACACCCGCCGGGTGCGGAGAGTCTATGCTCTCCACACCCGGCGGGTGTCTATTCAGCGTCTAGGAGCTTAGATGTTGAAGCCCAGCGCGCGCATCATGTCGCGGCCGTCCTCGGTGATACGCTCCGGACCCCACGGCGGCATCCAAACCCAGTTCACGCGCCAGGAATCCACCACGTTCTCCAGGTTGGCCTGCACCTGCTCCTCAATCACTTCCTGCAGCGGGCAGGCTGCGGTGGTGAGGGTCAAATCCAGGATGAGGGTACCGTCCTCATCCCAGCGCAGACCGTAGAGCAGGCCGAGGTCAACAATGTTGACGCCGAGCTCCGGGTCAATGACCTCCTTGAGGGCTTCCTCAATATCTTCCTGAGGAACACGACCCTGCACAGTCTCAGTCATAGTTCAATCTTTCTTGTCGAATCCGGTGACGGAAAGCAGGTTACTTCTTACCCACGTAAGAGACGTAGCCCTCTTCCTCCAGGCGGTCAGCCAGCTCGGGGCCGCCCTGATCAACCATCTTGCCGTCCACGAACACGTGCACGAACTGCGGCTTGATGTAGCGCAGGATGCGGGTGTAGTGGGTAATCAGCATGACGCCCATGTCGTTA
>QWBZ01001381.1_pt1 | contig 10557 bp, 8 predicted proteins | sample 1972441 | NCBI WGS metagenome assembly QWBZ01 (sample SAMN09866721, study PRJNA288562) | Human oral metagenome isolate term6_saliva, whole genome shotgun sequencing... | isolation source: mouth | host: Homo sapiens | place: USA: California
CAGAAACGTATGGTTTCTGCTTCGTGTAAATCCGTCGACGAGGTGAACCAACGCCGTTCGTAGAATTCTTTGTAGTTGGGAATATAGGTTTTGGGGACCAATCCGTGCAATTTCCCATTTTGTACTACCGCAGCACAGTTCAATAGCATGCCCCGATGGTAGAATGGGAGTCCCACCAGCGTAGTGACATGCAGATTGCGGCTCAGTTCGAGTATTTTCATCAGGGCGTGCTCTGCTTCTTCGAGCAACAGTTGTTGTGCGAAGAGATCTTGGCACGTGTAACCCGTGATGCACAGCTCGGGAAAGCAGAGGATTTCCACATCCTTGCCTTCGGCGGCCACCATAAGTTTCTCGATTTCTTGTGTGTTGGCGCTGATATCCGCCAGTTGTACGCGGGGTACGGCGGCAGCTACGCGCAGAAAGCCGTCAGTCATGGGCTATTGGGTTGAGCTTGGGGAGCACGCGCTCGGCGTGTCGTGGTTTTAGGTTGAAAAGGTGAGGAAGAACGGACTGTGTGTTCAAATTGGCGATCGTTTCATGATCATTGTGTCGGGAACTTTGACCAACTTCCGACCTTGCACGCGTCGCACATTGTTTCCTTCGAGGGCAGTGTATTGATAGGTGCCGTTGGGAAGTGGTTTGAGCTCAACAGTTTGTGAGTCAGATCCGATGTCGTTTGTGAAACGCAGGATGACCGTCCCTCCTTTGCGCTCGCTTTTGGTGAGCATCCACACGCCGTAGATTCTACCGGCCATGTAGGCATGTACCGGTCCGAGAAAGGACATGCCCGGCACGGTGAGACTTTCTTTTCCCATGTCGAGGTAGATCCGTATCCCCTCAGCTTCACAGTAAAAGGAAGCACGGGTGGTGTCGTTGATGGCCACGGCTTGCGCATGGCTCCGCAGGAAGGGAGTCAAAATGAGGAAAAACAGCAAGAAAAGTTTTTTCATAAGGCAAGAAATTGAAGATTATTCTTCTTCCGGAGGCGTGCCTTCATGGAGTATCATGGTGGTTGCGCCAATCGTGATGATGGAACCTTCGGCGAGATTGACGCGCTCTTTCACGCCGACCAGTTCGTTCATGTGAAAAGTCCCCGTGCCCGACGGACCATCGCGTAAGACAAAGAGCAGGCGTCCGCTTTTTGTGCGGCTCACCTTGATGGCGCAGTGTGTTTCGTCCACACTCGGGTCCACCGTCTTGAAGGCGGCTTCGGCTTTAGTGCCCTTTACGTGACGGCCGATGCGGTTTTCCCCTTCGTGAAGGGGGACGATCTGGCGAAGGTGGAAGGCGTTTTCCAAAACAACGAGATATCCCACTGCAGGTTTCTCCTCCGGTTCCGGCGTTGTGCCGAACGCGGCGGTGTTTTGCGTCGTGAGCACTTTTCCACCTACGCGAATCTTAAATTGTTTGCGGCAGGAAGGGCACTCAAATACGAGGGTGCGGCCGGGTGTATAGAGCGAATCGTCGAACAAAATGGGTTCGTCGCATTTCGGACAGCGGATTCTTTTCATGGAGGTGGGAAGAAATGGGGAAACAACCGTTGAATTGAACTAAGAATTTGTCGAGGAGGATGTCACTCTTTGGTGATCCACGCCTCGGCAAAGGCACTGTTGTGGTTGCGACCGGCTGCGAGAGCCTGTTTGGCCGCTTGGCGCGTGGCAAAATGCCCAACGAGCACGCGCGACATGCCGTTAAACGCCTGAGCACGAGCGGTCTTATATCCTTGTTGTTGGAGGTGATTCACAAGTCGCAGCGCACCTTCTCGTGTGGTTTGGCTGGCAAGTATGAGAGCGTAGCCACCTTGCTCATCGGTCGCGGTGTTTTTTTCAGCCGGTTGCGGCTTTTCCGCGGTGACGTGTGCTGTATCTGTAGATGTTCGCGCTTGTCGTTTGACGCTGTCTGTTTCTTTTTCGTCGAGCAAGGCTTCTGCGCCGAGACGTTGCTGCGTAGGCGGTGGAGTTTCTTCGCCCGAAATGGAAGAAAGCACCTCGCCCACAACTTTCATTTGCGGCAATTGTGCGAACATCTCCGTGTTGGCCTTAGTGCTCGGGAACTGGTTGTTGCGGTTCAGGGGAATGGACCAGAAGAAGCACAAGGCGATGACAAACATGGCGGCGAAAGCGCGATAAGCTGTGCGGGAAAAGTGGGGAGCATCCGCTGTGGTGAATTGTTGTTCGCGTGAGGCTGTTTCCACGTTCGGTGAATTCGGTTGCTCCGCGGTTGCACCGTCCGGTGTGAGGGACGTTTCGGCCGACTTTACCTCTTCAGTCTTGGGAATCTCCTTGAGCGCAAAGGACGTGAGGAAATAGTATTCGGGTGCCAGGTTGATTTGCGGCTCAGGACGGAAATCGTAATTGCCGTCTGTGCTGAGTTGGATGCACCCCACCCCGTCGAATTTCACTTCAAGGCCGCGCATTAAATCGCGCTTCATGTCGCGGACGCATTGTTGCACGAAATCTGCGGCTTGGGCGTAGGAAATATGGCGAGACTTGCATACCTCGTGGGCCAATAAGCCGTCTTCTGTGCGAAGCAACGCGTTGAAGCCCACCGTTTTCGACGGCGGGAGCATCTGTTGATCCGCAGTTGCGTGACGCGCTGCGTGGCGTTGCATCACGAAACCGCCGAAATCCGGAATGATTGCACAATCATGTTCCAGCAACAGCTTGCGGAGGTATGGAGAAAGCTCGTTCATTACTGCAAAGTTACGGCTTACAGCGCGATAATCAAAGTGTTTCGGCGTCGGTTGTCTCGCTTTTGCTTTGTGCTGTTCCCTGTCAAGAGGTGGGGGCGGTTGGTGAAAAAACGGGAGGAAGGGGCGCTATGTGCGGAGAAAAAAATGCAGTTGTTCGGGGGCTGAACGAACCGAAGCCGATATTGTGGAATTAGTTCCCCGTTTTTGTTCATTTCTTCCCCTGTTTTGAGCAAAAGTCCCCTTCTTTTGTGTGTTTCCTCCCCTTGTTTGCTGGGTGCTTCGGCGGCGTGCGTGTCAGCTCCGGGGAAAAGAGCGTCGTTTTGAAGGAGTTGGGTGTAAATTGATCCGGACTGGCGAAGAAAAAAAAGCGAAAGCCCCGTCTCGAGACGGGGCTCGGAACGGGGCATTGAGGGGGAGGAGATTTATCTACGGGGGTAAATCTTGGCTATTCCACGTATTCCAACTCATCGCTATCGGCTTTCTTGCTCGGGGGAGGAGTTGGTGTCGCGGTGCGCCGGGTGGGTTGCCCGCTTTTGTCGTAGAGTCCATAGGTGGTGCGCAGAACGCGGAATTCAGTTCTGCGGTTCAGGGCATTGCAAACTTCCTGTTGTTCGGGTGTGAGACGCATGACCGTAGCCTTTCGGCGCAAGGCGTGCCGCATCGATGCCTTTGGCTGTGAGGTAGCGCACCACACTTTCGGCGCGGCGCTGGGAGAGTTGCAGATTGTAGGCGTCCGCGCCTCTGTAGTCTGTGTGGGCCCCCAGTTCGATGGTGATGTGCGGATTTTCCTTCAGCAGATTCGTCAGGCGATCGAGTGCTACGGAAGATTCCGGGGTGATTTCGGCACTGTTGAAGGCATAAAAGACATTGCGCACGAGAACGGGGATGTGCATCGAGGGGAGCGGAAACTGCAACACGTATTGGTGCGGCCGGTCGATGGAGTCGACGTGCAGGCGGTTGGGCGCATTGAGATAGCCTTGGCAGGCGGCGAGGAAAACATAGTCGACGCCGGGCGAGACAGTCTGCTCAAAAGAACCGTCGGGCTTGACGGGAAGTTTGAGATTCGTCCCGTCGCTGCCGATCATTTGCACTTGAGCGGCCGGGAGTTCGTAGCCGTCTTGTTCGTAGACCCAACCTTTGACCGTGAGGAGGTTTTCGGGATAGGAAAATTCGTAGAGCTTGTCCCATCCTCGGCCGCCGGTGCTGCGCGACGAGGAGAAGAATCCACGGTTGTGGAGGCCGTCGAAAGTCATGCCGAAATCATTGCCTTGAGAATTGAGGGGAGGGGGCAAAGGTTCTACGGTCCAGCGGCCGGTCAAGGTGTCTTCTTTGGCACGAAAGAGGTCGAGTCCTCCCATTCCTCCCCGTCCGTCAGACGAGAAATAGAGGGTGCCGTCGGGGCGGAAGGTGGGAAACATTTCACGTCCCGGTGTATTGAGTTGAGGGCCGAGATTTTCGACGATGCGCGAGTCTTTGTTGCCTTTAAGTTCGGCACGCCAAAGGTCGGTCTCCCCTTCCCCACCGGGCATGTCCGAAACGAAATAAAGCCAACGGCCGTCGGGGGAGACGGCGGGCTGGGCAATGTTGGACAACGTATCTGAGATTAACTCGAGGGGCTGCGGTTTGCTCCATGAGGCATCGGCGCGAGTGGACGTGTAGATGCGTGCCGGCCGCGGATATTGGGGATGGGTGGTGCAAACGGTGAGGTACATGGTTTTGCCGTCGGGCGAAAAGCAAACGGCGCCCTCGTCGTCGGGCGTGTTGACGGGCGTTACGGGTTCGGGACGTTTCCAATTTCCCTTTTCGTCGACGCCGGCCACGTAAATGTCACCGTTTTTGAGCCCGGTGATGCCGGAAAGTTGATTGCCGAGTGCGGCCGTGCGCGTCGTGGTGAAGTAAAGTTGGCGGTCTTTCCCCTCTATAAGTAATGAGGGAGCGTAGTCGGTGCGATTGTTGTTGAACAATGCGGCGGGTTTGACGGTGTAGAGGGAACCTTTTGCCCGACGTGTCGGAGCTTCTTGCGCACCACTGTATGCACGCAGTGCCACAAAATCTTCGGGATGGGCTGCCACATAGTCTTTGAGGGCGGAGAGGGCATTTTTGTAGTCGCCGTTGAGCAACATCATAGCGCCTTCTTCGCGCAACAGGGTGGAATCTGTGTTTTTGTATCGGGCTGCATTGCGGTAGGCGGCCAATGCACGTGCAGAGTTGCCATAGCGCCGGTAGCATTCGCCCATGAGAAACGCAAGGCGCCCCCGCGCCGCTTTGTCCGTGGCGGGGGTTAGGCGATAGGCCGTCTTGTAGGCATCGGCGGCTTCGGCGTATTCGCCGATTCGAAGGGATTGTTCTGCGCGGCGTTGGCTTTTCTCGGCTGTTTCGCACGAGAGGAACAGGGATAGGGCCGAACTGAGCAGAAGAAGCGTGAGAGAATGAACGTTCATACGCTACTTATAACGTGGCAGCAGGGCGAATATTGTAGTGTATACTCATTTTGTGAAGTGCGTCGCGCTATTTTAAGAAAGAAAGTACTATATTTGCCCTGCGAGTCGCACGTTTTCTATTCGTACTCGGTGGGTATTCGACGAGCAAAATCGAAGAGACTGATGCGATAGGCCATTTGGCTGCCAAAAAATCGTTGTGGCGCGCGCATTCTTTTTGTTTCATATCCACAAACTATAATCATGCTACAGCAGATATCCAATGGACGCATCCTGACGGCGGAAGGTTGGCTCAACGACGGAAGCATCGTCGTGGAAGATGGTAAGATCTTGGCCGTTTCGAACAATGCTTTGCCCGTCGAAGGTGCAAAGCAAATCGATGCCAAGGGATGCGACATCGTACCGGGAGGTATTGAGTTGCACATCCATGGCGGTGGCGGCCGTGACTTCATGGAAGGTACAGAAGAAGCCTTCCGTACGGCAGTGAACGCACACATGCAGCACGGGACGACGGCCATTTTCCCCACCCTCTCCTCCAGTTACCGAGAATGGATCGACAAAGCCATCGTGACTTGCGAAAAGTTGATGGCAGAACCCGGAAGTCCGGTGATGGGCTTGCACCTCGAAGGACCGTATTTCAACCTGAAAAAGGCCGGTGCACAGATGCCTGACATCATTCGCAACCCCGATCCCGAAGAATATGAGAGCATCTTTGCCTCGACGCGTTGCATTAAACGCTGGGATGCCGCTCCCGAACTGCCCGGTGCCGAAGAGTTTTTCAAGTGCTGCGTGAAAAACGACTGTGTGCCCTCGATTGCGCACACGGACGGCGAGTGGGAAGACGTGTTGCGCGCATATAAAGCCGGTGTGCGCCTGGCCACTCACTTCACCAACGCAATGAGTATGTTGCGCAAGGATCGCGAGTTCAAGAAGGTGGGGGTTGTGGAGAGCGTATTTGCGCTCGAAGATTTCAACGTCGAAGTGATTTCCGATGGAATCCACGTGCCCCCTGTCTTGATGCGCGAGATCTACAACGCGAAAGGCGTGGATCACATGTGCTTCATCACCGATTCGCTGGCAGTGAGTGCGATTGAACCGGGCAGTGATGTCGATCCCGGTATCATCGATCCGCGCACAATCATCGAAGATGGCGTGTGCAAACTTAAGGATCGCAGTGCATTGGCCGGTTCTATTTCGACCATGGATCGCCTTGTGCGCACGGCTGTGCAGCAAGCCGGCATTCCCATGGCAGACGCTTGCCGCATGATCGGGGAGATGCCTGCGAGATTTATGGGCATTGACGACAGAAAAGGCTTCATTAAAAACGGATATGACGCCGATATCATTATGTTTGACGCTGATCAACAGCTCACTTTCGTGATGCAGAACGGCGAGATCAAACGCAACGACCTTTGACAACGAAACTTCCTCGCCGCATGCTCTGTGAGCTGTGGCGAGGAAGTGCTTTTCTAAACCTATTATCGTTTTATCGAAACACGCAAAATGAGTTTCAACATTGTAGTTTTGGCTAAACAGGTGCCCGATACCCGCAATGTGGGGAAGGATGCCATGACGCCACAGGGCACGGTGAACCGTGCAGCGCTGCCGGCAATTTTCAATCCGGAGGATTTGAATGCCTTGGAGCTGGCTCTGCGCATTAAGGATGCGCATCCGGGTACAAAAATCCAGATTGTGACCATGGGATTGCCCAAGGCGGCCGAGGTGATCCGTGAAGGCTTGTTCCGCGGTACCGACGGCGGGGTGTTGGTTACGGATCGTGCACTGGCAGGTGCCGATACATTGGCCACATCTTATGTGCTGGCACAGACGATTCGCAAGATGGGGCACGTCGATTTGGTCATTGGCGGTCGCCAAGCAATCGACGGTGACACTGCACAAGTGGGGCCGCAAGTGGCACAAAAGCTGGACATTGATCAGGTGACCTACGTTGAGCAAGTGGAAGAACTCGACGAAAAGAGCGTAACGGTTACGCGTCGTATTGACGGTGGCGTGGAGCGAGTGAAGGCTCCGCTGCCTGTTTTGCTGACGGTGACGGGATCGGCTGCGCCTTGCCGCCCGCGCAACGCAAAATTGATGATGAAATACAAGCGTGCACTCGCACCGGCTGAGCAGAAAGCCGATATGCCTTACGCTGAGGAGTACGCTCGCAAACCTTACCTCACCATTACACAATGGGGAGCGGCAGATATTGATGCCGACATTGCCCAATGTGGCTTGGCCGGCTCGCCTACGAAGGTGAAGACGGTGCAGAATGTGGTGTTTGCCACCAAGGAAAGCCGAACCCTTACGGGAAGCGATGCGGACGTCGAACAATTGATCGTTGAACTGCTGGATAGCCACACAATAGGATAAGCACATGAACAGTGTATTTGTATATTGCGAACTGGAAGGTACGCAAATTGAAGAGGTAAGTTTCGAACTCCTCACCAAAGGACGCAAATTGGCTTCTGAGCTGGGCGTCAAATTAGAAGCGATAGTAGCTGGTCATGATGTAAAAGGCAAGGTCGAGTCGCAGATTCTTCCCTATGGCGTGGACGTTTTGCACGTTTTCGACGCGCCGGGTCTGTCGCCTTACACCACTCGCCCGCACACAGCAGTGCTTGTGCACTTGTTTGAACGCGAACAGCCGCAGATTTGCTTGATGGGAGCCACTTCCATCGGCCGTGACTTGGGGCCGCGCGTTAGTTCTACGCTCACCAGTGGACTTACTGCCGACTGTACGGCCTTAGAGATTGGCGATTATGAGGACAAGAAGAACAAAAAGAGCTATCAAAACTTGCTCTATCAAATTCGTCCTGCCTTCGGTGGTAACATTGTGGCCACGATTATCAATCCCGATCACCGTCCGCAGATGGCAACCGTGCGTTCCGGCGTGATGAAAGCCGAGGTTCTCGACGAGAACTATCAAGGTCAGGTCGTTTATGAGGACGTTGATGCATTCGTGAAGCCGGAAGACTACGTCGTTGAGGTCTTAGATCGTCACGTAGAGAAGGCAAAGAATAATTTGAAGGGCGCCCCCATTGTCATCGCCGGAGGGTATGGTGTGGGATCGAAGGAGAACTTCGATTTGCTGCGCCAGTTGGCTGCAGAACTTCATGGAGAGGTGGGCGCAAGCCGCGCAGCAGTGGATGCCGGTTTCTGTGATCACGATTTGCAGATCGGACAAACTGGGGTTACCGTGCGTCCTAAAGTGTATATCGCCTGTGGTATTTCCGGTGCCATCCAGCATGTGGCCGGTATGAAGGAGAGCGGAATCATTATTTCCATCAACACGGATGCAAAGGCCCCGATCAATGAGTTGGCCGACTACGTTATCGAAGGAAAGGTGGAAGAGGTGGTTCCGAAACTCATCAAATTCTACAAAGCGCACAACAAATAATTATATTTAGACAGACAATGGCAAATCATTATACGGATCATCCTGAGCTCCGGTTCGAACTGCGCCACCCATTGATGCAGCGTATCGTAGAACTGAAGGAACGCGATTTTCGCGACAAGGCAACTTATGATACGGCACCTTTGGATTTCGAAGATGCTATGGACAATTATGACCGCACACTCGATATTGTTGGTGAGATTGCCGGCACGATTGTGGCTGACAACGCGGAAGGCGTGGACCAAGAAGGCCCACATCACGAAGGAGATCGCGTGCGTTACGCTTCCGGCACGCAGCGAAACCTCGAAGCGATGGTGGCTGCCGGCTTGAACGGCATGACAATGCCGAGACGCTACGAGGGTTTGAACTTCCCGATCATGCCTTATACCATGTGCGCTGAGTTAGTGGCAGTATCTGATGCGGGCTTCGGAAACATTTGGTCGCTCCAAGATTGTATCGAAACGCTTTACGAATTCGGAACAGAGGAGCAACACGCTCGTTTCATCCCTAGAGTTTGTGCCGGAGAGACGATGTCGATGGATCTCACGGAGCCTGATGCCGGATCGGACCTGCAAAGTGTGATGCTTAAAGCCACCTATTGTGAAGAAGACGGAACATGGAGACTCAATGGTGTGAAGCGGTTCATCACGAATGGTGATGCTGACATCCATTTAGTGCTGGCCCGTTCGGAAGAAGGCACTACTGATGGACGTGGACTGTCGATGTTTATCTATGACAAGCGGGATGGTGGCGTGAACGTCCGCCGTATCGAAAACAAATTGGGTATTCACGGAAGTCCTACTTGCGAACTGGTGTACAAAAACGCGAAGGCAGAACTTTGCGGAAGCACGCGCATGGGACTGATCAAGTATGTAATGGCGCTGATGAACGGGGCGCGTTTGGGTATCGCTGCGCAGTCAGTGGGTTTGTCCCAAGCCGCCTACAACGAAGGGCTGGCGTACGCTCGTGACCGTGAGCAATTCGGTAAAGCAATCATTGAAATGCCGACTGTTTACGACATGCTGGCTACGATCAAGGCGAAGCTAGATGCCGGCCGCGCATTGCTCTACCATTGTGCCCGTGCCGTCGACGTTTACAAGGCACTCGAAGATGTTTCGCGCGAGCGGAAATTGACTGCCGAGGAACGTGCCGAAATGAAGGCCTACAATAAATTGGCCGACTCCCTGACTCCCTTGGCAAAGGGGATGAATTCTGAGTATTGCAACCAAAATACTTATGATTCTCTCCAGATTCACGGCGGATCGGGCTTCATGATGGACTATCCCATCCAACGTTATGCTCGTGATGCGCGTATCACTTCTATTTATGAGGGAACAACGCAATTACAAGTGGTTGCCGCGATTCGTTTTGTCATGAACGGAGCGTATTTAGCCCACTTGCGCGAGCTCGAACAGCAAGAGGTAAGCCCCGAAATGAAGGAACTTCAGGAGCGTGCCCGCAAGATGGCCGATTCGTTTGAGGCCGCTGTAGAGCGCGTGAAGGCAGCAGGTGTGCAAGAATACCAAGATATTTGCGCTCGTCACCTCGTGGAAATGGCTGCAGATACGTTGATGTTGCATTTGCTCACCTACAATGCCACGCAAGCGCCGGAACTCTTTGGTAAGTCTGCACGAGTTTATGCGCGTTATGCCGCCGCAGAGGTGGAGAAACACGCTACTTTCGTGAACGAACTCTCGCAGGAAGACCTGGATTCCTACCGTCAAGCATGAAGAACTGCAGTGCACTGAAGCAGGCACTGCCGATAAACCACAAATATCCCCCTACTCTATCTTTAGATTAGGGGGATATTTCTTTGTTGAGGCCTACATAACTACAACCGTGCGAGGCTTTTCGTTGATGCGAGGGGGAAAGTTGGTGATTTATCACTTGACGCGTAGAATATCACTCAACTTGGTACTATAACTTGGGGAACGTAATTCGCTCGAAACGATGCTTTCTACGTGTTCTTGGGAAGCAAGGCGAAGAGAGTCTCGCCCCATTTTGAGTTTCACGCTGTCTATCGTTTGTAG
>QWBZ01000725.1_pt1 | contig 10524 bp, 12 predicted proteins | sample 1972441 | NCBI WGS metagenome assembly QWBZ01 (sample SAMN09866721, study PRJNA288562) | Human oral metagenome isolate term6_saliva, whole genome shotgun sequencing... | isolation source: mouth | host: Homo sapiens | place: USA: California
GTAGTTGTCCAAAGCATCCATGAATGTTTTGTGACGGTATTCTACTTGATCCAATGCATAACCTTCTGGTGGAGCGAAGTCAAATACTTCAGCTAAACGGTTAGCTTCTGGCATACGTAAGAAGGATTCATCCAATTCAGCATGGATTTTGTCATCTTTGAAGTTACCAAGAGCTGTTTTGAACAAGGAAAGAATATTAGTCAATTGATCTTCGTTATAAAGAGCTTGAATATCTTTTACTTCTTCAGGGCTGATTGTAGTATTGATTGGGTAAGCATCAGGAATTTCAACGATGTTAGTTTGGGAATCCCATTTAACGCTTACAGTATTGTGCATAGCGGAACTTGTTTCACGACGAACTGCTAATACTACTTTTTTAATTGTAGCGTCTGAGCAGTACAACATGAATTGGTTATTTTTGAAGAAACCAGCTAAATGACCAGAGATAGTTTTAGGAGTACCTGCAGTTTGTTCAACAGTTACAGAGAAAGCAGTCATCATTTGACGATCGATTTCACCATAGCCTGGTTCAAAGCGGCATTCTTGAATAGGTACTGCAACGTCGATAGCTGTACCAGCAGTAATTTCAGCAGCTGTTACAGGTTCAACAGCATCACCAGTAGCATTAGGTTTCATGTAACCAGCTTTTGGAATAGCATTAACTACGATATGAGTTACTGCGGATTCGATAGAAAAGTTATCGATATTTTGAATCAAACCTTGAGGACCGAATACTGCTTTACGGATTTTGTCTTGAGCAGTTGTGTCAGTTGGAGCCAAAGGAAGAGTTACCAACAAGTTATGAGTTGGAGCTGTCGCAAGAATAGCACCAAACATTTCATTTTGTTGAGTGAACATATCGATTTCACGACCATCTGGAGTAACCATTTTGCGGATCTTCATAGTCAATGTGAATTTAGGAGTTTTAGCAACGGCTTTGTTGATAGCACCTTTATCGAATACGTTGTTCATTAAAAGGTTTTTGTGCAATGGGAATACTAAGCCCATAACTGGGTTGTATGCACCAAGAGTAGCACTTTCCAATAATTTGGAACGGTCATTTTCGTATTGAGCTTCCATCATAGCCATATGGTCTTGATAACCACCTGGGTTACCAAGAGCTTGGTATTCTTCCATATCAGCGGATTCAGATACGAAGAAGTCACGCATAGTTTCATTGGATTCAGGAGACATCATTACACGGCTCATTTCTGTATAGAATTCAGCACCTGTCTCTTGACGGATATTTTCTGCCATTTCACGAATAGCAGAAGCATATTGACGAGTACTGGAAGTGTTATAACCACGACCAAATACCACGTTGTCTTGTTTAGATTCACCTACAACTGGCATAATCTTTCTCCTTTCGAGATTATAAATTTATTTTTTGTATTTTGATTATATCAGGTATCTATAGGGACACCAAAATATTTACTATATTGTTATACTGCACAAGAGTATACAGTTTACTTTTTCATAGGTTCTTTAGGGGCTAAAGTACTCATTAATTCATTCAATCTATCTAGAACCCAAAGACAATAATAGAAGTCTGATTTGTTTTCAATATAAGACTTAGTATTGAATGTCTTAGTAATATAGTAAGAGATCATATCAGATAGCTTATCTAGAGATTTAGATACCTTAGTGATTACTTTCATATTATCAGAGTTCTTCTTAACGTAATCTACTTTCTCTTTGAAAGCTAAGGTTACATTATAAAGCTCAATGAATCTATCTTTCAATTCTTTAGTACGGATAGCTTTTTGTTCATCAGAAAGATCTTCAAAGATTTCATTTTCAATACCTTCGATTTCTCCTTCTGAACCACCATCACTAGAATCTCCAGATTCACCACCATCAGATCCATCTTCAGAGTCTCCAGCGTCAGGTGTGTCATCTCCACCATCACCGCCGTCTCCTCCATCACTTAGATCGTCAGGTTCCATATCCCCATCATCACCACCAGCATCAGAGCCACCATCGTCTCCTCCACTTAAGTCATCAGGTTCCATATCACCATCATCACCACCAGCATCTGGAGTATCATCTCCTCCATCATCAGGTGCATCCATATCAGGTTCTTCAGGTTGTCCATCATCACCATCATCTGGAGCTCCATCTTCTAAATCTTCTGGAGCATCGTCAGGATTATCATCACCACCAGCTAATGGATCATCCCCACCTGCATCTGGAGTATCATCTCCTTCATCATCAGGTGCATCCATATCAGGTTCTTCAGGTTGATCATCTGGATCGTCTCCTGGCTCATCATCGGCTGGATCATCACCACCACTTAGATCTTCAGGATCTTCATCAGTACCATCACCATCCGCATCAGGATCACCAGCTCCTAAATCTTCAGGAGCATCATCTGCATTATCATCATTAGATTGAAGAGGATCTCCCCCATCTCCTGCTGGAGGTGGAGGTGTTTCTTCTTTTTTATCATCAGACTTCTTATCGTCTTCTTTTTTGTCCTCTTTCTTATCTTCTTTTTTCTTTTTATCGTCATCTGCTTCCATATAGATGACTTGCTCTTTGAGCTCTGCTAGGAAATCATTAAGACTCATTATATATCTCCTTATTAATCATCATCTCTACCTTTACTAGGTAGGGCTTCACCATGTTTAAATGCCATATTATACATGAGTCTAGCTTTTTGACTTTCAAGTTTCTTCTTAATCTTAAGAAGTTCCCTTTGTTTTTCTAGACTACCATCATCTTCAGCTTTCTTTAGATAACGGTTAGTCATTTCTAATTCCAATTCAATTTCTTCTAAAACTTTACGACGTTCTTTAGATTGAGTATCCATAGATAGTCCAAGATAACCTAAGACTACAATTACAGAAATAGCTGGATTGATTAGGTAGCCTACACCAGCAGCAATAGCTAGTTTAACAATACGACTTGCTTTAGGTAAGATTTTACCAGCAATAACTGCTTCTCTATTTTCAGATTCTAAGTCTTTAGTATTAATTACACCTTTAAGTTGATCCATTTGAGCATCGAATTGTCTACTTACATTAGAGATATCAGAAGATACATCACTAATTTTAGCTTTAACTTTTTCAGATGCCATAGAAATAGTATTGATGATATTCATTTCTTTTAAAGTAGTAGGATAGTGAGTGAAATCATATAATAGATTAGCACAAGCTTCTTGTACTTTAGTTTGAATAATAGCTTCATCTAAAGAACCATCACTATATTCTTCTGGTTCAGATTCATTAAGCTTTTCAATATTATCTTTAATACAATCAATCTTTTGATAATCTTTAAGATCCTTATGACGTTTACGTCTAGCAGTCTTAAGTTTTTCTTTTAAGATATGATCAAACTTACTGTGAGGAATAATAGATGCTTCCATATTGGCTAATTGAGTAATACCATCAATATCATCTAAAGAGTATCTATCAAATGATTCACTGATAAGAGATGGAATATCTTTCTCAGATAAAGATCTCATAGATTCAAATAAGATATCTAGTTTAGTTGGTAAAGTATATAGATTACTTTCTTCAATAGATTCATCAATATTATCTATTAAGAGTCTCATTCTTTCTACAACATCTTTATCAATCTTATTAGCATACTTTTCATATGTAGTAAGTAAAGACTTAATCAATAAAGGTTTTATCTTTAGAGTACAGCAAGAAAGTAATGCTTCATTGATTTTAACTAATGTAATATAGTATTGTGTGGTATCGCTATTAATCATACTCAATGCATCGAAGATCATATCCATATTATTGATATAAGTTTCAATACCTACTTCATTTGGAAGTACTTCAATAAGTTTAACAAAGTTATCATGAGTTGGATCGAATTTAAACTTAGCAATATATGCTTCCATCTTACCATCTCTGAAATCAATAACTTCATCAAGATCCATATCTTTAGGTTTATTGACTTTATCTACTATCTTAGCAATATCACTAGAACCAAATGGATTATAGTTAGCCATATCAGTTAGAGTAGATTCTAATGCTTCAGCATATTTAAATTTATCTTCAGCATTAACCAAGAAGTAATCAGCTGCTGCTTCCATAATACCAATAGTATCATATGGACAAGCATTCTTACTTAAGACAAAAAGATAGTTTTCTGTAGCTACTTTGAACTTACTAATGGCTGGCATATCGTAAGTATCAATTAGCTTACAGATTGTTGTAGTTTCTTTGATTGCATCTTTTTTAGTTAATACGTTTTCGATTACAATCTTATCGAAATCAAAACGTCTACTGATCTTATCATAGTTTTTAATAATACGATCATAAGTTACATTCTCACATGCAACCTTATACATCATATTTAAAGTTTCTTGTTGAGCAGCTTGTCCTTCTCCTCCCTCAGAACCACCAACCGATGGAACTAAAGAAGCAATATTACCAGCAGCTTTCTTAAGTTGATCTTTAACATCACTATGGATTTTTTCAACAGCATTAGCTACTTTGTTTTTAACTCTACCCTTATGGAGAGCCATCTTACGTTGAAGATAATTTTTGAATTGATTTGCATCACGTACTTTAGTAATCGACTCTAATACTTTCTGACGATGCTTGTTGACTACTACTGGATCATTATCTTTATATAATTCCAATAATAAGTCTACAGATTTCATGATCGCAGTATCAATATTAGAATCTAACTCTAATATGTGTTTAAATACAGTATCAGCTTGAGTCATATTATGATTCTCTGATACGATACTATATAGACCGGCATAATCATCCGAAGTCTTACGTATCTTATTCAATTCGAGTTGCCGTTTTCTAATATTCGTAATCATTTACGCATTTCTCCTTTTGTCTAAGACTTATGTTTATTATTAATAAGTTCAAATATTAAACATTATATTCAGCTAAAACTGGGGTTGATTAACATAAATGTAATACTATATTATTTAATCTTGGAGGGTAAAATGAATATTCCATTTATTATACATGAAGCTCCAATGACGGTTGGTGAATCTAGACTTGTTGAAAGTATCAACAACAAACCTGTTGCTGAAGGTATCCTTCAGGATGGTGATACAATTAATCGTAACCGCCGTTGTTATGCAACATCTGATCTTAAAGCTCAAATTGCGTGTGAGCGTACACAAGAACTTATCCGTACTGGTAATATGAAAGGCGAACAAGGTCACCCTATGAGTGATAAAGTTGAACGCCAATCTACAATTGATCCAGCTATGGTAGTAGTTAAATATCTTGATATTAAAGTTGATGGTAACCTAGTTCTTGGTCGTTATACTGGTACAAATAACCAAGCTGGTCGTGATTTCAATGAAGATCTTTTAGATGGTGAAAAACCAAGTTTCAGCCTTCGTGCATTAGGTGCATTAGAAAACGTTGGTGGTAAGAACTATGTAAAGAACTTAAAGATTATTACATGGGACCGTGTAATCTATCCATCTCATAAACGTGCATATACTACAGGTCTGATTAAAGAATCTGCTAGTATGGAAGACAACAATGAAGTTGTAGTTAAAGAAGGATATGAAGGTCGTATTATTCCTATCAATAACCCAGCAGTAATCAGCTACATTCAATCTGAATCTGCAAATGTAGATTTAATCTCTGATGTAATGGAATTCAGTAAACGTGGTATGACCGTATTAGAAAACGGTGATGTACGTTTATTTGATGAAAGTGGTGCATCTTTGATTATGTCTCCTGAGAAATATATCAAAGATGAAATCATGGAATGGGCTAAAAACCAATATTAAGAAAAAAAAATAAAACAACCCAAGGAGTCTAAGCTCCTTGGGTAATTTTTATTACTAATTTAGAATCACCGTATTCTAAATACTCAACTGTATATTGTTTATCATTTAATAGACGTTCGCCTAGATCATTAAGATTTCTAGAGTTAATATAAGATCTGTTTTCACATACCATAAAACTATAATGAGTCTTCAATCTATCAATATATTGAATCTCAATATTATTATTGCTAAACTCCCTAAACTTTTTACCTAGCATATATTCTAGTTTAGCCATAGCAATAGCTATTGGATATTTAGGAGTATATATAACATTACCTAAGTTAGCTAATCTAGATTGATATACTTCTGGTATTACAACTAAACCAAGAGATCTAATATATTGGATATTATCTAATATCCATTGACAAGATTGTTTAACACATTTGAGTTCTACTTCTTCTCTATAGCCATTATTAAACTTAATATACTTATAGTCAATCAATTGATCTACATGTGTTAATTCATGGATAATAATTTCCAATGCTAAGTTTCTAATTTGGTCTGTATCAATAAATCCTTGTCTTTCTACTGTATCAGCAAAAGCTTCTAAACTAATATAAATACATCCATATGGTGTAGTTCTAGCTATATTAGTTTTAGTGTCTAAATATCCAGATACAAAGTTTAATCTAGTATATGGATCTAGTGTGTTTACCTTTCCATTAAACGTATTATATACGAATGTGAGTGTTTGTTGAGCTAATTCTATTACGTCAAATCTGTTCATATCTTTCCTCCTCAACATAATAATATATCAATAAAATGTACTTTTTAAAAAGGAGTCTGAAATTATGTTTAATAGAATGACAGACGTTGTAAATAAAATAGAGAGACGTTTAGGTACAGCTCCTTTGAACTTACCTGAAGAACTCCAAAAAGAACACTGGGCTGATAAAGTAATCAAACCAGATACATTGACTACATTTAGTCGTTTCTTTCCTCATATGGTTAAAGTACAACTTAAACCAGAAGATAAGAAAGATGGCTACTACTTATTAGATCGTCAAATACCAGATAACTATGAGATTCTTGGTGTAAAAGATATCTTATGGTCTGATACTAATAATGAAACAGCTGGTCTACAACAATACTCTGGATATGGTATCTATAATGTATTAGCAAGATCTATGGATACTGACAGTATTATGCTTGCTCAAAACTATGCCGATGTAAGCTCATTATTTAATAACGGTATCTATCTAGATTTCATTCCACCTAATATGGTTAAACTTGAAATGGCTGTTGGTGGTAATACAGATAACTTGTTATCTAATGTCTATATTGGTGTATTTGTTAAGCATCCAGAAAACTTAATGACTATTGAACCAACTAAGATGGAGACATTTGAACAGTTAGCTCAAGCTGATGTGGCTACATTCTTATTCGAATACCTTAAACACTATGATGGTATTGAAACTGTATATGCTAATATTGACTTGAAGTTATCTTCATTAGAATCTCAAGCTCAAAGAAGAATGGAGATCATTGAGTTCTTAAGAGATAACTATGTTAACCCAGCTAATACTAACCAACCAATTATGTATACTGTATAAAAAAAATAAGAGAAGGAGATTCAATCTCCTTCTCTATTATTATTTCAACATATTCTGTCTATTACTACCGAGAAGTGGAGTTATTGCCATATATCTAGCCATTGCTCCAGCATGTAATACAGGATTATATGTCATAAGGAATCTTCTAAATCCTTTAAGACGAGATACTGGTACATCAAAAGTTAGATCATTATTGAATCTAAATCTCATTGCTTCTGTAAGAGTACCACGATTATCATCAACTAAGACAAATGGAATTAAATCTACTTTATTATTCCATCTATCTTCTAAGTGAAGATATCTTACTTTAAGACTATCACATTTAATATCTAATAGATCTCCTGTAGTAGAATATAATCTCTTAAATGGAGACATCTTATTCTCAGGATCACAGATATTTATCGCTTCTTCTATAACTGTACATAAATCATCATAGTTATCCCAATCTATTACAATACCAATCTTCTCTCCTCTAGGAGATAATCTCATTTGATATTTATATCTTAAGTTAGTTGTAAGTTTATTTGCTCCTACAACATATTCAGAATGAAAGTTTTCTTTAATTTCAGTATTAATCTTCTTATGTGTAGTATTAAACGTTACCTCCAGTTTAAATGTAAGATAGTAGTTTAGTTCAAAGATTTGTTCGACTACTTTATTATAATTTTCAAAGTTAGCCAATATATTCACCCCAATCTATTAGTGATTTGTAACGGCTATCTTAAAAAAATAAAACCCCTAGGAGAATGAACTCCTAGGGGAATTGTATTATTTCTTTGCAGAACTGATCAAATGATGATCGAGATCAATCTTATTCAAATCAGGATAAATATCTGCATAGTACTTTGTAGTACCATTTACTACAGTAGATAAACGGATTACTAAATCTTTTTCACGTCCTTGGTGACGGATCAATTCATAACGCAACCGTTTATTTGGATCGCATTCTGGATTGAATTCAGACACGAATTGTGCGAATGCTGCAGCTGCATTTTGATCACTCATTTTGTAGTTTAGTAAACGAACTGCACGAACAACTTTGTCAGTATTAGATTCTTTAATTTTAATGAAAGAATCATAATCGACATAATTTCCCAAGATGTGTTCAGTCTTAGGGAATAATACATTAACTTTAGTTTCACCTTCAGGTGGTACAGAATTTACTTCAGTTTTAACTTCTTCTTTTGGTTTATTAACCATTTGAGAGAAGTTGACTGCAATAGAAGAATCCTTGTTTTCTAAAGGCTGTTGGATTGCTTCTTCTGCAGCATCAATAATATCTACTTTTTCAGCACCAATTTCCTCAGCTGGTGGAATATCTTTTTTAGATTTTAAGATGATATTATCTAATACTTTTTCCATTAATTTAATACTATTTTTTCCTAATGGTTCCATAATATGTTTCTCCTTTACTTTAAATAACACTATGGAATAAAATAAATAGGTGATAGATCTTAATGATCTATCACCTTAATAATATATGGTTATTTATATATTTAGTATGCAAAATATACAGTATTATTTTCCAATATATTATACATTAGGATATTATTTCTATACTTTTTGAATAAGCATTTGTTATATATTTTTATCTTACTAAAGTATACACTACATGGATAATCTATAAATCTACATACTAATTTACCTTCACGGAATACATTATTTTTGATATATAAGATATTATCTTCTTTATGATAAGAAGTATATACTTCCACTTCTTGATTATAGTTAGTTTTAGATAATTTTATATTAGTACCATCTTTAGTATTACCACTAATATATATATATATTAGTTAAATGTGATTCACCGAATAATTTACCTAATTTTTGAATTTGTTTAAATCTGTATTTAATAGTATTCATATTATAATCTCTCCAAACTTTTACCTATATTACGAATGTAATTATTGACATTCCGTAAAACGTCAGCCATAGATCTTAAGAAGAAATATATTGGTTGCTTTCTTCTATATAATCTAATTGATCTTTGTCTCATTCGTCTTCGCTTGTTCATATAGAATCTCTTTCATTCTATTAGAAATATATTCTTTATCTTCTTCTGATAAAGTATTAAAAAGAAATCTTACAAAACAATCATAATTTTTTCTAAGAATCCTACATTTCTGACGAGTACGCTCATTTCTATTCATTTTCCTCACCTAATAAAGACGACACTTTAGTGTCTTTTAATAACTCTTCTGGAAGATTAATACCAATCAACTTAAGTTTTTCTAATGATTCAGTATTCATTACTTCTAATTTTTCTAATGTATGTAAACACGTATCGTTATTAGCTTTAGCTTTATTTCTTGGTCTATTATTCATTGTCTTCTCCTTCAGTAATAACTGATAGTATATGAATATTATTAAGATGAACAAGAGCATTATTCATCTTAATAATTTCAGTATAAAATTCTAGGAATGGTTTTCTATAGCATTTCATTTTAGAATTATAACAAGCTAATCTTATTAGATCAGGTAAAGTTGTATTAACTGTAAGATTTTCATTAAGTTGCTTAATTCTATCAGTGAATGTTTTAGTTATAACTATACCTTCATTAGTAATAATACTATCAGCATATAGTTTATATGCTTTAATTAAATTCCTATATCTACCATTCTTTTTATATAGATAGGTATCTTTTATAAGTAGATCTTTAGGTTCCATCTTTATACCCATCCTTAGAATAATCTATAACTGCATATCCAGCATCATATTGCTTTTTAACAGATTCCCTAATCTTAAATAAGTCATCAGCTTTCTCTTGTAATGTATTAAGACTAATCTTAATCTCTCTACATTCAGTAGCATACTTACTAAAGATAGGTTTCTTAGCATTATAAAATCTTGATATAGATCTAAACCCATCATCTACCACTTCAATACATTCAGTGTTAGGATTACGAGTTCGACCTAAAGTTTGTTTAGCTAATATTTCTGACTTAAATGGTTCAGCCAAAATAATAGTAGCTTTTAAATCCCTAATGTCTAATGCGGCACCAGCAGATTTAGTTGTTGAAAGTATAATAGTCTTACTAAGTTGCTCTTGTTTAATCTCTTTAGGAATAACTGAAGTATAAACACCGATATCATCTTTGAATTCAGGATAGTTGTCCTCAATCCAAGCTTTAACGATATCTATAGCTGATATAGTACCAATATATACAAGTACTTTACCGCCTATCTTCATGATCTTATCCATA
>QWBZ01000726.1_pt1 | contig 10519 bp, 11 predicted proteins | sample 1972441 | NCBI WGS metagenome assembly QWBZ01 (sample SAMN09866721, study PRJNA288562) | Human oral metagenome isolate term6_saliva, whole genome shotgun sequencing... | isolation source: mouth | host: Homo sapiens | place: USA: California
CAAACAATATATATGTATTTTAATAGGAATTCATGGAATATTTATTCAAACTATGATGTGAATTTAAATTTTATAGACATAGTTAATAATATATTTTATTCAATTTCTCAAAATGTAGGATATTTACTTTATCCTAATATTATATTTGGAAGTAATATTTTAAATTTTAATCTGATATTTTTAATAATAACCATCTTAGGAGTAATTTCAGGAATCTATTATTTATATAGATATAGAAATAAAGAAAGTGTCATTTCTGTTGCTTTGATAATGACTGCTTTTGGAGCAGCTTTACTTAATGTGATGTCAAAAATTTGGATTAATAAAATTAGTTGGGAAAGTACAATAGGATCAGATGCGGGTAGACATTCATTTTTTATACTAATATCTGTTATATTTTTCGGAATTTTATTTATTTATAATTACTTAATTAAAGAAAAAAATGAAAGGAATAAAAATAGAATATATACATTTGTAGGGTTACTGCTGTTTACAAGATTTCTAATATTTGACAATACTATGTTACCAAATGCAAAAGAATTGTATTCAGATTGGAAGGTATATTCAAAATTTTATAAAGAAAATGAATTTTTAATACCAATAAATTCAGATTTTTGGAATACTTCTAAAAATGTGGATGTTCATTATATGGGGTATTATGGAACTCATCCAATAATTAGGGATAGTCCCAGAATAAAAAAGGAATATTTGAGTCCTTATGTAGTTAAACAAATTCATGAAATAAATTTTGAATCTCCAGTATATTTAACACATTTATATTTGACAAGATTAAGAACTGATAATTTTAGTAAGTTAAAAATTAGAGGTTATGATAGTAATGGAAATGTTGTAGTTGAATTAAATCAACTGAATAATAAAAGTAGAAAAAATATAGGGTTTAGAAATTATAAAAAAGTAAAGATATCAAAAGTTGAAGTATTTACAGAGGATTCTCAAGAGGCATATATTTTTCCTGAAATATTATATGGGACAACTTTAGAATAGAAACTTTTTAATAAAATGAAAAAATTTTATTATTTAACTAAGAATAAAATAAATGATATTTTTAATATTGTTCCTTATTTGAAAATCAAAAATTACATTTTAATTATTTTAAAATGAATATCAGGTTTAATTTATTAAAAAGTTTTAGAATAAATTCTGTATTTAAAATAGAGTTTAGTATAAAAAGGTGAAAGTATGAAATATGTGAAAAAACAAATAGTAGAAATATTTAAATACGGTATTTCTGGAACTATTACAACGTTCATTAATCTATATTTATTGAAAGTATTTATTGATTTTGGATTATATTATATTTTGGCTAATATAATTGCATATATAATTAGTGTTATTATTAATTATATTCTTAATCAAAGATATGTTTTTTCTAATTCTGCTAGGGGAAATACTCTAGAAGCGAGAAAACAATTTTTAAAGTTTTTGATTATGAGATTATTGTCATTAATAATTGATACTGCATTATTTTATGTAGTTGTCAGTATTTTTAAATTTCCAATTTATTGGAGTAGATTGATATTAACAATTGTTATAATTTTAATAACATTTATACTAAATAAATGGTTTATATTTGTAAATAAAAAATAATAGTTTTGAATAAGGATAGGAGAAGTTATGAAAATGTCAATAATTATACCGTGTTATAATGAAGAAGAAAATATACCTTTAATTCTTGAAAAATTTGATAATATTATAAAAAAAGAAAATATAGAAGTTATACTTGTAAATAATGGCTCTACTGATAATTCAAAAGAAATATTGGAAAAATTATTACCAAGATATCAATTTTCAAGAGTAGTACAAGTTTCTAAAAATCAAGGATATGGTCATGGGATAATAAAAGGCTTAGAAGTAGCAACTGGAGAATTTTTAGGTTGGACACATGCAGATTTGCAAACAGATCCATATGATGTTATAAAAGCATATAAAATTTTAGAAGATTGTAATTGGGATAAAAATATTTATATTAAAGGTAAAAGAAAAAATAGAACTTTTATTGAAAATTTTTTTACAGTTGGGATGTCAATTTTTGAAACATTATATTTAAAAAAGAATCTTTGGGATATAAATGGTCAACCTAATATATTTTCAAAAAATTTTTATAAAACGTGGGAAAATCCACCAAAAGATTTTTCACTAGATTTATACGCGTTATTCTTAGCAAAAGAACAAAAGAGAAAAATAGTTAGAATAAATGTATTATTTCCAAAGAGAGTAAATGGAAAATCTAGTTGGAATACAGGTCTTTTAGCTAGATGGAAATTAATAAAGAGAATAATAAAATTTAGTATAGAATTAAAAAGAAAAGGAATAAAATAATGATGTTAGAAATAATAAAAAAAAATAAAAAAAAGACTTTTGAAATAAAAATATTAAATTACACATTTTTTATGTTTATAGTAATAGCATCGATATTTTTTATAAAAAATATTTTAAGATACAAATATGTCAAATATAATTTAAAATATTTAATAATGTTTGTTTTGTTATATTTGATTTCACATATTTTTAGATTTATTAGATTTTTTATGATATATATTGAAGAAAAGAAAACCTTGAAAGAGTTAATAAATGTTTATCTTTCTTTTACATACGTTAATTATTTTATGCCATTTAAATTAGGAGAGATATTTAAAGTGTTAGAAATTTCTTATATGTTAAATAGTTTTGAAAAAGGAATTATAGGAGTTTGGATTGACAGGTTTTTTGATACGTTAATTTTAACGATAATTTTAATATTAGGAATAGGATTCAAACAGTTTATAGATAGTATGTTAATTATATATTTATTAGTTTTTTTATTAACTTCCCTATTTTTTTATTTGTGTTTTAATTATACATATTCATATGCAAACAGAATAATTCTTACAAAAAGTGTAACTAAAAAAGGAATTTATATTTTGAAATTTATAGAGCAAACTAAGAAAATATATAGATATGCTCAGTATTTATTAAAAGGAAGAATAGCTTTATTATTTTTTATAAGTATACTGGTATGGTATTTTGAAATATTATCTTATAATTTGTTTGCTAAAGCATTTGGCTTTAAATTTAAATTTTTAATGATTCCAGAAATATTAAGTTTTAAATTATTTGAATCAGTTGAAGTAATAAAAATTTCTTATATTATATTTGCAATAGGAATTATCTCAGTTGTTAGTAGGATAAAGATTAGATTTTTAAAAAATAGAAGGAGAGGAGAAAATGAATAAAAAAGTATATTTTGTATATGATGATATTAAAAGACCTTCGAGAATAATATCAGGAATTATAGGAAATAAGAAGTATAGTGAAGTTTTATACAAGAAAGTCAGATTTATTGATAGATTGAAAGAAATATTAAAAGAATTTAAAAGTTTTGAAATAGAGTTTATAGATTTGAAAAATCAAATGGAAATTGAGAGCTTAAAAGAGAAATTATTATTTCAGACAAATGAAAGTGAAGAGAGTGTTTATATAAATTTTTTGTCAAGTAATGTTGTTATTGATAAGGAAAAGTTTTTTATATTTTTAGAAAAATCTAGATATGTAAATCAAGTTATGGTGGATGATAAATATAGTCCTAAAATAATGGTTTTTCCTAATGTAAATTTGTATAATGAGTTTTTATCTAAAAAATTATCGAATAATATAAAGAATCAAGATTTTTTAACAAAAGATGAAATTTTACCAAATGATTTTAAAATAAATTTATCAGAATTGAGAGATTTTTTACTATTTTTTTCAGGAAGTTTTGAAGCAAGATACTTTAATTCTTTATCAAGTGATAAATATACGATAACTAAAAGTTCTGTTGATAAAGTGAAAATGAAAAAGGAGCATGATTTTTATTATTTCCTTCCACATTATATGCAAAAATGGATGGTAATGCCTTATGATTATAAAGAAACTCAAGAAAGAGCTTCGTATACAATGGAAAGATTGAATATTCCAGATATCGCATTACAATGGATTCATAATTCATTTAATGAAGAAAGTTTTGAAAATTATTTAAATAAGATATTTGAATTTATAACAACAAGAGAAAAAAGAAATATATCTAAAGAAAAGTTTGATAAAGTTTTTAATGATTTGTATTATAAAAAAGTAGAAGAGAGAATACAAAAATTAAAAGAGATGGAAATTTATAGTGAAATAGATTTATTTATAAAATTTTCAACAGATTATAATTCGATAGATGAGATATTTGAAAAATACAAAAAATATTATAATAAGATTTTGAGTAAAAAATTTAAATGTATTGAAGTTATTGGACATGGTGATCCATGTTTTTCAAATACATTATATGATAAATCATCTGAAATGTTAAAATTAATAGATCCAAAAGGAGCATTAAGTGAAGATGAAATATACACTAATGAGTATTATGATTTAGCAAAATTATCTCATTCAATATTAGGGAATTACGATTTTATGAATAATGGATTATTTAGAATAGAGTTGAATAATGAATTGAAAATGGATTTGAAAATCGAAAGTGCAAATTTAGAAACATTACAAGAGATGTTTATAAAAAAAGTAGAAGAATACGGATATGATATGGAAGTAATAAGGGTATGTGAAACATCATTATTTTTATCGATGTTACCATTACATATTGATATCCCAAGTAAAGTTTTTGCTTTTATATTGAATGCTATAAATATGATGAAGGAGTTGGATAAATATGGAAAATAAAGGAACATTAGTAGTGGATTTAGATGGGACAATCTGTCCAATAAAAAAATCTGATGAAAGATACGAAGATTTAAAACCCTACGATAATGTCATACAAAAATTGGAAGAATATAAGAAAGAAGGTTTTAGAATATTAATATTTACAGCTAGACAAATGAGAACTCATGGAGGGAATATAGGATTGATAAATGTTCATACATCTAGAATGACAATGGATTGGTTAGATAAATGGAATGTTCCTTATGATGAGATAATTTTTGGGAAACCTTGGCCAGGAAAAGGTGGTTTCTATATTGATGATAGAGCGATAAGACCTGATGAATTTTTGAAATACAATGAAGATGAATTAAATAAAATGTTAGATGATGCTAGAGAAAGAATAACAGAGGAGTAGATATGAATATTGTTATAACAATGGGAGGAAATGGAAGAAGATTTCGAGAAAAAGGGTATGATATTCCTAAATATATAATAGAAGTAAAAAATAAAACACTTTTTGAATGGTCAATGATTAGTCTTGAAAATTTCAAATCTATAAATCCTAAATATATTTTTGTAGTGAAAAAAGAAGATAATGCTAAAGATTTTATAGAAAAAGAAATCAAAAAATTAGGTATAAAAAATGTGAGTATAGTTGAGATTGAAAAATTAACAGATGGTCAAGCAACGACTGTAATTTTAGCAAAAGAAAAATGGATAGAAGGAGATTCGTTATTAATTTATAATATTGACACTCATATAGAGTCACATGTATTGAAGCCAGAAGATATACAAGGTGATGGATTTATTCCTTGTTTTAATGCTCCAGGTGAAAATTGGAGTTTTGTCAAATTAGGTAAAGATGGTAATGCTACAGAATTAAGAGAAAAAAAGAAAATATCAGATAATGCAACTATTGGATTATATTATTTTTCTAGTACAGATTTGTATATGAAGGCATATAATGAATATTATAAGGAAAAAGCAAATTTGGAAAAAGGAGAAAAATATATAGCACCACTTTATAATTATCTTATTAAAGAAAATTATAAAGTTAGAATTTCAATTATTCCTTTTGAAAATGTTCATGTTATTGGGATGCCTGAGGAATTGGAAGAATTTAAAAATAGTGACTATAATATATAATTTTTTTTTGGTTAATTATGAAAAAAACATTTGAGGAAATAAAATAGCTTGTTTAAATATTATAAAGGTTAATTTAAGGAAAATTAATTAAGAAAGTGGGGGAAAATATGAAAATACCTGCAACAGTAATCTGGTATAATCCAGACAATGAAAACATAAAAAATATAAAAACATACATAAATTATTTTGAAAAGTTATTTATAATTGATAATTCACCAAATGCTCATAAAGAGCTGATATCAACTGTAGAAAGTACTAAAGTTGAGTATATTTATAATAACGGAAATAATTTAGGAATATCAAAAGCTTTAAATTTAGCCTGTAAAAAAGCTAAGAATGAAGGTTTTTTTTGGATATTGACTATGGATCAAGATAGTTCTTTTGATTCAAAAAATATAGAAGAGTATCTTAAAATTTTTAGTCAAATTAAGAACGATAACATAGGAATTATTTCTCCAAATCATGTTTTAAAAAATGATATAACAAAATTGGAGAAAGATGAAATATTCATAGATACAGATCATGTGATGACATCGGGTAATTTATTGAATTTATCAGTTTGGGAAAAGGTAGGGAAATTTGACGAAAATCTTTTTATTGATGAAGTAGATAGTGAAATGTGCTATCGAATGATAGAAGAAGGTTATCAGATAAAACAGTTGAATAAAATAAAAATGTGTCATGAATTAGGAAATTTAGAAAAAAGAAACTTTTTTTTTAGAAAAATTTCAATTTTAAATCATAATTATGTGAGAAAATATTATATTACAAGGAATAAATTTTATATATTTAAAAAGTATAAAAAATATAGAATAAGATATGTATATTATATTTTAAATGATTTTTTTAAGGTTATTTTGTATGAAAAAGACAAAGTTAGAAAATTAAAGTATATGTTTAAAGGAATAAAAGATTTTTTTCAAAATAAAATGGGTGAATTGAATGATGGAAAATAAAAAAATAGATATTTTAATGGCAACTTATAACGGTGAAAAATATCTAGCTGAACAAATAGATTCTATAATTTGTCAAACATATAAAAATTGGAACTTATTAATAAGAGATGATGGATCTTCTGATAATACCTTTAAAATTCTTATGGAATATGAAAAAAGAGATGATAGAATAAAAATTATAAAAGATGAAAAAGGAAATTTAGGAATAGTAAAAAATTTTGAAGAATTATTGAAAATTTCAGACTCTGAGTTGATAATGTTTTCCGATCAAGATGATGTTTGGAAAAAAGATAAAATAAAAATAATGATAAAATATGTTAGTGATTATGATTTAATAGTAAGTGATGCAATAGTAGTAAATGAAAAGCTTGAATGTGTTAATGAATCATTATTTTATATTGTAAAGTCTAAAAATGGAATAATTAAAAATACAATAAAAAATACTTATTATGGATGTTGTATGCTTTTTCAAAGAAAAATTTTAAAAAAAGTATTACCTATTCCAAATAATAAAGAAATAGGACATGATTTGTGGATAGGATTAATCTCAGAAAGATATTATAAAGTAAAGTTTATAAATGAAAAATTAATATATTTTAGACGTCATTTGAATAATATAACAACTATTAATAAAAGCAAAAGAAACTTGAAAATGAAAATCGTAGGAAGATATATTATTTTAAAAGAATTATTTAAAAGATTCAAAAAGTTAAAAAATAGAAAATTAGAAAAATAATGAAATAGTGAAAATGGAGAAAATGACAAATGAAAAAAATAAGTATACTGGTATTAATTGGTATTTTAAGTTTAAATAGTGTTGGATTAGCAGTTGAAAAGAAAAGCAGAGTAAATAAAACTATTGGAAAAATAGTGAATAAAGTAAGGACAAAATCAGAAAATATAAATTCGAATACTTCAAATAGAAAAAAATCTATTTTCAATAAAATTTTAAAAAGAGATGATGAATCTTCTTGGCAGTTAGTTTGGAATGATGAATTTAATGGCGACAAATCAGATTTATCTAAATGGTCTTATTGGGAAAATGATTATCCATCTAAAAATGGTAATTTTGTTGATGAAAATGGAAATTTAGTAGATCAGTATGGATTTAAAGCAAAACAGTATTATTTAAGAGATAATGTTAAAGTTAAAGATGGTAATTTAGTTATAGAAGTAAAAAAAGAAAATAATAAAACAGTAAAAATCGATGGTGTAGATAGAAAAATTCTTTATAGTTCAGGAGCTGTTCATACTAAAGATAAATATGATGTTAAATACGGGAAAATAGAAATGAGAGCAGCTATGCCTAAAGGAATTGGAGTCTGGCCTGCATTTTGGACGTGGCCATCTGATTATGCTATAAGAAAAATTGGAGATCCTGCTGCATTAGAAGAAATAGATATCGTAGAAATTTCTGGAGATAATTTAAGAGAAGTAACAGGGACTATCCATGCTTTGAAAGCAGATTCACAATATGCTTCGTTTGTAGGAAAAGATTTAACAATAAAGAAAAATGAAGATTTATCAAATTTTAATACATATGCTGTTGAATGGAATGAAAAAGAGATAAAATGGTTTTTTAATGGTAGAAATTATAAAACAGTAACAATGAAAGAAGTGGGAAAACAAACGGAGAACACATTTAAACTCCCTCATTACCTTATAATAAATGTTGCTTTAAAAAATACAACTGGAAGTGATGGAGATGTGGATTTTCCGACAGAGATGAAAGTTGATTATGTGAGAGTTTATAAAAAAAAGTAAAGGAAAGAGAAATTTATGAAAATACTACTAACAGGTTCAAACGGCCAATTAGGCCACGACTTCAAAAAAATATTCAATAAAAAAAATATCGAATACATCGCAACAGATTACAAAGAATTAGACATCACAAGTGACAAAGATTTAAATAAATTTTTTCAAGAAAACGAAGAAATTACTCATATAATAAATTGTGCGGCGTATAATGATGTTGATAAAGCTGAAACTGACAAAAAAGTTTGGTTGTTAAACGTTGAGGCACCGAAGAAATTGGCTGAATTTTCTAAAAAAATTGGGGCAATTTTTGTTACTTATACGACAGATTTTGTGTTTGATGGAGAGAAAAATTCTCCTTATGTGGAAGGTGATAAAACGAATGGTATTTCAGAATATGGAAAATCGAAGGCACAAGGAGAAAAAGACGTTTTGGAGGCATATGATAAATCATTTGTGATACGGACTTCATGGGTATTTGGGATAGCCAATAACAATTTTAACCAGCAAGTTATAAATTGGAGCAAATCTCGAAATGAATTGAATATTGTGGACGATCAAGTGTCAGTTCCGACTTACTCAATGGATTTAGCCGAATTTTCATGGAAATTGATCCAAACTGAAAAATTTGGATTGTATCACATTACAAATGATGGAATTGCAAGTAAATATGACCAAGCGAAGTATGTTTTAGAAAAAATTGGTTGGAAAGGAACGTTAGGAAGGGCTAAAACAGCTGATTTTAATCTTCCTGCAAAGCGACCAGCTTATTCAAAATTGGATTCCAGCAAGGTAGAAAAGTTACTAGGAGAAAAGATCCCTACGTGGCAATCTGGGATTGATAGATTTCTTGAGGAAATGAAAGAAAATGGGGAGTTGTAAAAAAATAAGGAATATCCTTTTAATTGAAAGATATTCCTTTTTATTTTTGATTTTTACAGAACTTTAAATTCCAATGAAGAAAATTTCAGTTCATCACTATCTCCTTTAGCAATAATTGAGATTCTGCCTCTTCTATCTACACGTAAAAATCTATATTCTTTTTCTGAAAATTTTCCATTTTTCTGAATTACTATTTTTTTGCCTTTCAAATAACTGTTTTCATTTACTATGTGCAATATACTTTCCCATTCTCTGTTTAAACTATGGAATTCATTTTCAAAAGTTGAAACGATTTCTTCTATTATGTTTTGTACCGAGTGTTTTTTTCCTGTAATTTCCGCAAGTGCGATTGCTTTTTCACGGAATATTCCAAAATCGGTGTTGTTGATGTTTATTCCAATACCGATTATTATGTGATCTCTTACTTTTTCACAAAGAATTCCGCATATTTTTTTGTTTTCATAATAAATGTCGTTTGGCCATTTGAAAGTCAGCTTTTCTTTATTTTCTATATAATTTTTTAGTACTTTATAGACAATATACCCTGTAAAAATTGTAATTTTTTCATCCAGTTCATAATTGTCATTGACACCGAAGGAAAAGAGGGCGGCACCTTCGCTTGAAATCCATGTGCTGTCCCTTTTTCCTTTTCCATCTGTCTGTTTTTTTGCTACGATTACTTCAAATTCTTCGATTCTTAGTTGTCGTCGTAAATATGTATTTGTTGAATTTATTTCATCAAAAAATTTAAATTTCAAAGCTGTACCTCTTTCTGCTTATTATGTTTAAAATTTAATTTTGTAATTAATTAACTTAATCTTGGGAATATGAATACTCCGTAAACTGGGCCTGCATGAGCTCCTATTACCGCTCCGATTTCCCTATTTAATATCAATGAGTTAATTTTTGGATTATTTTCCACTTCTGAATAAATTCTTATAACATTTTCAAGTTCAGTTGGAGTTCCACCCCATCCGCTCATAAGTACGATGCTTTGTTTTTTGCTTTCACGTTCAATATATTTTTCAATGTATTTTTGTGCATTGCGTTCACCAAGAACTTTTTTCTCAACTGTAACTTCCCCTTGATTTACAGTCAAGATA
>QWBZ01000729.1_pt1 | contig 10499 bp, 7 predicted proteins | sample 1972441 | NCBI WGS metagenome assembly QWBZ01 (sample SAMN09866721, study PRJNA288562) | Human oral metagenome isolate term6_saliva, whole genome shotgun sequencing... | isolation source: mouth | host: Homo sapiens | place: USA: California
TAAATATCCTTCGTTTTGTTAATTAAATTTTTATCAATATATTATATTTTTTTTACAATAAAAACACAATGATAATATTATTTAAATAACTATAAATCACAAAACATCCATTTATATATCATTATAATAAATTTAGACATTATCTATAATTATGATATTTATCATAAAATTATACATAATTTATAATAATTCCAAACTATTTTATACAAAACTCTCATACTTAATTATAAATAATTTGTAAATTTGTCTTACAATTTTAAACTTAATGAGATGATAAAAAGAACCATTTCTACATTTTTTTTGACAGCAATAATGTCGCTCTATGCCTATGGGCAAGAATTCCAGTGGAAAGAAACAACCAAAAATGGCTACACCTATAAGTATGTAACCAATGACCCTACTCACGCGAGATTCTACACCTTAAAAAATGGACTTACCGTAATCCTAAGTCCAACAAACAAAGAACCTCGCATTCAGGGATATGTAGCTGTAAAAGCAGGAAGTAAAACCGACCCAAAAACCAATACAGGACTAGCTCATTACTTAGAACATATGCTATTCAAAGGCACTGATAAATACGGTACCTTAGATTGGAAAAAAGAAAAAGCCGAACTAAAAAAAATTGATGCTCTATACGAACAATATCACGATACAACCAATGATACACAAAGAAAGGCAATCTACAAAAAAATAGATTCTATTTCTGGCGTAGCAAGTAAATATGCCATCGCTAATGAATATGACAAAATGATGACGGAAATGGGAGGACAAGATACAAATGCCTTCACTTCGTTCGAAAAAACAGTCTATACGGATGATATTCCTTCAAGTTCTTTGGATAAATATATTACTGTACAAGCAGAGCGTTTCAGAAACCCTGTTTTGAGGATTTTCCATACAGAATTAGAGGCTGTTTATGAAGAGAAAAACCGCTCTCTTGACAACGATAGCGACTTGATTTACGAGGTGCTATTCCGTAACCTATTCAAAAAACACAACTACGGATTACAAACCACCATCGGAACGATTGAGCACCTAAAAAATCCATCATTAATAGGTATCAGAAATTATTTTAATACTTACTATGTACCTAATAATATGGCGATTATCCTTTCAGGAGACTTCAATCCTGATGAAACCATTGCAAAAATTGACAAGGCTTTTGCCTATATGAAACCCAAACCCGTGCCAAAATATACCTTCGAACAAGAAGATCCAATAACATCTCCTATCGTAGAAGAAATAGTAGGACCTGATGCCGAAAGTACCATCATTGGATTCCGACTACCTGGTAACAAGGATAAAGATTCTGTATTGGCAGATCTCATCGGAAAAATACTTACCAATGGAAAAGCAGGACTCATAGACCTCAACCTCGTAAAAAAACAAAAACTACTCCACGCAAATGCTTTTACCTATCCACTCATAGATTACGGAGTATTGTACCTATCTGGCTCACCGACACAAGGGCAAAGTTTGGAAGAGGTGAAATCCCTAATTCTCAACGAAATTGAAAACCTTAAAAAAGGTAACTTCGACGATGACCTAATACCTTCTATCCTAAACAACCTTAAAAAAGATATAATAGAAGACATCGAAACCTATGGTAATAGAGCTAATCTACTGATGGATGCCTTCACCGACGAACAAGATTGGAGAAAAGAAGTAGCCTATCTGGAAGAACTATCAAAAATCAAAAAAGAGGACATAGTAGCCTATGCTAATAAATATTTAGCGAATAACTATGTAGTTATCCTCAAAAGAAAAGGTGAAAGACAAAACCCAACAAAGATTGAAAAACCAAACATTACCCCTGTAGAAACCAATGCAGGGAAACAATCTGCCTTCGTGAAAACGATTGAAAAGATACCAAGTACTCCTGTAAAACCTGTATTCTTAGATTATAATAAAGATTTACAAAAATCTAAATTAGGAAATGCTGAAGTTCTCTATGTACAAAATAAAGACAATGACTTATTTAGACTAAGATTCCGATACAAAATTGGCTACCTAAACGACCAAAAATTATCGCTCGCTGCCCAGTATATACAATTCTTGGGTACAGACAAAAAATCTGCAGAGCAAATATCTAAAGAATTTTACAAGATAGCGTCTAACTTCTACATCACTACTTCGGATGAATACACCACTGTAACCATCTCTGGACTGAAAGAAAATTTCGCACAAGCTGTGAAATTATACGAAGAATTAATTGCTAATGTAAAAGGAGACAACGAAGCACTCACAGCACTGAAAGCCAAGTTGCAAAAGGCAAGAATAGACCATAAATCAGACCGAAGAGCTATTATGACAGCACTTACAAACTATGCTATGTATGGTGCAAAAAATAAATTCAATAGTGTATTGAGCAATGATGAACTTAATTCGGTTACCTCCGAAGAACTCATCGATAAAATACATAAACTCAATGATGTACAACAAGAAATAATCTATTACGGCCCTACAAAATTAACAGAATTAGTAGCTCAACTTAGCACCCTCCACAAGGTACCTACTGAGTTTGCTCCCGTTCCTCTGAAAAAGGAATTCAAGCAATCTATACAAACCAAAAATACAGTGCTATTTACCGACTACGATATGGTGCAAGCAGAAACCCAATGGGTGAGAAATACCACTACCTATAACCCGAAAGAATCAGCATTAATTAGCGTTTTCAACTCCTATTTCGGTGGCAGTATGGGGTCTCTCGTGTTCCAGACTATCCGCGAGTCCAAGGCATTAGCATATAGCACCTATGGATTTTACTCTGTTCCAGCCAAAAAAGACCAAAAATATAATATGATTGCCTATGTAGGCTCTCAGGCAGACAAATTTGCAGAAGCTGTATCAACAATGAATGGACTACTCAACCATATGCCTGAAATACCTACCAATTTCAATTTGGCTAAAATTCAAGTTAAAAAGGATATACAAACCGAAAGAATCACCCAAGATAATATCATTTATAATTATCTCATCGCAAAAGACAGAGGTCTTAACAGCGATATAAGAAAACAAATCTACGAGAATGTGGATAAAATTACTCTTAAAGATTTGCAAAATTTCCATCGTAAAAATTTGGCTAACAAACCTTATACCTATGTAGTGCTCGCTTCGGAAAAGAAACTACCGAAAGAAAAACTCAAAAAAATAGGTGAAGTAAAAAAAGTCTCTTTAGAGGAACTATTTGGATACTAACACTATACATACTTTATTTTTTCACAAAACCACTTCTAAATATTTAGAAGTGGTTTTTTAATATCTATTTAAAAATAAATTATAGTTATAATTGTAGAAGAAGACAAAATTTCCAATGGGTCGTGAAGCAGTATTTAGAATCTTAAAAAAACTGCCCCAACTCCTTCCTATTAAAACATTAGTTTTCACAAAATTCTCTATCAATCCATCACTAATTATTTTTGCTAAATACCGATACAAAATCAGATTTTAGGTACTCGTATCTTGCTGATTATTTATTTTGTTATTCTATAAAAAGGAAGTTTATCCAAGTAATTGTTGGATAAACTTCCCGAATGAAACGATTAAAAAAAAGATAATGAAAAAATTAATTTTTTATTATTTTTTGTTTAGCGACTTCTCCATTTTGGAAAATCACTTCCAATAAATAAATTCCATTTGGCAAACTTTCTACATTAATAGTACTAGTGTTATCTTGTTGTGCTACCCTCTGTCCGACAGCATTATACAAATAAACAGCCTTCACTCCTTCCTCTGCTCTGATGTTTAACCTATCTCTCACTGGGTTAGGATAGATATCCATCTTGTGAAGGGCTACATTTCGTACAGCGAGCGTAGATATCTCCTCTTGTTTTGATGGCAATGAATATGATTTTGAGGAATCTATCGCTCTCACAGACCAATATATCTTACTTGGCAAATTTTCTTTTTTCAGATACCAATTAGGCGTTGTTACCTCATATTTTGCAATATCTGCTTTATTCGGTTGGCTACCGACACTTATTTCGTATCTAAATGCCGTTTTAGGAGTTTTGTCATCGGTTGCTCCACTCCATTCAAAGAGAACCTTATCCTCCACTACTTTACTTGTTAGACTATTTGGCGCTGTTGGAATATGATTTTCTATACTAGTGTTTTGATATAATTTTATTTTCCCTTCTATTGCTTTACTATTACTCAAATCCAACCCGTGAATAAGTATATCTAATTGATTATCTCCATTATAATCTATAAACTGTACCCCACCATTCCCTCCGAGAGGAATAAGGTTGGCATCTTCTAACTTCACAAAATTATTTGTCTTAGGATTATAGGTAAATATATTTAAAGTATTATTATAATAGCTATTAGCTCCTATTACTGCGAAATCATAATATCCATCAAAATTAATATCCCCAACATCTACGGAACTGGCACTTAGCCCATCTTCTTTATTAATAAAACTCTGCTGAAAGCGTCCCTGACCATCATTAAGATAGACAGCAATATAGTTGTCTCCATCATTATTAGAGCCACTCACCACTATATCTTGAAATCCATCAGCATTAAAGTCTGCATAATTGATTTTCCCTTCGTACATAGGGGATAACTCTTGGTGCAAAGCATATTGGCCATCTATGTTTTTGTACAATTTAAACGACGCATTTCCCTCTGCATCTGTACCCGATATAGCAATATCCAACTCATTATCATTATCAAAATCAAACACTTTAAAGTTACCATTCGGAACATTTGGTATCCAATTCGCTTGTTTGTTAAAACCCTTCTGGCTATTGGTATATATATCAATCGCTCCCACTTGCTCATCATGGCTATTTTCTGTACCATTTAAGGCATAATCCTGCAAACCATCGTGATTATAATCAAAAACTTCCAAGGCCTCACCAATCACAGCATTCACCTTCCCTGGTAATTCATCTATGAACGTAAAAGTATTACCATTATTTTTATATCTCAAATGTTTTGCTGTGGCCGCTCCATCTCCATAATTCATTCCATTCATCACAATATCCAACAAACCATCATTATCAAAATCTATAAACTTTACTCCTCCTGCGTGAGTTGATTGCTCCTTTGGAAACTCTTGTGCCAATTCAAAAACTCCATTTTTATTGCTATATAGTTCATCTTTTGTAGTTTCCGCCTCGTAATTTTTCGTCAAATCCACCGCACCCGTAAAAAATATATCTTGAGTACCATCATTATTATAATCTCCCACTGCTGCCGCTGTATAATACATATGCTTGAATGGAAGATTACCAACTTCCTCAAATCTTTGTGCAGACAACATTGATAAATAACCTACTGCTATTGGAATAAAAATCTTTTTCATTACCAAATATTATTTAGAATGATTAAAAATACTTAGCAAATCTAAATATTTTATTTTAATTACAAAAAAAAATGATGATTTTTTTTAGATAAAACACCTAATTACCTAATTTACAAATATTTAATTTTTATACTAAAAAATAAAATCTATCGTTTTAATATCATTAAATTATCCATTTTATGAAAAATATTACACTAATGCTTTGTCTCACCTTCATCAATATATTTGCTCAACAAATCAATGGAATACAATTATTTAACCCTGATACTAACGATGAGACACCCATTATATCTCCCGACCAACAACTTATTTTGAAATTTGATGACCTATCAAATTCTAGTACCATTTATCGATACACTATAAAGCACCTTGACCGAAATTGGCAAGATGATGGACTTTTCTTTACCGAATATGCCAAGGGAACCCCCTACGGATTGGTGGATAACCTGCAATATTCCTTCAATACCTTACAAAAATACACACATTATGAACTCACTTTCCCGAACGAAAAAATTTACCCAATTATCTCTGGGAATTTTGAAATTATCATCTATAAAAACTCTCCCGAAAAGCCTATCATAAAAAAACGATTTTGTATCGTAGAAAATAAAAACTCTATTCTCATAAATATTTCAAGATTTTTTGATAAAAATAATCCGAAAATTAATCAAAGAATCGAAATACAAGCTAATGTACCATCACTTTCTGCAAATATCTCCACTATTTCGCTAAGTATTATCCAAAACAACAATTGGAATAATAGCCTCACCAACCTAAAACCATCTTCAGTGACGGGTAGCAATATTCTATTCCAACAACCAAAATTGGCTTTTGCAGGGAATAACGAGTTCTTTTTCTTCGACAACAAGAATATCAATCAGTCTTATGATATGATTGCTAATACTGAAATCCTCAACGAGGAAAATCACACCTATCTATTCCCCGTGTGGGTAAATCTGTCTGACTACCTATATCAACCCGATGTAAATGGAGCTTTTTATTTCCGAAGAAATGATATGGGTACCGAACGAAATGCTGACAGAGAGGCTGACTATTCATGGGTGCATTTTACCCTGCCTATACAACCTATGGAAAAAAATATATTCGTACTGGGACAATTTAATGACTATACCCCAAGTCCTGAATATCAGATGTATTATAATGAAAAATCCAAAGCCTACGAAGCCAAAATATACCTAAAACAAGGTTTTTATAACTACCTATTTGCATTACAAGACCACGATACAATAGACTTTAACAAAATAAATGGTAACTTCTGGCAAACAAAAAATCTCTACCAAGCACTACTATACTACCGCCCATTTGGGAAAAATTACGACGCTATATTAAGTTATGGAGAACTAAGAAATACCCCATAGACACAAAAAAGATATTTAGTATATCTACATTAAATTATTTTTCATAACTTTGAAACTTTAAGTAAAAAAGATATGCACAATATCCAATTAAAATCTATCCTTGATAATGATTTTTACAAATTCACAATGCAAAATGCCGTGGTGAAATTGTTCCCAAATTCTATCGTAAAATATCAATTCATTAATCGTGGGAAGCATATTTTCCCAGAGGGTTTTGGCAAGGCATTAAGAAAATTAGTAGATGCAATGGCCGATCTTCAACTCACCAAACAAGAAAAAAAATACATAGAATCCATATGTCCCTATCTGGATTTGCCTTATTTGGATTTTCTGGAAGGCTACCGATACGACCCCTCCGAAGTGCATATAGAACAGATTGGCAACGATTTAGAAATCTATGTTGAAGGCCTTTGGTATAGAACTATCCTTTGGGAAGTTCCTCTGCTATCGCTCATATCAGAGCTACACTACGAAATGAACCATCTTGAAAGAGACTCCAATGAGGTTATTATCAATAGAACCTTAGATAAAGCTGACCATCTGAATAAACTTAATGTAAATTATGCAGAATTTGGTACAAGAAGACGGCACTCCTATAAAGTACAAGACATTGTGGTAGAATCTCTTAACAAAAAAGACAATACAAACTTCATAGGCTCCTCTAATGTACATTTCGCAATGAAATACAATATAAAGCCCATCGGTACACACGCCCACGAATGGTTTATGTTCCACGGAGCAGAGTTCGGCTTTAAAATGGCAAATCCATTTGCATTAGAGCATTGGGTGGATATTTATAGAGGAGACTTAGGTGTCGCATTATCAGATACTTATACCACTGATGTTTTTTTCAAACAATTTGACAAAAAATTCACAAAACTATTTGATGGCGTACGCCACGATAGTGGAGACCCATTAGAATTTGCTGATAAAACGATTAAACACTATCAAGATAATGGCATTAATCCACTCTATAAATATATCATCTTTTCTGATGGTCTAAACTTAGAAAAAGTAGAAGAAATAACGAACTACTGCAAAGGAAAAATCGGGATATCCTTCGGTATTGGGACTAATCTAACAAACGATGTGGGACTAAAACCTATGAATATTGTAATAAAACTCACAGAGGTAAAAACTCTTAATAATGAATGGATTAAAACAGTAAAACTCTCCGATGAGCCTATGAAACACACGGGAGATTCAGATATGATAAATCTCGCAAAAGTATTTTTGAGAATTAAAGATTAATAAAACAACCTTAACAATGAAAAATATACAAGTAATCGCAATCATCAAAGTAGATATCAATCACGAAACAGAAACACTGCAACATCTAAATATCTTAGTTGATAAAACTCGCAAAGAAAAAGGATGCCTACAATACAATTTAGTGAAAGACCAACAGGAAGATGGAACTTTCGTAATGGTAGAACTTTGGGAAACTTCCGAAAGCCTGAAACTACATAGCCAATCTGCTCATTTGGCAGATTTTGGTGCTTATCTGCACAAAATCGGTGGAAAACTCACCATTAATACGGGAGAAATCATACTATAATTCAATCACTTATAAAAAAAGAGATACTCAAACTATAAAGTATCTCTTTTTTATTACTTCACCTTTTTAAATAGATTAATACATCTCGGTGATGTTATCTCATCAAAAGAATTAAGCATATAATCGCCCCAGATTTTAACCCTCTCAAAACCAGACTTTTCTGCATAATTATTAATTTTATCCAAAGTATGTAGCTTCACTCTCTCGGCGTACTCAAAATCTTGGCCTTTATCCGAGAAATTTATTTGCTTTATCACATAATTATTCTCTATTTTTTTCTGAATATAAAATGTTATATCTTCCCGCATTTCAATGGATTTCTCCTTAAAGTTATTTTCAACAAATCCTTTATTTAGATAATCCAAAACAAATAAACCACCAACTTTTAACCCTTTATTAACGGATTGGAATACATTCAAATCATCTTGTTCCTCCTCAAAATATCCAAAACTCGTAAAAAGATTAAACACCGCATCATAGCCCTCTTTGTCGAGAAGGTCGTCTACCGAGACTGACTTTCCGACAATTGTGTTGGTCTCAATTTCCACGCCGAGTTTTTTGACATTTTCGACTTCATGCGCAACCACCGTGTCCTTCGGCAGTCGGAATTCCGGGATACCGTAGACCAGCACACCGCCCGGCTCGTGGAGCGCCTCAAAAATCTTGACCTCATAGCCAAGCTTAGCGAGGTCGCCGGCACAGGTGAGTCCCGCCGGCCCCGCACCGATCACAGCGACGCGCTGCCCGTTTTTCTCGGAATGGTTCTCCGGCTCCAGTTTGTGCTCACGTGCCCAGTCTGCCACATAGCGCTCCAACTTACCGATTGCAACCGGCTCACCCTTGATGCCGCGAATACAGACGCCTTCGCACTGGGTTTCCTGCGGACAAACGCGGCCGCAGACTGCCGGAAGTGCCGAACTCTCGGCGATGATGCCCGCAGCCTTTGCCTCCTGTCCGGCGATGACCTGCTGTAAAAATGCCGGAATATTAATCGAAACCGGACATCCCGCAACGCAGCGCGGATTCTTACAGTTCAAACAGCGGGATGCCTCCGCTCTCGCCTCTTCCTCCGTATAGCCGAGGCATACTTCCTTGAAATTTTTGGCGCGCTCTTCCGGTGCCTGCTCCGCAATCGGAACTCTCTTCATCATGTCCATTACTGCTGCCCTCCGCAATTTCCGCAGCCGCCGTGGTGCGTCTTGCCTTCTTTTTCTCTCAGATACTCTCTGCCCTCTTCGCTCGCATACATTCTGGCGCGTTTCATCGCCTGGTCAAAATCAATCTTGTGCGCGTCAAACTCCGGACCGTCCACACAGGCAAACTTGACTTCGTCACCGACAATCAGACGGCAGGCGCCGCACATCCCCGTGCCGTCCACCATAATGGGATTCATGCTGGCGACCGTCGGGATGCCGAGCTTCTCGGTGAGCATCGCGACAAACTTCATCATAATCATGGGGCCGATTGCGACACAGAGATCATATCGCTTGCCTTCTTTTTCCACCAGCTCCTCGACTTTTGCGGTCACAAGGCCGTGGAAACCATAGGACCCGTCATCGGTGGTGATATAGAGGTGCTCCCCGCAGACCGCGCGCATCTCATCCTCGAGTATCACCAAATCCTTATTCTTTGCGCCCTGCACGACATCCGCCGTGACCCCCTGCTCCTTCAGCCATTTGACCTGCGGATAGACAGGCGCTGTGCCGACGCCGCCGGCCACAAAGAGAATGTTCATTTTCCGGAGTTCCTCCGGCGTCTTTTTGGTGAGCTCCGAGGGACATCCGAGCGGTCCCACGACATCCTCAAAGAAATCGCCCTCGTTCAGCTCCGCCATCCGGTAGCTACTCGCGCCGACAACCTGGAAGACGATCAGCACGGTGCCCTTCTCGCGGTCATAGTCGCAGATGGTCAGCGGAATGCGCTCGCCGTAGCGATCGATTTTTACAATCAGGAACTCTCCCGGCAGACACTTCGCGGCGACGCGCGGTGCCTCGACATCCATGAGCCAAATTTGCTCTGCAAGTTTCTTTTTCTTCAGGATTTTATACATAAGGATTCTCCATTGCTGTAATACCGTGTTACCGAATCAAGACTTGTTTTCGCGCACTTATTCTATCCGCATGCCGCCGCTCTTTCGCTCGTAGCGACAGAAAGAAAACGGCAAATCAAAATAGGTTTCCTCTTCGCTCTCCCGGGTCAGTTCCCATTCCGAATCCCGATCCAGATTCGGGAAAAAGCGATCGCCGTCATA
>QWBZ01001340.1_pt1 | contig 10495 bp, 6 predicted proteins | sample 1972441 | NCBI WGS metagenome assembly QWBZ01 (sample SAMN09866721, study PRJNA288562) | Human oral metagenome isolate term6_saliva, whole genome shotgun sequencing... | isolation source: mouth | host: Homo sapiens | place: USA: California
CATCACCGATCCCCAGGACCTCATGGGCAGGGATCTGCTGCATACGCGTGTGAACGGCACGGCCTACCGCAATGGCGTCGTCGGCGGGCATACCCCGGCGCCGCCCGCGGATATGGATCACCCCCTGTGGCGCCTCAACGGCGGCGCGGCCTCCGACGCGAGTACCGCGGGGCGGCTCGGTGGTGCTGGTGTGCTCGGTGCGGGTGCCCTCGGTATGCGCGGCGCCGCCCGCATGGGGTCCGGCGGTCTCGGCGCGGGCATGCGCGGCATGACCGGTGGCCTGGGTGGCGCGGGTGCCTCCGCGTTGAAGGTTGGGTCCTACTCCGGGTCGGGTTTTGGCTCCTACAATCCCCCCGCGGGTGCGAACGGCCTGGCCGGTTCCGGGGCGGGCGCGTCGGGCGCGTCGGGCGTTGCTGGTTCCACCGGTGCGAACGGTGGCGCGGCTGGCGCTGCCGGTGCCGCGGGCAAGGGTGGCTCGGGTTCGGGCTTTATGGGTTCGGGCGCTGGTGCCGGTGCGGGCGCGGGTAAGCAGGACAAGAAGGGTCGCAAGCGTCAGTACGTCGCCTTCAAGTTCGAGGACGATGAGGACGATCTGCCCCTCGGCTACGTCAACCCCATGTCTCAGACCTACGGGTCTGACACGACCATTACCCCGGCCAAGAGCGCGGACGACGGATGGGATCCGCGCCAATGGTGAGTCTGTCTTCTCACGCCGCGCCCCGTTCTCCCTTCTCTTTCGTGGGGAGGGCGGGGCGCGCCGCGCGCGCCCTGACCACCGTCGCCTCCGTTCTGGCCCTAGCCGCTGGCGTCCTCGCCTTGGCGCCGGCCCCGGCCCACGCGGATGGCGCGGTGCCCTCACAGGAGTACTTCTCCTACTATCACTTCGACACCGCACGCGCGAAGGGGTACACCGGTAAGGGGGTCACGATTGCCGTCATCGACGGTCCGGTCGATACGAGTAACCCGGCCCTCAAGGGGGCGAACATCACCGATAAGAGCCGCTGCACCATCCAAGACTCACCCGAGGGAATCCGCCACGGTACTGACATGGCGATCATCCTGGTCTCCCCCATCACGGGCGTGGCACCCGACGCAACCCTATACACCTACCAGTCCTCCACCGCTACGACAACATCGAACGGCTCGTGCGACTCCAACGGGGACCGGCTCAACACCATTGCCGCTCTCATTAACCAGGCCGTCGAAGACGGCGCCCAAATCATCTCGATCTCCCAAACCGTCTCCGAGTCGTCCAACGAGCTCAAATGGGCTATCACCAACGCGATCACCAAGGGGGTCATTATCGTCGCCGCGGCGGGAAACGAGGCACTCCCAGACGACATAACGACGCTGGGCAGGTACTCCGGTGTCGTCGGCGTGTCCGCCATCAACAGTGACGGCACCTTCGCCTCCTATTCCTCCTGGGGCGACGGCGTGGTCACCGCCGCCTTCGGCGCACCATACAACACCTTCGACGTGAACACAGGGGAGCCGGTCACCGTTCAAGGCACCTCCATATCCACCCCGCTCGTGGCTGGCATGTTGGCTTTGGCGCGCCAGAAGTGGCCCGATGCCACCACCAACCAGATCCTCCAGCTCCTGGTCCACACCGGCCTGAACCCCAACCACGACTGGAACAAGTACACGGGCTACGGTGCCATCGATGGTGGCGCACTGGTCAACACGGATCCCTCGCAGTACCCCGATGAGAACCCCATCATCCAAAAGAACGGTGGTTCTGAGCCCACCGCGCAGGAGGTCCAGGACTACATCGACGGAGTCGCAGGATCATTACAGATAGCCTCCTTCCCCGACACCTACGTCTACCGCGGAACTGACGAAGCGCCCCTCCACCTCCGCGGGGCTCAAGCCGTCCACCTGGGAACCAGCCCCCGCTACCACCGGAAGTGACCATGACACTCGCGCGAACCACCGCGCACCCCGCGCCCCGTTCTCCCTTCTCTTTCGTGCCTCCGCCCTGGCCCTCGCCGCTGGCGTCCTCACCCTGGCACCCGCCCCGGCCCACGCGGACGACGCGGTGCCCTCACAGGAATACTTCTCCTACTACCCTCTGAATACCGTGCATCAGAAGGGGATTACCGGTAAGGGTGTCACGATTGCCGTCATCGACGGTCCGGTCGATACGACTAACCCGGCCCTCAAGGGGGCGAACATCACCGATAAGAGCCGCTGCACCATCCAAGACTCACCCGAGGGGATCCGCCATGGTACTGACATGGCGATCATCCTGGTCTCCCCCATCTCGGGCGTGGCACCCGACGCGACCCTGTACACATACCAGTCCTCCAGCGATGGGACAATATCGAAGGGCTCGTGCGACTCCAACGGGGACCGGCTCGACACCGCTGGAGCTCTCATTAACCAGGCCGTCGAAGACGGCGCCCAAATCATCTCGATCTCCCAAAGCGTCTCCGAATCGTCCAACGAGCTCAAATGGGCGGTTGCTAACGCGATCACCAAGGGCGTCATCATCGTCAACTCGGCCGGAAACGGTGCCAGCGACGAGAACATCACACATCTGGGCAGGTATTCTGGGGTCGTCGGCGTGTCCGCCATCAACAGTGACGGCACCTTCGCCTCCTATTCCTCCTGGGGCGATGGCGTGGTCACCGCCGCCTTCGGCGGACCGTACAACACCTTCGACGTGAACACGGGGGAGCCGGTCACCGTTCAAGGCACCTCCATATCCACCCCACTCGTGGCTGGCATGTTGGCCCTCGCGCGCCAGAAGTGGCCCGATGCCACCACCAACCAGATCCTCCAGCTCCTGGTCCACACCGGCCTGAACCCCGACCACGACTGGAACAAGTACACGGGCTACGGCGCGGCTGCCCTGGGATCTCTCGTCAACCAAGATCCCTCGCAATACCCCGACGAGAACCCCATCATCCAAAAGAACGGTGGTTCTGAGCCCACCGCGCAGGAGGTGCAGGACTACATCGACGGAGTCGCAGGATCCTCATGGTTAGACACCTTCCCCGACACCTACGTCTACCGCGGAGCTGACCAAGGAGTCGTCTACGACCACGGGTCCATCCCCGTCCACCTGGGAACCAGCCCCCGCTACCACCGGAAGTGACCATGACACTCGCGCGAACCACCGCGCACCCCGCGCCCCGTTCTCCCTTCTCTTTCGTCGGGTACGTGTTGTCGCGGCTGACGACGAGGCGTTCATCGAGGCCCCGGTACTGGTAGGAGTTATCGTTCAGGATGACGCGCGGATCCACGACGCCATCCTTGTAGTCCTGCACGTCCTGGCGGCTCGGCACCGTGTTCTCGCCCTTGTCCATGAAGGGATTCTCATCCGGGAAGGACATCGGAGAAGTCGTGAGCAACGCGTACACGTCAAGCGCGCCATAGCCGGTGTACGGGTTCCACTGGCCGCCGTTTCCGCCCACGCCGGTACGCGCCAGGCCCTGCATGATCTGATTGCCGCTCGCACCTGGCCACCGCTCCATCGACAGCGCCAGCGAACCCGCGACGAGGGGTGTCGCAAAAGAAGTCCCCCACCAATTACCGCGCTCCTGCGACACGCCGGAGCGCACGTACGGGCGCGCCAGGGCCGCCGTCGACACGGGACTCCCCCAGTTCGAATAGTCCGCGATGACGCCGTTGTGCTCGATCGCGGCCACGCCCACGACGCCACCCCACGCGGGCAGCCAGTCCTTCGAATCGCTGGTCGAATCGTTGCCGACGCAGGCGACCACCGGGACTTCTTGTGCAATCGCGCGCGCCAGGGCCCAGCGCATGCCCTCGTAGGTACTGGGGTAACTCGCTGACGTCGTGATCACGTCCACGCCGTCGTTCAGCGCAGTCTCAATGAGAACCGAGAGGTCGGAATAGCCTCGCAAGAACTCGCCAATCGCACAGTCGGGCCCAGTCCAATCGCCCGCAAAGGACAGCCCGTATGCGCGCAGCGTCGCGCCCGGGGCAATGCCGAACTGGGGCGAGACAATCTCTTGGGCAATGACCGTCCCGTGGTCCCAATACTTATCCTGAGAATTAACCTGGCAGGGACGGTAGATTTCGATGTCGGCGCCCGTCAACTCGGGAATTCCCGTGTTCACCGGCCCATCGATGAGGCCAATCGTCTTGCCCTTACCCGTAATCCCCGAGTTCCGTATCGCGTCCAGATGATAGTAGGAGTAGAAAGGCTCCTCGTTCGCTCCGATCGCACTATCAGCAGAGGCCGGAGCCGCGGGAACCACCAGAGCCGTGAGCATGAGCGCCCCGGCCACACCGATACCTGTGCCACGCCGCGCGACGCGACCGAACCCGTGCTTCATCACTCTTCCTTTCGCCACGCACCCCAGCGGCGCGCAACACGTCAGTCTACCATCCGGTCATACGCGCGCGAGCGTGACGGCCAAACCGCCGTCACCGCGCCTCACGGCACCGTGACACACTGGGTGACGGGTGCCGATTCGCGGCCCGTGGCCTCCACGACGACGCTCACCGTCAGGCAGTTCTCACCGCTGACCGCGCTCGTCGTCAGGCTGTTGCGACGCATCGTCTCAGCGACCACGGCCTCGCCGGGGCGCGTCAGCAGATACTTAAAAGCCAGCTCCGTGGCCTGGTACTGCCCCTGCTGGGGGATATCCCAGCCCCACCGGATCTCTTTCCCATTCGGCGTCGCGGTGAGCCCCGTGACCGCCTGCGGAGGAGCCACGCTCGTATCCGTCCCCTGGTCGGTGCCGCTCGCAGACCCGCCCGTCGCCTCGGCGCTCGGCGTTGCCTCGCCGCCACCGCCGCCCAGGTGAACGCTGTGCCCGCCGCCGGTCAGCATCGCGACCACCAGGCCCGCGGTCGCCAGGACCATGACGAGCGCTAGAACCGGCAGCACCCACGCGGGACGCTTCGACTCCCCCTCGACCAAGCCGGTCCTGCCCGTCGTCGAGTTGCCCGCCCAGGCCTCGTTCGACGAGGGCTGGGCACCATCCGCGAAACTACCGCGCCGGGTGCGCGTACGCTCCGCGTCGAGGGCCACCAGGGAGGGGGCAGACAGCGCGGAGGCGGGCGCACTCGAAGAAGCGACGACGCTCAGCTTCATCTCCGTGACCGGGCGATGCATCTCGCGCTCGATCGTCTGCAACGCGTAGCCGAGGGCCGCGGCAGAGCCGAAACGCTGCTCAGGATCCAGACTCATCGCGCGGCGAACGATAGCCGTCACCGCCTCGGGCACGCCCGGACGGTCGATGCGCGACACGCGGCCACGGGCCACGCGCTGCGCGACCGCCTTGGCGGAATTATCCCCATCCACGATTTCAAAGGGCGAACGGCCCATCAGCAGCGTCCACAGGGTCGCACCCAGCGCCCACACGTCCTGCGTCGGGTGAGCGCGCGCGGTGCCCGCGATCTGCTCCGGGGGCGCCCACATCACCGAGAAACCGTCGCGGCCAGCGCGCGGATCCGTCCCCACCGGCTCCGAGACACCAAAATCCGTGAGCACCGGCGACCCGTAGGCGTTGATCATAATGTTGCTGGGCTTAATGTCGCGGTGCACGTATCCCGCACGGTGCAGCATCTCCGCGCCGCCGCACATGCGGATGATCATGGACAGGGCCCGGTCCGTCGCCATCGGATTTGCGCGCACCTGGTCGAGGATGTTCGCCACGGGGCAATACTCCATCACCAGATACGGGCGGCCATCCGGCGTGCGCCCCGCCCCGTAGAGCTGGGCGACAGCCGGGTGACCCGACACGAGGGCCATGACGTCCGCCTCGCGGGCGATCCCGGCCTCGCCGTCCGCCCCACGATCACGCCGGGCAACCTTCACGGCCACCTCTCGGCTGGGCAGCTCCTGGCGGCACAGGAACACGTCCGCGAAACCTCCCGACCCCAGAGGCCGGATCCACTGGTATCCCGGCAGAACCGGGACCATCCCGACGCGAGCGTCGCTATCCATCAGCGTGTTCCTTTCCTACGACCCAGACGCCCCGTCAACGGCCGACGCTTCGCCCCGGATGCGGCGGCCGCCTGGCGGCGCGCACGGCGGCGCCAGCGCAACGACTTCAGCGACAGCGCATAACGCAGCCGCGCGAACGGGGAGACCGAGGCCGCCCACTCGCGGCGCAGCTCATCCACGTCCTCCCACGCCTGCTTCGCATCCTCAGGGCGTGCGCCGCCCGCGGCAAAGTCCGCGACATCCGCGCGACGCGCCACGGTGACCGGGCGGGGAACCACGCCCGAGAACAGCGACCAGCCGGGCACGCGCACGTCGGCCGCCGAGCGTGTGGCGGGCTTGCGGGACTTCGCCGCCCCCGCCTCGTCGTCCTCAGATTTGTCAGGCGTCCACTGCGAAGCCAACGCCCACGCGACCTCCTGACGGGTCAGGTGCGGCTCCACCACGAGGCCGGAGTCAATCGCCGTATCCACCAGCTCATCCCACGAACCGCGCACCGACTCGGCGGCCTGCGCGCCGCGGCGGGCCTTGCGGCGGCGAGACTTCGCGAGCAGCACCGCCAGAACCGGACCGACCAGTAAGAACAGGAACACGGACACCGTCCCGATAGCCATCCACGGGATGTGCAGGCCGTTCGGATCGTGCGGGTCCGTCGCCTGGTCGCGGGTGGCCGGAGGCAGCTCGACCGGCTGTTCCGGGGGTTCCGGCGGCTGCAAAACCTGCGGCTTGGGCACAGACTTCGGCTTGTTCACCTGCGTCGTGGGCTGCTGATCGCGCGGAGGCGTCGGGTCGAAAGTCGCCCAGCCCACGCCGGGGAACTCGACCTCGACCCACGCGTGCATGTCCGAGCCCGTCAGGTCGACACCGCCCGACGTCCCCTCACGGTAGGCACCCATGACGACGCGGGCGTTAATCCCCTGCGAGTGCAGCATGAGCGCCATGAGCGTCGCGTACTGCTCGTCGTCGCCCACCAGCGCCTCGGCGCTGATCATGCGCTCAATACGATCCTGGGAGGAACCGGGGCGCGAGTTAATCGTGTCGTCGTTCGAGTAAAAGCCCTCCGTGTGCAGGTAGCTCTCGATGGCGCGGGCCTTCTCCAGGTCCGAGCGCGCGCTCGTCGTGTGCTCCGATGCCAGGGAATCCACATCCTTGGGCACATTTGTGTCCGTGCCCGCGTAGCGGGCCGCATCCACGCTGGCGAACTCCGAATCCTCGTGATCGCGCGGCATCGTCGTGCTCAGCGAATAGTTGAACTGGCCCGTCGGCCCCGTCGTCAGGGCGGTCTCCGCCCACAGGTCGTAGTTCAAGCCCTTCTGCTGCTCAGCAGCGTTCGGGTCGGAAGGCTCAAAACGCAGCACCGATACCTCGCCAAACGTCGGCACCCACGGGCCCAAGAGCTGCGAGGTAGACACCGAGGCCTGCTCTCCCGCCGTTTCTGCGCTGCGTCCCGGGATCGTGGACCCGACGCGGCGGTACCCAGCGGTACCATCAGCGTTGTTCGTCACACCCATGCCGAACGTCGTTCCGTCGTACACCTCCATCGCGCCCAGGCGCACGCGCGCCCCCTTGGGCAGATTGGACACGCGGATCAGGGATTCGTCCTCCAGATCCTTGTTGTAGTGGCGGTAACTGGACAGCGGAGAGGGGTACTCGCGTGCATCCACGGGCGGTTCCACGACGTCGCGCCCAACGACGCGGTCCGAGGCCGTGGGGCCCAGCAGTGACGCCGCGGGGAGGGCGGCCGCGACCATCACGCCCACCATCAGGGCACCCATGCCCACGCGCCACCACACGTGCACGACCTGACGCGACGAGCCACCCATCGTCGTGGATGCAGTGGTCGACGACGCGGACATACCGATCACGATGTCGGCACCCATGCGGGCACGGCCAATCGCCGACGCCCACGCCCACCACACGATCAGGCCAACCCACCACGCAATAACGAGGAGGGACGAGGGCGCCTCGTGCGTGGGCCCCCACACGATCGCAATCACTCCGGCGAGAATCAGCGGCAGGGACCCCCACATGGGACGCCCGTACCGTACCGTGACGACCCCCGCAGCAACCGAGCACACGAGGCACGTCATCCACGGGACCATCGCCGGACCAACATAGGAACCGGCAGGGGGCGTCAGCGTCAGAAGATCCTTCCAGGCCTCGACCGAACCGATCACCAGCGTCTGGAGAGTGCGCGACGTGGGAACCACGACCCACCGGGTCGTGTCTCGCAGGGCTGCCGCCCCGCCCAACAGGAAGTGAGCCGCGACGACGGAAGCCACGATCGACAGCAGGTCCCAGCGCCACTTCGCCGCCGCCCACGCGATCACGAGGCCGGTCGCCACGCCCGCGAGCGCCGCGATCACACCCTGACCGCCACCAAAGACGGACTCGAACTGTACCACCGGGCCAGCGAACAGAATGGCAAGAATCAGGAGGGACCACGCGGGCATGGCGGCGCGGTGCACCGAGCCACCCATGGTGGTTTCTTGGGCAGTCGACCGACGCGTTCGACGCGGCGGCGCGGCCTGACGAGAGGGGGTGCGGATAGGCGTACTCACGCGTTCACCCCCCGCGACACGAGCATCGGCAGGTCCTCCAGGGAGGGGCAATCGATGATGACGCCACGCGTGATCTTGCGCCGACGCCTCGCCCGTCCCGGGACCACGCGAATGACGGACACGACCACGTCGACCGGCGCGATATTCGCCAGGCGGGCCGCTTCCTCGTCGTCGACGCCCGCTCCCACGACGATCGACAGGACCGAGATCCCGCCGCGTTCCATGATGCAGCGACGGACGATGCCCGCGAAGTCGGAACGAGTCGAGGTCTCCATTTCGGAGAGCGCATCCAGCATCGCCACGGGCGTTCCCGTCGGAATCCACTCGTCCGCGGTGTGCATCGACACGGTGCGCGCCTCACCCGACCCTGCGATCGCCAGCGACGCAGCGACCGACACGGCTGTCTCGAAGGAACGCCGATCCCACGCGTCCATGCGCGTGTCGAGGAGCACCATGTGGTGGGAACGGTGAGTCTCCTCGAACTGGCGTACGATCAGGCGGCCCAGGCGCGCCGTCGAAGGCCAGTGCACCGCGCGCCGGTCGTCGCCCGGCTCATAATCACGCAGTGCGTGGAAGGACACGTCCGAACTGGTCAGCTTCTCGCTGGCCACACCTTCGACATCCATCTGCATACCCGTCGCGTCAAACGAGAAGCGCACCGTCGGCGGATGCACGTGCACCAGGATCGGCTCGTCCCAGGAGCGCACGCGGCGCAGCAGGCCCAGGCCGTCCATACGCACGGTGCGCGCCGGGCCCACGTTGATCACGCCGCGGCGCTTCGTCATCACCGAAAATGCCTCGTTCCACGTGCTGTTCGCACTGATCGGAGGCACCAGGAACTCGCCACTGCCTCGTCCGATCGTGACCTCCACGATCGTCGAACCCGAGCGATGCCCGGACTCGTTGACCACGCGGATGCGCCCCACCGCCACCTGTCCGGCGACGATGCGGTCATTCTTCATGCGCAAGGACACCGACAGCGGCGACGGGGACGCGACCGAGGCGACCGCGACCACGAGGGCCACCAGGCCCATCACGGCGACGATGAAGCCCTCCAGCCATCCGAAGGCCGCCGCAGCGACGCCACCCGCGGTCGTTACCGCGATCACCGCCCACCCGACCGGCGTGAGCGCGCCCAGCCAACGGGCCGCCGCGTCGTAACCGGGCAGAGCCCGCACGCGTTCGCCCATGGCACGCCACGCGCCGTTGAGAAGTCGACGTAGTTTCTTCACGCGAACATCACTCCGGACGGCATTCGCCGATGAGGTAGGACCCTTGCTTGAAGGCATCCTCGCTGTCTGCCTGGGTGGTCAGGCGCGTCCAGATCGGGCCCGCACCATCCACACGCACCCACTCCGTGCCGTTCGTGCGGTCGTTGCGCACGGGGCACACGTGCGGCTCCGAGGAACTCGACCAGCCCGGCGCGCTCAGCGTGAACGTGTGGCACGAGGCCGGGTTGAACCCGCGCTCGTCGCCGCGGCAGGTCTGCACCCACTGAGCGCTCACGTCGAGCTTCGTCACGGCGTCCGGATGCTGGCTCATCGTCTTCGAGCCCTGCGCGTTTTCCGCGGTGACACTCGCCCGGTACCGTTTGCCCTGCTCCAGGTTCGAGAACGTCACCTCCGTGGCGTTACCGGGCACGGGCTTCGTCTCGCTACCCAGGGTCACGTAAATCGTGCTGACCGCGGGATTAGCACCCACGGGATCCCACTGGACCGTCAGGCTCGTCGAATTGACGTTCGTGATTCTCACGCCTACCTCCGAGGGCACACCCGTCGCCGTACCCGTCGCCGCAACGACGGGAGAGACAGCCAGCGTGTTGTTCAAACCGATGCCCGTCTGGCAGAAGTAGTACGTCGTTGGCGCCCACCCGTTGGAGGGCACGATCGTGCCATCACTAATCGGCTGGCCACTGCCGCACCCGTTCTCGCTGGAGGAGTAGCGCAACGTCAGGTCGGAGGCATCAAAGCCTCGGCCCGTCGCAACCGACAGCCCGCTCACCCTCAGCTCA
>QWBZ01000929.1_pt1 | contig 10491 bp, 6 predicted proteins | sample 1972441 | NCBI WGS metagenome assembly QWBZ01 (sample SAMN09866721, study PRJNA288562) | Human oral metagenome isolate term6_saliva, whole genome shotgun sequencing... | isolation source: mouth | host: Homo sapiens | place: USA: California
TTTCTGCTGATAATTTGCTGCACTTTACACGATGAAATGGCTTATTTTGTTTGATGTTTTGATGCTCTTTATGCGATGAATTGATAGGAAACGCGGAATGATGGGGGAGGGGTTTGTCTTGGTTTTGATTCTTTTTAAACAAAAGGTTGTGTTTATTTATTCGCTACATGCAGATTTCTTGCAATAAAAATTGTTCTATTTTACGGTAAGATTCTACATATTAACGTTTGTTTACACATGGACTCCGTTTTTCTTTTTGCGAGTTTTTGTATTTTAAATAAATATTTATACCTTTGCAGTCCCATAGAATCAAGAGGTAGAATTGTCTATTTTGACAAAAGATGTGCAGCTGTATTAATTGACACATTGATTTTTTTCATGTGAAGAAAATTAAGGCTTTATCGCACAATTGTATTTTCAGGGAATCAAAGCAACGTACAGAGAATGTACGATAGAGAGTTAATAAATGAAACAATAAAGTATTCGGTTAACAATGAAAAAAGTTTATGTAAAGCCATGCAGCCTATCGGTTGCAGTAGATTTTGACCACGCTATGTTGGCAGGGAGTGGTATTGGAGTCTCTAACCAAAATCTAAATCCGCAACCGCATCAGACACTTGGCGGACCAGGTTCACCTGCAAAGATGAATCCTTTCGCTGACGATGAAGAAGAAACAAATTAATAACCCATTACAAAAAGAAACTACATGACTTTAAAAAAGATTTTAAGTGTTGTTCTTGGAGTTACTGCTTTGGGGCTGTTCTCGTGTGCAAGTGACCAGAACAACGAGGATAACACGGTGATAAGCCCCGAGAAGAGTGTAAGACGTACATTGACTATATCAACCAATGCTGATGAACAAACGAGTGCATCTGCTAAGTCTCGTTCAATAGTAAGCCTTGTTGATGGAAATAAATGGGAGGATGGAGATGTCTTTTTGGCTTATAACATCTCAGAACCTCATAGTGTTGAACAGCTTACAGCAAAGGGTTCTGGTAATGAAACAACGCTGAAAGGTGATATAGAATGTAAGGATAACGACAAAATAGGAGTGTTTTATCCTTATAAATTGAGTTATGGTTCTGTTCAATCTAAGGTGCATGTCAGCATGCTTAAAGGCGTGGTGTCTAAAAATCACCAAGTAGTGGAGAAGAAACAAGACGGGACTCTTGAGACAATAAAATATTTTGATTATAGCTACGGCACTGCAACGGTGAAGGCTGCACAGGAAGGTCGCACTGCATCGGGTAGCGCTGCAATGAAAAAGTTGTATGCCGTGTTGCATTTAGATTTTACAGCTGGTGGTGCAAAACTGAACAATATTAAGAAACTTACGCTGTCAAATGTCATCGAAGAAGCACGTTTTAATGTTCTGACTGGCCAGTTTGAAGATCTTACAATGGGCGCAATCACAATCACACCTACAAGTTCTCGCAGTGAGTTTGATGTTGCTGTGTTCCCTGATCAGAACTTTAAGCCAGAGTTTACTGTTGTTACCGATTCAAAAACAGAAGGTTGGATTGACGGGTATCATCTTGCAAAGAATCCTTGGGATTACTTCTACATGGAAGAGGATCCGTTGAATCTTAGTCATCAACAACTTCCCCAGAATAAAGATAATGTAGCTTTTGATCACTTCCGTTGGGGGGATATTTCGCAGGCACATAACTACTCTGGGGCACAACAATCACATTATGATGTAAGTACAGGTAATATACAAGGGAAAGTTTCCAATGGAGAATATGGTGATCTTGCTTACTATGCATCAAATCATAAATGGAAGTTGCCGACGAAAGCAGATTATGAAAGTTTGATGAAGCATACAGCTCAGTATGTTGGATACTATTCGGACGGACAGCATGATGTATTTGGTGTTCTCTTTGTTCCCAAACCAACGAATACTTCAGAAATAGGATATATAGTGACAAAGCAAGGAAAAATAAATAAGAAGTCAGGTGAGACCGGTAGTCTGGGAAGTGTGTTTGGCACTGGTAGCAATGACTATGCTCGAAATAATAATACTAAAATGTTTAAGTTTACTAAAGAAGATTTAGATAAAGGTATATTCTTTCCTGCAGCAGGATCATATCAAGATTACAACGATGGTAATCCTACATTGGCTAATCCAGGAAGACAGGCGTTATATTGGACGGCAGATGGTGTAAATGCTGAAAAAGCGTCGGTATTTACTTTCTATTATATCATGGTATCTAATGGGCAATTAAACTATGCAACTGTAGGAAAAACACCAAATTCAAAACGGGCTATGTATAGTATTCGTCCAATCTATGTAGGACAATAAGATTGAAAAAGAGAAATAAATATAATTGAAAGCAGGAGAGAACTCGGTGGGTTTACATCTTGTTTTTAATATAAATAAAAAGAAGGGCATACAAATTATTCATTTGTTTACCCTTCTTTTTATATTTAAATTTTTGTAGAAAGCTATATATATTGATACTCTGTAATTAATTCAATCTTTTTATTTTTATTCTTAAATAGAATGAATAGTGTGTATAAGCACTATTATTGAAGATGTTGAAATATAGTAAAGACAGGAATCTTTCATGTTTGTGTGTAAACAAACTTAGCGTTAATAAAAGATAATAAAAATCTGATTCTTCTTAAATATGTGTTTATTCACAAAAAAATATGTTAACTTTGCGACGATTTATATAATTCATAAACAATAGGTTCTATATCGTGTTGCGTAACACAATAATATCATAGCTATGTGTAAATTAAGATTATTAGGTGTTGTTCTCTGGTTAATGGTCACGTCTTCTATTGCTCAAAACCCAATGAAAAGCGGTCAGATTGAGGAAATGGTAAAGTTAATTAAGACGAATGAAAGGCTGGCACAATCGTATGCAGAGACTGCAATGAAGGCGGATAAGGATAACACTGACCTTATTGCTAAAATAGGATTAGCTTATCTTCAGGCTGGAAAGATTGATGAAGCAGAGAAGTATTTCTACTTGACTCGCAAGTGTTATAAGATTACTCCTTTAGCAATTAGCTTAGGAGGAGACATTGCGCAGGCCCAAGGAAAAATTGATTCAGCGAAGTATTACTATCGCCGTGCAATGTATTTTGACCGCCATGATCCCGAAGCTTATTTCAAATATGCTGAATTAGTAAGGTTCACGGATATGCCAGATGCCATGCGCAAGTTGGAGACGATTAAGCAATTGCGTCCTGATTTGTCTATTGACGGAAGGATAGCTGAACTCTATTATGATGCACAACGCTATGATGCAGCCATTGCTTTGTATGAAAAGCAGGGGATAAAGAGGCTCACAGAGAAAGAACTTGTGCATTATGCGCAGTCTGTTTTACTATCGGGTAACTACAAGAAAGCATTGGAAGTAGCCACCGAAGGCAGTGAGTTCTATCCCCACAATACAGACCTTGTGCGACTCATGCTCTATTGTAATACCGACTTAGAGCATTATGATTGTGCGTTGGAGAACGCCAAAGAGTTGATGGATATGCATACAGACTCGGCGAAACTCCGCTATACCGATTATCTTTATTATGGCTATGTGCTCAATGGTTTGAAGCGAACTCCTGAAGCAATTCAAAAGTTTGAGCAGGCAAGAGCATTGGCAAAAGACGTCCCAGGCATTGATAAAGACATTGCAAATGCCTATAGTAAGATAGGTGATTACGATAATGCAATCAAATATACACGTGAGAATTTAGCGCGAATCACTGACTCTACATACGATCGTTCGCATGATTTGTTCCAATTGGGACTGCTTTATTGGAAGAAGGCTACAGCCAATTCGACGGATGCTTCATCGTCAAATTATGACCTCAATACACTCAAACAAGCCGAGAATGTGTTTGCAGAAGTGTCACGTTTGAAGCCAAATAGCTATGTAGGTTATTATTGGAGAGCTAAGGCAAATGCCTTGATGGACCCCAAGAATGCACGCGGATTGGCTAAACCTTATTATAAACGTGCGGCCGAATTATTGGAAAAAGAAGGTGGAGATAAAGATTATTTAATCGAATGTTACAAGCAACTTTCTTATTATTACTATACAAAGAAGGTGATGCCTGAGGCGATAAGCTATGCTGAAAAGATTATAAATCTTGACCCAAATGATAGTTATGCAAAGCAATTGCTTTCGATAACAGCTACGAAGAAAAAGTAAAAAGATAACGATTTTATAGCAGTTTATGAATCATTCTAAACTATGTAGATGGCTGGTTTGCCTGTTTGCACAAATGCTTTTCATTGTGCCTGCAGACGCGCAACAGCTATACTACAACAAGGTTGATACTTTGACGTTTGGTCAAAGATTTAATATCAGAACCAATACTGTGGACTGGCTGGCCCTAACCCCTAACATTGGAGTTGAGTTTACGTTAGGAAACAAGAACTGGAGTAAGTGGACTTTGGGTGTGCAGGGACGCTTGAATTGGAAAGAACAGTCAAAAGAAACCCTCTATCATGTCTATGATCTCTATGATGGTAGACTCCAGTTGCGGAAATATTGGCATGGAAAGAAACCCGCAAGTGTGTTTTATTGGGGTATCTATGCAGGTGCAAATAGCTTTGATATCAAGTTGAATGCAACAGGACGAAAAGGAAATTCTGTCTTCGGAGGCCTGATGTTAGGCTATGTTCACCAACTCTATGGTTACATGAATGGCAGCCGTCTCGACCTCGATTTAGGCTTGAATGGCGGTGTAGTGTTTGCAAAGTTCAAGGAATATAAGCGAGTTCTCAACGGAAATCGTTATGAATATCAAACTACAAAGCCTGAGGATGGCTACAAATTGACTTTCCAGCCATTGATTTATGCCGCATCTACCGACGTAATCCGTGCTTCCTTGGTTTATCATTTCGGACCGAATGTAGCCAATAAGTATAAGAAACGCATGATGGTTGACAACAACTATCGCATTACTTTGGCAAATTTGAAGTTGCAACGCGATAGCATTAATGAGGCAAATAAGGTTGCAGCGCGTGCCCGCCGAGACTCTTTGGAGAAGGTAGACTACGAGAAACGATTTGAACAACAGCGTTTAGAGAACGAAAAACGCTATGCAAATGACTCGATAAAAGCAGTCAAATTAGGCGGTGAAAAGACTGAGATTGCACCGCAAAATGATGCAAATCGTGAGGTGAAATCAATGGAAGAACAAGACTCAGTGGTCTCAATGATGATTCCAATGCCTTCAACCTTAACGATGCCAAGCCGTAAAACGCTGGCTTACTTGCCCTTACAGATGAAAGAACATCGTGCAGAAAGTAAACTGCATGAGGTTGCTCGAGACTTTGTTTTGCCCGAATGGCAGTTGTATCTGAAAAGAACTAAACACGCATAATAAGGCTATATAAGAAATGAAAAAGATAATTTTGATTTTCATCATGGCTTTGGGAACCATTGTATCCCATGCACAGAAGCTCAGCATTAATACGGATGTAATGATGCTTGCGACACAAACTTATAACTTAGGTGCCGAGATGACGATTGGCAATCGCTCGACTTTAGGACTTACAGTCTTTGGAAATCATAATCCATATATCCACAAAGATATGAAAGTTGTAGGCGTTCAGCCAGAATATCGCTATTATTTCGGTGGACGTCCGCTATATCATCATTTCGTTGGTGTAGGTCTTTTGGCTGCCGATTACAATGTAATCCATAAGCATGTTCGTTACGATGGATATGCCTTAGGCGCTGGAATTACGTTTGGTTATGTCTTTGCTTTGTCCAACAAACTTGCCTTAGACGCTCATGCCGGCGTAGGACTTGTGGGGAATAGTCATACTGTTACACGTATGGATGGACAGGCAATAGAACTCAATGATGGTTCGGGCTTAACGAGAGAAGGCTTTAAGTCATGGCACATTCTACCGACAAAGATTGGTATTTCCCTATCTTATACGATATGGTAAACGATAAAATAAGTTGAAGATGAAAGCATATAGTAAACACATAATTCTGTTATTGTTTTCTTGTCTGTTTGTATTCATGGGACATGCACAGGTGATTCATATCACAGGTAATGTCTCAAAGATGATGAGAACATTGGATGGAAAGGGTAATGCGAAAGAACCTTTGTCGACACCCGTATATATTTTCGACAACAAAAAGGACGCTCGGGCGCAAGCAAACCTATATAATACAAAGGGACGCGAGCTGGGTAGTGTTGTGAATATCAAGAGTAATGACGTTATTACGCCTGATTATGAAGGACACTTTGAGGCTGATGTTTCTGCAAATGGTGCTTTATTGGTGACCAATGGCGCACAGGTAAAGGTGATAGATATAAAAGGTACGCAGCTAAACTATGACATAACCTTTGCTTCGGGGACTGATGATGCCATCTTGTTACAGGGTACAAGCGTCTATGCTAAACGCAAAGGAGTGAACTTTATCGAGCAACCTCCTTTGGATGATGGACCAAATCTCCACTGGAATGTATCGATTGGATTGCCCGAAGACTATGCAACAAAGCACTCACGACTGATTTTTCAGCCTGCAGCGATAGACGTAGAATCAAAAGACACGGTGCAGTATTTGGAGCCGGTGGTATTGGAAGGTTTCCAATATCACGCTAATCAGATTCGTCGAAAGAGTTATGATTATAATCGCAACGACTCACTTCATCCTTATTATAAAGTAGATCCACGACTGAGTTCGATGCCCGTGAAGATGGATTGGGAAATTACTTACCCGAAACCAGACCCTGATAAAGGCTATAAGTGGGTAGGAACTTTGAGTTTGGAAGACTATACTCATGTTTATTATAAAGAGTTTAAAGAGGGTACATCACATAGCCGTAAACCATGGAAGATGTTGGATTTGGCAACAGCTAAAGTCGATATGGACCTTGGACCACGTTTCTTTGAGCAGGTGAGAGCACGTCTTCAGGAGGTTCCAAGAGAGCTTCAGTTATATTTTATCGTAGCAAAAGACGAGTTAACTCCTGATACGATTAACCAACAAACACTTGATATGCTTGTTCGAGAGCTTCGTTCTTACGGACGTTCACTTGTTGGTTTTACCATTCAAGGAGGTGCTTCACCTGAAGGTGGCTATAATTTCAACAAGGACTTAGCTGCTCGTCGTGCACGAAAGATATTGAATATTGTTGGTTCTCAGATAAATAGTGCAAACCTGATTGTTAAGGATCCTCGTGTGTATACATGGGATGATGTGGCTGATTCGTTGGTTGCCCACGGACAAACTGCCGAGGCAGACGAACTGCGTAAATATGGAAAAGCTGGTGATAAAGCAGCTTTACGCCGCATGATGGATAGCAATCCGCTCGTGGTTAGAATCATGGAGAATCAGCGAAAGATTCAAAGTACATACACTATTCGTCGTAACAAGATTTTAGATCCTGTTGAAACGGTTTGGACTTACTATAATGATCCACGCTATGCAGAGAATGGTCCTGAGGTGTTTTCAAATGGAGACTATTATAATTTGTTGAAACAGATTAAGGATTCTGCTGAAGTAAGGAAGCTCGTTTTCAGGGCATATCGTCAGAATATGGCGCGCAAAACAGCGAAATATAGTCCATTTGCAGCCTACATTGCTAATCGTGTAGCTTGTTATATGCTTGAACAGGACTCGATAGACCTTAGCATCCTCGCCCCATTTATAGACATGCAGTCAGGTGTTGAGGTAACGCGTCCGATAGCTTTTGATAACTCTTACACCTATACGGTTAACTATAAAGAGATTGTTGCCAATCAAGCGTTGATGTATCTTCGTAAGCGTAAGATGGGAGAGGCAGCCTTCTTGGCAAATAAGTTGCCCGATACAGAGAAGTTCCATGAGTTGAAGATGCTCATAGATCTTGAGACATTGTTCTTCAAACAAAACAAAACACCAGAAGAAGAGGCTCGTGCGAAGACGGCATTAGCTTATGTAATGCAATCGAATCCAGTCAATCGAGCTGTGCTTAGCACCGAACTTGCACCTGAGTTGGGCTATACCTATAAACAGGTTGAGCCACTTGTAGACTCGTTGCCTGATAACTTGGCAAAGAAATGGTATCTAAAGGGAATCATTGCGGCAAATGATCCTGACATGGATAACGTCACTTTGACTGACCTTATCAGTAAATATGGTTCGGAAACAGCCTTGAAACTCCAGGCCATTGATTGCCCGGACTTCTTAGCTTACTTCCAACATAGCTTTGATTTGGAGCCTTCTTTCAAGAAGTTCTATACTACAGATGCGAATGTTAGCGATGACCTTCGCAAACGTTATCCGTATAAAGAGGCTAATATTCCAGTCTATCGGAAACGTTTCAAGTATATAACGAAGACGGAAGATAATGATGATGAAAAGGCTGAGGTGGCCAAATAAATAGATAAAACAGAAAGAAGATGAAAAATATATTTTTGTTACTGTTATCTGTATCAGTAGCCTTTGTAGGAGGAGGAAGTGCAAAGGCCTCTATCTCAACAAAGATGTTGTCTGCGGATGTGCATCCTCTTACCGTGCAAGATCCTGATACTGTTGCGCGCGACTTAAGCGATTTAGAAGATGTAATCCCTGCATCTGCGACCACACAAGCGCAAGATACTGCATATTATGGTGCTGCCCGACAGAAGAATTTCAATGCTTTGAGATTCGTTCTTGATAGCCGTCATCGCTTCAAAGGCGACCGCTATGTGCGTGGAGACTTTTGGAACAACACCTTTATAGATATGGGTGGTGGCGTCGGTGGATTCTATCATAATACGAATGCCGCATCTTTCACGCCAACACTCAGCTTGCGTTTGGGCGTAGGTAAAGTTGTAAGTCCGATGGTTTCCTTCCGTTTGGGCTTCGAAAAGGCATGGGCTTACTCACATGCTTCCACGACAGTTTACAACACAAACCAATACAATTCATACGGCGGTTACGTTGACTTCTTGTATAATTTCAGTAATTATCTCTTGGGCTATCGACCTGAACGACCCTTCAATGTGTCAGGAATCTTGGGCTTAGGAGTACAGACTGCAAGCCTTCATTCATGGAATAATGCAGACATGACTGCCGTTGGTGCCAGCACTTCTGGAGCCGCATTAGATGGTCATGTGGGTGTACAGTTCAAGTTCTTTGCAAGTCCATATGCTTCAATTGCATTGGAACCTTATTTCAAAGTGGCTACAAAGAAGTTGAATCTCTTGGCTAATCCTGGTTATAGTGACCCTGATTTTAGTTATGGAGTGAATTTCGCGTATCAGTGGAACTTTGCAAAACAGCTCTCATATATGGCCAATGCAGGTATATTCCAAAAGCATTTCAACAACCAAAAACGCTATATGCTTGACAATGGTCAATTGCAACATCTTCGTTATCCGATGTTCTTCGACTATAGTTTTGGTCCAATGTATGTTGGAAAATCATACAATTTGTCGCTGCGTAACACAAGAGGATTCGATGCTTTGGCAGCAGTGGGCTGGTGGTTAGCACCTGCAGCTGGTGTGCGTGCAGGCGTTCATGTGACCAACGGCGACTGGAAGCAAGGCTCAATAGGCAATGATGACACGAAGTTCCTTATCGGAACACGTGGTGTAAACGTTGACTTCCTCTTCAATCCCTTTGGATTTAAGCGCCATTATAATTGGGATGCACCTGTTGGAATGAATCTTCTTGCGGGCTATGAATTTGGTGGAATGAAGAAGACGGCAGCCAGTTTGTTTGGTTCTTATGAAGGAAATTATACTGCATTTAGATTTGGAGGACAGCTTTGGATGAAGCTAACGAACGATCTTCGCCTAACGCTTGAGCCTACCTATATGCAGACAGAGCATTATAATGGCAATCTCGATCGTGAGCGTTATGATGAATATGCTGTCAAGCTTGGACTCTCATTGCTCTTCCGAGACAAAGGAATCCGTAACTATCGTAACGTGGAATCGGACTCTGTTCTCAATACCGTTCAGCGCGGATACTTCTTGGGTTTGGGCTTAGGATGGAACAATACAGTGTGGGATTGGCGTTTCAAAGGCTACCAACATGACTTATTGAAGAATGTTGTTCTCTTTGGAGGATATCGTTTTAACAAGATACATGGCATTCGTTTACAGGCAGAGTGGATGAAGGAAGCACAGGCCTTCTTTGACAGTTATGGTTCAGGTATAGAAAAGTTTACCTATAATAACTACCTGTTATCAACTGATTACCAGATTAATCTCTTTAATGCGATGGCGGGATATGACCCACTTCGTCGCTGGAATGTATATATGTATGCCGGCCCAACACTATTGTTAGGTGATGGAGGTGCAGCCTTTGCAGCTAATGTTGGAGGTATGGTTACCTATAATATAACACCAAACCTCTCTCTCTTCTATAGCCATACTGTTTATCGTATGCCGAAAACACGCTACCCACACCACATGGTGTATACCCGTGATGGTATCTTTACGAACAACCTTAACGTGGGTATCATGTATAATTTCGACCGAGATAACAATATCTTTGCAGCTGCTTCTCAACGCCGTTTCTTCTTTGAATACGGCTT
>QWBZ01003849.1_pt1 | contig 10485 bp, 9 predicted proteins | sample 1972441 | NCBI WGS metagenome assembly QWBZ01 (sample SAMN09866721, study PRJNA288562) | Human oral metagenome isolate term6_saliva, whole genome shotgun sequencing... | isolation source: mouth | host: Homo sapiens | place: USA: California
CCTGCAGGCCGGCGTCATCCAGGGTGACCGCAAGGACGTCCTGCTCATCGACGTGACCCCCCTGTCGCTCGGCATCGAGACCAAGGGTGGCGTCATGACGAAGCTCATCGATCGCAACACCGCGATCCCGACCAAGGCCTCGGAGATCTTCTCCACCGCCGAGGATGGCCAGCCCTCCGTGCTCATCCAGGTCTACCAGGGCGAGCGTGAGTTCGCCCGCGACAACAAGCTGCTCGGCACCTTCGAGCTGTCCGGCATCGCGCCGGCTCCCCGTGGTGTCCCGCAGATTGAGGTCACCTTCGACATCGACGCGAACGGTATCGTTCACGTCTCCGCGAAGGACCGCGGCACCGGCAAGGAGCAGTCGGTGACGATCACCGGTGGTTCCTCCCTGCCCAAGGAGGACATCGACCGCATGGTGCGCGAGGCCGAGGAGCACGCCGCCGAGGACAAGAAGCGCCGCGAAGAGGCCGATGTTCGCAACCAGGCTGAGCAGGCCGTCTACTCGACGGAGAAGCTGCTCAAGGACGAGGCCGACAAGATCTCCGAGGAGACCCGCGAGGCCGTCCAGAAGGATGTCGACGCCGTCAAGGAAGCCCTCAAGGGTGACGACATCGAGGCCGTGAAGACCGCGATGGCGACCCTGTCCGAGTCCGGCATGAAGATCGGTCAGGAGATCTATGCCAAGCAGCAGGCCGACGAGGCCGCGGCGCAGTCCGCTCCTGCCCAGGACGATGTCGTGGACGCCGAGATCGTTGACGAGGATGACAAGTGAGCACCGAAGAAACCAACGGTTTCTCGGCGCCCAACGAAGACGCCAACGTCGCCGGGGCCGACTCTGTCGAGTCGGCCCCGGCCGGCCAGGCCTGACCTCGCCAAGGCCCTCGAGCGCATCGCGGCCGTCGAGGATCAGCTGGCCCGCGCCAACGCGGAGCTGTACAACCAGGGCCAGGAGTACGCCAACTACGTGCGTCGCTCCAAGGAGGCCATCCCCGGTCACAAGACCGCCGGCCAGGACGAGGTCATCGAGTCGCTCATCAGCGTTCTCGACGACATCGCCGCCGCCCGTGCGCACGGCGACCTGGAGGACGGTCCCTTTGCGTCGATCGCCACGAAGCTCGAGGAGACGCTCAAGACGCGCTTCGAGCTGGAGCGCTACGGCGCCGAGGGCGACGACTTCGATCCGGCCCTGCATGACGCCCTGATGGCGACGACCAGCGCGGACGTCGATCATCCCGTCATCGGGCAGGTGCTCACCAGTGGCTATCGCCGCGGAGACCGCGTGGTGCGCGCCGCGAAGGTGCTGGTGAACAACCCTGAATAACAGCAACAACACGCTCGTGACTGAAAGTGAGGTGAAACGCGCGTGAGTGAACAAGAATGGTTCTCGAAGGACTTCTACAAGGTCCTGGGAGTCGATAAGAAGGCGGATAAGAAGGCCATTACGAAGGCCTACCGCAAGCTGGCGCGGCAGTGGCACCCGGATCAGAACCCGGGCGACAAGGCGGCCGAAGCCAAGTTCAAGGAAATTGGCGAGGCATACGCGGTCCTGTCTAACGATGAGGATCGCAAGCGCTACGACGCGATTCGCGCGATGGCCGGCGGTGGAGCTCGATTCTCCGCCGGATCCGGCGGCACCGGTGGCTTCGAGGACCTCTTCGGCGGCTTCAGCGGTGGCGGTTTTGGGGGCGGCGGCCACAACGTGCGCTTCCAGACCTCCGGCATGCCCGGCGGCGGCGCTGGTTTCGAGGACATCCTCTCCGGCCTCTTCGGCGGTAGCGGTGGCGCTCATGCGGGCGCCCGATTTGGGGGTGACCCCTTCGGTTCGTCCTTCGGTGCGGGCGGTCACGCCCAGCAGGCGGCCCCGGCCCCCGAAAAGGGTGGAACGGTGCGCGCGAAGCTGTCCATCTCCTTCCGTCAGGCCCTCAACGGTGCGACGCTGACCATCAAGGTTGGCGGCTCCCCGATCAAGGTCCGCATTCCCGCGGGCATCAAGGACGGCCAGAAGGTGCGCGTCAAGGGCCACGGCAAGCCCGGCGTCAACGGCGGTCCCACCGGCGACCTCGAGGTCGCCGTGACGGTCAAGCCGCACCCCGTGTACACGCGCGAAGGAAACGACCTGGTTGTGACACTGCCGGTGACCGTCTCCGAGGCAATCCTCGGCACCGTCGTCGACGTGCCCATGATCGACGGCAACACGGCCACGGTGAAGGTGCCCGCAGGGTCCTCCTCGGGCACTGAGATTCGCGTGCGCGGCGGGGGAGTGAAGACCTCCAAGGCGACCGGCGATCTCATTGCCCGCGTGGCCATCCGCGTCCCCGAGAAGCCGAGCCGCGAGCTGAAGAAGCTCGCGAAGGAGCTGGCGGCGGCCGAGGGCGACCTCGACGTGCGCGCTTCCCTCGCCGAGGCCTCGGAGGAGTAAGCGATGGCGAGCACTGGAACGGACGACGCGGTGACGTTCGTCATCTCGGTTGCGGCCGAGCTGGCGGGCATGCACCCGCAGACCCTGCGCCAGTACGACCGACTCGGCCTGGTGATCCCCGCCCGTACCAAGGGGCGGGGTCGCCGCTACACGAAACGCGACGTGCAGCGCCTGCGCGACGTGCAGCGGATGAGCCAGGAGGAGGGCATCAACCTCGCAGGAATCCGACGCATCCTCGAGCTCGAGCGCCGCGTCGAGGCCCTGGAAGAGGAACGGGACGCCCTGCGCGACGCGGTCACGGCCGCTGAAGCCAGGCGCAATCGAGTGTTTGCTGCGTCCGCGGACGGTCAGGTCATGCCACTACAGCGAGGCCAGCGGCCGTGGGATCGCACGTCACGGCGAACGAATGGCTCCGGTGGCTCCCTCACCGTGTGGAGCCCTGTGCGCGCTCTTGCTGCGCTCGTGGCCGCCCAGACGTCGGCGCGCTCGGAGCTTCCGGCGCCGCCGCCTTCGAAGGCGCGCGACGTCATCGAAGGGACGCTCGTCCCTCAGCGGTAGCGTGCATCGCTCTTGTCAGTAGGGCGCTGAGAGGGCTGCATCGCCGCTCAGCGGCACGACACTGAGAGGGCTGCATCGCCGCTCAGCGGCACGACACTGAGAACGTTGCATCGGGTCTCAGCGGCACGACACTGAGAACGTTGCATCGGGTCTCAGCGGTACGGCACTGAAACGTAAAGGACTGCGGGACCCATCCACTGGATGGGTCCCGCAGCATATTCGATCGAGGATCCGGGGGCACACAGGATCCCCGACCGAAGCCTGGAACAGGCGGCAGGCTTGCGCCCGCTGAACATAGTTTTACCAGGTCACGGCGGGTTTCGGTAGTCGATTTTTGGGGTGTTCGTCGCTTGGGGCAAACGTGCAGGGGGTGCGGGAAAAATGTGCGTCTGATTCGCAACTCTTTTTCTGAAATACCCTCTGACCTGCGCGTTTGTCGATAATGGGGTGTTTTCCTTGAAAATGCTGAGATCTTGGGCTGCTCGGGTGGTGCTGTCGGGCGGCTGAGCGGCCGGAATTAACCGATGAGAAATATCGAGGCCATCACATAGAGATGGCGTACATAACGTCGGTATGCAATGCGTAACTATCTGTGCAGGTCAGGGACACACCCGCGTGTCGCGTGAGGAAAGACACCCGCTTGGTGATCCCCGGCCTCGTCCTGGTGGGGGAGGCCGATATGCGTCGACGACGCGGCCAGCGCCCCGCATGCGTTAACGTGGATGCATGACGAATTCTTCGCATCACCTGTCGGTGCGCTCTCGCCTGGCTACGGTTGCAGGCGGCGCTGCCCGCTTCGCGTCCCGAGCCCTCGGGCGCGGTTCTGGCGGCATGATTGGCGGCGAGGTTGCGCTGCGTATCTCCCCGAAGCTCCTCAAGGAGCTGTCCGCCCCCTTCTCGTCCGTCATTGTGACCGGCACGAACGGTAAGTCGACGACGACGCGCATGGTGCGAGCGGCGCTCGAAAGCGCTGGTCGTGTCGCCTCGAACATCAACGGCGACAACATGACCTCGGGCGTCCTCACGGCTCTCATGCAGGGCAAGGGTGCGACGCGTGCCGCCCTCGAAGTCGACGAGATGCACGTCCCCGCCGTTGCGGCCGACGTGGATCCGGCCGTCTTCGTCTACCTCAACCTCTCGCGCGACCAGCTTGATCGTGTGGGGGAGATCGGAGCGGTGGAGCGTCGCCTGCGCGAGGGGGCCTCGGCTCATCCGGACGCCGTCGTCGTCGCGAACTGCGATGACCCCCTCATCGCCTCGGCCGCCGCCGACAATCCGAACGTCGTGTGGGTCGCAGCCGGTGGAGGATGGGGTGGTGACTCTGCCGCGTATCCGCGCGGTGGGCGTGTTGTCCGCTCCGGTGACGACTGGCATCTGATCCCCGCATTCGAGGGGGAGGAACTGCCGGAACTGACGAGCCGTCCGCAGCCCGAGTGGTGGCTCGAGGAGGTTGAGCTCTCCCCCGAAGGGCCGCGTGCGACGCTGCGCGGACCGGACGGCATCAGCGTCCCCCTTAACCTGTTGCTTCCCGGGCGCGCGAACCTCGGCAATGCAGCGCAGGCGGTCGCCGCAGCGGTCGCCATGGGTATCGACCCGGCTGTCGCGGCAGCCGCCGTCAGCGGCGTCACCGAGGTCGCCGGGCGCTACTCCGTGCACGACGTCAACGGGCGCCGTGCCCGTCTGATGCTGGCGAAGAACCCGGCAGGATGGCAGGAAGCCATGACGATGATCGACCCGCGCGTCGATCAGGTCGTCATCGGCGTCAACGGCCAGGTTCCCGACGGCCAGGACCTCTCCTGGCTGTGGGACGTCGACTTCTCCGCCGTGAAGCGCGAGGGGCGTCGCGTTGTCGCCTGCGGTGAGCGCGGTGCCGACCTTGCTGTGCGCCTCGAATACGCGGGCGTGCACTGCGACCTCGTCCCGCTGCCCATGGATGCCCTGGCGCTTTGCGAGCCGGGCCGAGTCGAGATGCTCCTCAACTACACGGCCATGCGCGACTTCAAGGTCCTGCTCGATCGAAAGGAAGGCACGCGATGAGCGCCTCCACGCTGCGAATCGGCGCGGTGGCGAGGATACCGCTCAGGCGCTCGCTGCTGACAAGTTCCGCCGCACCTCGGGCCTCGCCCGCGCCCTCGATGCCCGGCGCCCGCTCCTGGCGATCTGCGCATCCCTGCAGGTCCTCGGCCACTGGTACGAGGATGCGCGCGGCGCTCGCGTGCCGGGCATGGGCGTCCTCGACATCACGACCGAGCCTCAGGGGCACCGGGCCATCGGCGAGCTCGTCTGCGAGCCCGTCCTCGAGGGCCTCACCCAGACGCTCACCGGCTTCGAAAACCACGGGGGTGGTACCGTCCTCGGCCCTGACGCTGCCCCGCTGGGACGCGTGCTGTCCGGCGTCGGCAACGGCACGCCTCGCGGCACGACCCCACCCGAGGTGCGCTACGACGGCGCCGTCCAGGGATCCATCATCGCGACCTACATGCACGGACCCGCTCTCGCGCGCAATCCTGAGCTGGCGGACCTGCTGCTGCAGCGCGCCACGGGGTCTGCGCTCGAACCTCTCGAGGTCCCCGGCGTCGCCCAGCTGCGCGCCGAGCGCCTGCGCATCGTTCACGAGGCCTGATGGTGCTGACGGGGCCCGCGCTGAGCCCCTGCGTTGCTATGCTGGCATAAACGATTTCCTAGGAAGGATTTCCTCATGTCGAACCCCACGCCTTACGGAGTCCCCGGCGAGCAGGGCACGCCCTGGCCGCAGTACGGTCAGGACGGCGCAAACGGCGCGATGCCCGCTCAGGGCACCTATCCGGGTGCCGGTTACGGTGGCCCCGCGGTCATGCCCATCATGAAGCTGCCCAGTCGGGCTCCCGGCACGGTTCTGATTGTCGTCGGCGTGCTCATGATGCTGATCATCGCCCCGGTCATCTTCGCTGTGGTCGCTTTCTCAGGCCTCAACACGGAGACGCCCGAGAATGTTAACGCCGTCAGCATCACCAATGGCGGGACCGTCGAGGTTGGTGCCAACGGACAGTACACGATCCTCCTCGGCGAGGCTGAGGCAACGTCCTGCACGATGACGGACACGGACGGCGACGTGTACGACATGCACACATTTGCCGGGGTCAACAACTACTACACGGCCACGGATCTGCCCGCGGGTACCTACCGCATCGACTGTGAGGGTCTGCCTGCGGGAGCCGACATTGCGGGCATGGATGTCAGCGCTGGTGACATCACGAAGTCCAGCACGAACGGCCTCATTTGGTCCACGGTCGTCGGCGTCGGCGGCACGATCATCATGATCATCGGCATCGTGCTCGTCGTGAAAGCCAACGGCAGGCGTCGAGAGATTCAACAGCAGGCGATGATGTCGGCCATCGGCTGACAGCACTACAGCACTACGTACGCGAGGGGCGAGGCCCCGGAGGATCTCCGGCCTCGCCCCTTTGCTGCACCGACACCACCACGAGGAAGGATGTCATGCACACCCTGTCTTTCACGGGCGAACGTCAGGTGCGTTTCCCCGCCCCCGACGTCGCGCGCGGCTTTATGCTCGCGCTCATCGCGCTGGCAAATGTTCCCTTCTGGCTGCGCTATTTTCCGGACGCGCCGCACGCGGGCGAGGCGGCGCTGACGGCCATGAACGACGCCGATCAGTGGTGGTACCTGGTGCGAACCCTGTTCGTGGACCGTCGCGCGTATCCGCTGTTTTCGATTCTGTTTGGCTTCGGCATGGCGATCATGGCCTCGCGCACGATCGAGCGCGAGCGCCGCGTCGCGATGGATGCGATTCTCCCCGAGTTGAGCGCCGGGTGGAATCCTCTCCAGCGGGAGATTGTCCGTGACGCTGTAGAGCGTCGTGCGCGCCGCGCGGCCGCGCGCCTGATTCGCCGCCGTGGCTGGTGGATGCTGGCGTTCGGCCTGGTGCATGGGATCTTCTTCGCGGGTGACATTATTGGCGCGTACGGTCTCGTGGCGGTCATTTTCGCCGAGGTTATCGTTATGAGGCGCGCGTGGCTGCGCGTGCTGATCGGCGCCTTCATCGCCTCCTTGAGCATGCTCGGGATTTGGTCGATGGCGGCGATGGCGGGGCGCGAGCCGATGGTGTTTGAGTTCCACGATCCCGTACAGCTGGATGCCGGGTATCCGCTGGTGTCGCTTGCCTCCTGGCTTATCGCGACGCCGATGACTGTCCTGACGGCGCTCGTCGTCCCCTGCGTGATGATCGGCGTGGGTGTCGCGCGCTGGGGGCTGCTGCAGGATCCGCGCGGGCGCGGGCCGCTCCTGGTTGGCATCGCGCTTGTGGGCCTGGGGATCGGTGCTCTGGGGGCCGTTCCCTTCGCCCTCATGCAGCTGGACTGGGCTTTTGCCGGGTCGGCGTCCTGGTCGTATCCGCTCTTCCACGCTTCCGGCGTTGCGGGAGCCTGCGGGTGGCTGGCGCTCCTTGCACTCGTGGGAGGCGGTCCGCGCGAGAGTCTCGGCTCGGTATGCGCGTTCCTGAGTGCGATCGGTCGCCGTTCGATGACCGCTTACTTGTCACAGACGCTGCTCTTTATTGTTATGTTCGTCGTGCTTGGCGCGTTCGGCGTTCGTGTCCTGGGGGTTGCGGTTTCGGGGCTTCTTGCGCTGGGGGTCTGGGCGCTGATTGGCTTCGGTTGTGTGATCGCCGAGGTCGGGGGAACCTCTCGTGGTCCCGCGGAGTGGGCGCTGCGTTGGCTGGTTGCCAAGACCGCGCGTCCGCTGCCCGCCCTGGCTCTCGCATTCCCTGTGGCTCCGGTAGGAGCCGAGGGGCAGTGCCGGGACTGACCCTGTTTGGCGTCTCTCATGCCGCCTGCCGTGTACTGAAGGGATTTCCGAGGATTCTCCGGGCTCAATCAATACAAATTGGTCTATTTAGTAGAAACCTTTGCATTCTGCAAGAGCTAATCGCAAATGTGATCAAGAATACAAATGAAAAATAGTTGCGCCATGCCCCCCGGGTGAGCTGCGACGATGGTGCGGCGATGTCGCAGTGGTGGCGTTCGGCGGCAACGCAAAAGCCTTGGGGGCATTGGTTTTTCGCGGTTTCTACGCTACTGTGAAAGCACCAAGACACGTGCTGGTAACACGATGAGGTGAGCGGAGGAGGCGCCAATGGAAATGCATGTGCAGACCATCGTGGGGGGCGGTCGGCGCACTCTCGCCCCGTCTGTAGCGACGCAGTGGCGCGTCAATGAACATCGGCACGAATAGGGGAACATCATGGGCTGGCTATGGCGGGCGGATGCCGACGGAGGAGCCGACGGTGAGGAGACGCCTCGCCGCCGCAATCTGCCGGACGATACCGCCTCTGATATGGAACAATGGGGAGGTAGCAAAGCAGCACCTCCGGAAGGAATTGTCACGGGTAATTCGGAGTTTGAAGCCAATCGTTTCGATATGGTTCGCCCCATCACGCAGGAGCGCTTGGGCCTCCTGTTCGACTCTGAGGGATGGACCTCCTTTTTGACTCTGAGGGATGGTCCTGGCGTATCGATAGCGATGGGGATCTCTGCGGCTTCTGGGAGGGGCATCTGTTCTGCTTCCGCTTCCTCGGTGATTCGCGGGAGGTGCTGTCGATCGTTGCCTTCATGAGGAGCCTCGTTCCCATCGAATGTGGTGAGGATCTGCGCGACTTCCTGCAGGCGTGGCACGGTGAGTTCCTGTGGCCGAAGGCGTACGTCGCCGATCAGGACGAGGGGGACCGCGTTGTCGCCGAGGTGAATGCTGATTACGAGTATGGCGCGACGGATGCGCAGCTCGTGCAGCAGGTGATGTGTGCGCTGGCGACGACCCTACAGCTTTTCCGCGCGCTCGAGGAGCGTTATGGTCTCGACGATGATGAAGGGCCTGGTCCTGCCGGTGGGCATCAGCGTGGGTTTGATGGTCCTGCCTGGCTGCCCGAGAACTGACTCACATCCTCCTCAAAATTCAAGTTGAGTGGAATAGACTCAACTTTGGCTTCGTTGTGTCTGTCAGAAGGCGTTGAGTGACTCGACGCCACCAGACAAACCATTTGGAGGAGTGATTTCATGGCACGTGAAATGACGACAAAGGCGCAGGAGGCCGTCTCCTCTGCGCTCCAGGCTGCCGCTGCAGCCGGTAATCCGCAGGTGGAGCCCATCCACCTGCTTGAAGCACTGATCGAACAGCGCGAAGGCATCGCGCTCTCCCTGCTCGAGGCCGTTGGGGCCGACGTGCGTGCGATCGGCGCGCGCACCCGCAATGCCCTCGTGGCGCTCCCGAGTGCGCAGGGCGCATCCGCTGGTAGCGCCCAGCCCTCGAACGCTCTGCTCGCGGTCGTTCGCGACGCCGGCGAGCGCGCCGAGGATGGCGGTGACCAGTACATCTCGACCGAGCACCTGCTGATCGCGCTAGCTGCGTCGCAGACCGAGGCCGGGCGCATCCTCACCCAGGGTGGCGTCGAGGCCGATGCGCTCACGCAGGCGCTCTCCCAGCTGCGCCCCGATCCGATCACCTCGGCGGATCCCGAGGGATCCTTCGAGGCCCTGTCCAAGTATGGGCGCGACCTGACGGAGGTTGCGCGTGAAGGCAAGCTCGATCCGGTTATCGGCCGCGACAACGAGATTCGACGCGTCGTGCAGGTCCTGTCCCGCCGTACCAAGAACAACCCGGTTCTGATCGGCGAGCCCGGCGTCGGCAAGACGGCCGTCGTCGAAGGCCTCGCCCAGCGCATCGTCGCGGGCGACGTTCCGGAGTCCCTGCGCGACAAGCGCCTCGTCTCCCTCGACGTGGCGTCGATGGTCGCCGGCGCGAAGTACCGCGGTGAATTCGAGGAGCGTCTCAAGGCGGTTCTGTCCGAGATTTCTCGCTCGGACGGGCAGATCATCACCTTCATCGACGAGCTGCACACCGTCGTTGGTGCGGGCGGTGGTTCCGAGGGTGCGATGGATGCGGGCAACATGCTCAAGCCCATGCTCGCCCGCGGCGAGCTGCGCATGGTCGGCGCGACCACTCTCGACGAGTACCGCGAGAACATTGAAAAGGATCCGGCACTTGAGCGCCGCTTCCAGCAGGTGTTCGTCGGCGAGCCCTCGGTCGAGGACACGGTTGCGATCCTGCGTGGTATTGCGCCGAAGTATGAGGCCCACCATAAGGTGACCATCTCCGACGGTGCTCTCGTTGCCGCGGCAACCCTGTCGAACCGCTACATCACGGGGCGCCAGCTGCCCGACAAGGCGATTGACCTGATCGACGAGGCCGCCTCGCGTCTGCGCATGGAGCTGGACTCCTCGCCGGTTGAGATCGACGAGCTGCGCCGCAGCGTGGATCGCCTGCGCATGGAGGAGTCCTACCTGACCGAGTCCGACCCGGAGGGTCTGGATGAGGCGACCCAGGAGCGGCTGAGCAAGCTGCGCGCCGACCTCGCTGACCGCGAGGAGAGCCTGCGCGCTCTGACGGCTCGCTGGGAGGCCGAGAAGGCCGGTCATAACCGCGTTGGTGACCTGCGCGTCCAGCTGGACTCGCTG
>QWBZ01000969.1_pt1 | contig 10471 bp, 11 predicted proteins | sample 1972441 | NCBI WGS metagenome assembly QWBZ01 (sample SAMN09866721, study PRJNA288562) | Human oral metagenome isolate term6_saliva, whole genome shotgun sequencing... | isolation source: mouth | host: Homo sapiens | place: USA: California
TGTACTATATTTTGTTTCATTACTCATTGCATTATCGCCAGTTGGAGAGTGGATTTTAAGGCTTCAGACGGGCTGTAAGAAAATCAAAAGCGATGAGCAAAGGAACTTCATAGAACCAATTTTTAGAGAAGTTTACGACAAAGCGAGAGCTCAAGACCCATCGATTTCAGATAAGGTTAAGATTTACATGAACCATGATGAAGAACCGAACGCCTTTGCAACGGGAAGAAAGACCATATGCGTTACGGAGGGCATGCTATATATGCCGGTTGAACAGATTAAGGCAACACTAGGACATGAATTTGGTCACTTGGCGCATAAGGATACTGATTTGATTCTAGTTGTAGCTGTCGGAAACCTTATTGTGAGTGCTTTTATCCTAGGATTTAGACTTGCCTTAGAGTGTTTCCATATATCATTTGCCTTTTTTTCAATTTTTAGTACTCGATAAAGTTCAAACATCCCAATCAAAGAAATCAACAAGGATATCGCCCAAAGTGGCAGTCCTCCCACAAAGATAAAAACAATTGCCATAATGAGAAGAACAATTCCACTTACTAATCTGGTCCAAAACATTATCTGCCTCCAAACCTTCTCTCTCTTTTATTATACGCTGCAATTGCATTTTGCAACTCTTCCTCATCAAAATCTGGCCACAATACATCCGTCACATAGATTTCGCTGTAGGCCAGTTGCCAAAGCAAGTAATTAGATAATCTCAACTCTCCACTTGTGCGAATTAATAAATCCGGATCGGGAAGACCTGCTGTATCGAGGTGATCGGCAACAAATTGTTCAGTAACCCCTTCTACATCATAGGGACTTTCCCTGTACTCCTTAAGCATTTTCTGAACCGCACGGTCATTCCCGTATTGTCCTTTGTTGTCTCCACCAACTTGTCAATGCCCTCGATGATGTCTGCATCAAATCTTCGCTTATCACCAATCATCTTTACACGCACATTTTTTTCCGCAGCAATCTTTAACAGTCTCTTCATATAGAAGCGGAATAGTTTCATCAATGCCCCCACTTCTTCGGCACTTCTCTTCCAGTTTTCTGTAGAAAATCCATATACTGTCAAATAGTCGATTCCTGTCTTTGCACAGACAGTAACCATTTTTTCCAAGGTCTCACAACCAGCCTTATGCCCCATTGCCCTTGGCAAAAGTCGCTTCTTTGCCCATCTGCCATTTCCATCCAAAATAATGGCCACATGTTTTGGAATTACCATATTTTCCTCCCTACTGATATAGGATTGGGCAGGCCATATTGCCTGCCCAAATCATTTACTGATTCCACTATACGATAGCATATCCTACACTGATATTAGTGTATAATTATACTGTCATAATTTCCTTCGACTTATTCTCAATTGTCTTGTCAATCTCTTCAATGGCCTTGTCTGTAAGCTTTTGTACTTTATTTTCGCCATCTTTTAGATCATCCTCAGAAATCTCGGATGCCTTCTCCATCTTCTTAATGGCATCTACTGTATCTCTTCTGATGTTTCTCACAGCAACTTTGATTAATCCCCAAGTCTGACATATTAATTGCCTTTTCAATCTCCTTTAATAGAGATTTCTCCCAAGGTGCAATCATAATCATTCTTGCCTCTGGCACAGAAATATTGCCCACCTGTTGGATTGGTGTTGGTGTACCATAGTAATCTACCTTAATCTTATCTAATACATGGGGATTGGCACGACCTGCACGAATGGTTGCGTAATCATCCTGCAATACATTAATCGTCTTATCCATCTTTTCTTGGCACAATTTAATTTTTTCTTGCATATTCATCCTCCTAGACAGTTACCACTGTTCCATTTATTTTTCCTACCATTGCATTTGCAATGGAATTTTTCTCATTTAAATCAAATACTGCCAATGGCATCTTATTTTCCATACACATTACAGTTGCTGTCAAATCCACAACTTGAAGTTTTTGGTCAAGCACCTCTTGAATGCTAATGGTCTCATACTTTTTCGCATTTGGATCAAGCTTTGGATCTGCAGTGTAGATGCCATCAATGCTCTTGGCTAAAAGAATCATTTCTGCATCAATCTCAATTGCCCGAAGAGCAATTCCTGTGTCTGTAGAAAAATATGGGTGCCCTGTTCCGCCACCAAAGAACACAACTTTTCCCTGCTTAAAGCACTCATTGACCCTGTCCTTTGAAAAAAGTTCAGTCATCGTTCCACAGGCAAATGGAGAAAAAATGGCTGTCCCCATTCCTTCACTTCGAAAGATTTCTGACACATAGATGCAATTCATAATCGTTGCCAACATTCCAATTTGGTCTGCCTTTGTGCGGTCAATCGCCTCCGAAGTTCTTCCTCTCCAATAATTTCCACCGCCAATGACAATGCCAACTTCGACTCCCTGCTTTACACTGGCCAATACCTGCTGTGCAACATCTCGAACAGTGGCCTCATCATAGCCACTGCCTTTTCCTGCTGCAAGTGCTTCTCCACTCAATTTGAGCATAACTCGCTTCATCTTCTATATCTGCCTCACATTCCTTCTTATTTCGAATTCTTTAATTACACAATTCGCATATATACAAGAAAAAGTATAACATAAGAATAAAAATTTGAAAAGATAGCAAGAACAAGCATCTACGCTCAATTCTCGCTATCTCTTCTTTTCTACACCTGAACAAATTTTCCATCATTCATTACATATTGTTTCTTACAATACTTTGCCACCTTTTCATCATGAGTGACAATCACCAAAGTCTTTCCCTCTCGATTTAATTCCATCAACAATGCCATAATGTCCTCTGTTGTCTTAGAATCTAATGCCCCTGTCGGCTCGTCACAAAGCAGAATATCCGCATGATTGACTAAGGCTCTGGCAATGGCAACTCTTTGCTTTTGTCCTCCAGAAAGCTTTGCTGGCACAGCTTTTGCTCTATGCACAATTCCAAGCCTTTCCATCAGCTTCATTGCTCGCTCTATCTTCTCCTTTTTGGACAATTTTGTATATTCCAATGGCAACATTACATTTTTTAATGCACTATAGTGAGAGATAAGTGCAAAGTCTTGTACAACAAAACCAAATTTCTCATTGCGAAGTTTTGCCTTCTCCTTCATGGAATACTCCGCAATATTCTTACCAAAAAGATGATAGTCCCCTTCTGTGGCAACATCTAAAATCCCAAGAATATTGAGCAATGTACTCTTTCCCGATCCAGATGTTCCCATAATGGCAACACTCTCTCCACGCTCAATCTGCAAAGACACATGATCCAAGGCATATACTGGCTCATCTTCTCCATATATCTTGCATATATTGTTTATTTCAATGATTTTATCCATTATCTCACTCCTCGCAATGTATCTGTCAATTTTTCAAATTGAATCTTGTGTATCATATAAAGGAACAAAATAATAAAACATCCCAGACATATCAATACTGGCAATAGCAAAAATTCACTTATGCCACACAGGATGGTTGTTACCAATAAGCTCAATACAATCAACAAAAGATTTTCGATAAAAACTCGCCCCCAAATATCTGTTATCCTTGCCCCACATAACAAGTTAATTCCATACTCGTAGGCACATTCAGACACACGACGAATCACCAAACAAATCATACTGACAAAAGAAAAGATCAATAAAATGCTACCAAACAAACTATATAAAATCATAGTTTCTACATAGTCATTTTCTATAACTTTAATCTGAGAGCTATAATTAACAAAATATCCATCTGTTACTTTCTGTTGGCGCATTACATTTCTGATTTCTTTCAATTCCTTTTCATTATTGACATATAATTGACAGGAATACATTGCTTGATCCATACCATAAACAGAACTCTTATCTACATTCACGGGTATAATTACACTTTTATCCAAAGAAAATGGCTCTTTTTGTTGAGTTGGTCGAACAAATCTTGCTCCCTTTTTCAGGAAAGCCTCGATCTGAATTTTCCTTCCCGAATCATCTTCCACAATATCTCCAATTTTATACTTTTTTGACAAGCTAGAGCCTACGACTGCTGGCAAAACCTTCTTTTCCCAATCTTCATTGGTATCATAAGTAATCTCAAATTTCTTCTGTACCTCTTCTGGAATATCCAAGTGATTTTGCTCAAAAAAGTCTTTGGTTACTCCCACTCGTATATACTTTTTATTCTGAATAATAAAGTCATCTAGTGCATTATCAATAAAAGTATATAGATATCTTCCTCCCAACATTTCATCAATGATGGTCTGATATTTCAAAATTGTATCCCTGTCATTTTTTACAAGTACTCCATATTGCTTATCACTTCCTGTACTGCGAAACATAAATACCTGCTTTTGTTCTGTCCATTCTCCAATCAACTTTTTTACATAGGAAGCTTCGGCAATCACCTGTGCAATATTGACAAGAATGATAAATGTTACAATGAGTTGCAACACTTTAAATAACATATCCCACACTTCCCTCTTGATCTGTTCAAGTGCAAATTTAATATTTCTCATTTCTCATCCTATGTACTTTCCATTGAATTTCTAAGACCACAAAAATCACAAGCATCATTGACAAAAAAGCAAGTAAAATACTATCCAAATAGAAATATCTTCCAAGTAACAATCGAATATGAACCAGTGACCTCATGCTTCTCAAAACAGTAAATGTAATTTCATCTAAAATCCACGAAACTACCAGAGCAACAATACCCATCAAAACAAAGCGTTTTAACAGCAATTGATGATTGCTTCCATCCGTCGCCCCAATCATTTTGCGAATTTCAAACTCTTCTCGGCAAGAGCTTATCCAAGCCTGTGCAAAACTAATGCAATTCATTGACACAATAACCGCACAAATAAGAATTAATCCAACCATGGTGGGATTTGTATTAACCAATCCTATCTGTTTTCCACCCCATTTGTGAATTTCGGCTTCAGGAAAATCCTGCCTTAGCTCTTCCGATATATCCTTTTTATCTGAATCAACATAAATTGCATAATAGTCAATGATTTCCTTAATGCCCTTCGACCGAATATCAAGATATAAATTCGGCATTGTCATTGTATTTTCTTCATCATTGTCGTAATATCCTAGAACTCGATAATCATTCTCTCCAACGGTGACATAGGTTTGATCATTCTCTCTCCAAAGCATATCTTGATAATTTTTATTGACTACCGCTACATTTTCACCTTCAACATAATCTTTTATAGCAGAATTGATCTTTAATGCACAAAATAGCTCTTGATCAAATTTAGCCACACTTGGTGTCCAAGATCCAAAAGAAATTATGCAATGTGGAACTTGCACGAGATTGATCTTATTCAAAACCGTCTCGATAGTAGGATGTTCCTCTGAAAATTGGATACTCCAGTAATCATCTAACAATATCCCATAGTCCTTTTCTGGTTCATGCCACACCTTTGACATTGCTGAAAATCCCAGTGAAAATGTAAACAAACTCATCACCATAATGAGCCATAACATCTTGGCCTTTAAAATTGTATCTTTCATTGTATTCTATTACTTTCTAATTTTTTATCACTGAATAATAACATTTTTTATATTTATTTGTCAACATTTAATATATATCTATCTATTAGTATTATGATTCTTTTTTACACTTTTTATAGTTACAAAATCGCAAAAAGGACTGCAAAAATCCCCTTTTCGCAGTCCTTTTCTATTCTATTCTCCCAAGCCATTGCCTGTATATAGCTCGTAATATTTTCCTTTCTGAGCGAGCAACTCATCATGAGTGCCACGCTCAATAATTCTTCCTTGCTCCAGTACCATAATGCAATCCGCATTTTTAACTGTAGAAAGTCGATGGGCAATGACAAAGGTTGTTCTTCCTATCATCAAAGAGTCCATTCCCGTTTGTACAAGTTGCTCTGTTCTTGTATCAATGGATGATGTCGCCTCGTCAAGAATCAGGGCTGGCGGATCAGCAACGGCTGCCCTTGCAATGGCCAGAAGCTGGCGCTGACCTTGAGAAAGACTTCCGCCCTCCCCATTAATTATGGTGTCATAGCCATTTGGCAATTTTTCAATAAAGTCCGATGCATTGGCAAGTCTTGCCGCCGCCATACATTCTCCATCCGTTGCCCCCTCTCGACCATAGCGAATATTTTCCATAATACTTCCTGTAAACAATCTGGTCTCCTGCAGTACAATACCCAAACTCTTTCTTAAATCCGCCTTCTTAATATTAGAAATATTAATTCCATCATAGCGGATTTTTCCCTTTTGAATATCATAGAAGCGATTGATCAAATTGGTAATGGTCGTCTTTCCTGCACCAGTTGAACCAACAAACGCAACCTTTTGTCCCTTTTTGGCAAAGAGATTGATGTCATGCAATACCATTTTCTTGTCTGTATATCCAAAGGTGACATCATCAAGAACAACATTGCCCTCCATCAAGGTATAAACTGGCTGATTGGTCTTTGGATCAATATCCTTCCAAGCCCATTGTTCAGTTCTCTCATCCATCTCTGTAATATTTCCAAATTCATCGACATCGGCATTGACCAAAGTCACATAGCCCTCATCAAGCTCTGGTACACTGTCCATCACCTCATAGATGCGGTCAGCTCCGGCCGCAGCCATAGCAATCGCATTAATTTGCTGAGAAATCTGGGCAAACGGCTGATTAAATCCTTTAACTAGGGTAAGAAATGCCACGAGTGTTCCTAGGGTAACACCAAATTTCCCATTAATGGCAATCACTGCACCGATAATCGCACAGATAACATAATTCATATTTCCTAGCTGTGCCACAACTGGCATAAGAATGTTAGCAAAGGCATTAGCCTGATAAGCACTGTCTCGAAGTTCTTCATTGAGTTTTTGAAATCCCTCAATCGACTCCTCTTCGTGGTTAAAAACCTTGATTACCTTTTGTCCACTCATCATTTCTTCAATATATCCATTTAACTTACCAAGACTTTGCTGTTGACGAATAAAATGTTTTCCTGAACTATCTGTAATTTTCTTACTTGTAAAGAGCATCACCGCAACCAAAACCATGGCAATAATGGTCAATGGAATGGAAAGAATGCACATGGTCACAAACATACTTGCAATCATCATTGCTGAATTGATTATCTGTGGAAATGCCTGTCCAATAAATTGACGGAGAGTATCGGTATCATTGGTGTACACCGACATAATATCACCATGAGAATGGGTATCAAAATATTTGATTGGCAATTTTTCCATGTGACTAAAAAGATTTTCTCTCACGCGACGCATCGTTCCCTGACCGACATTGACCATAATTCTTTGATACATATAGGAACATCCTGCACCGATCAAATAGACAATCACAATCTGTGTCATTGCCTTGGCCAGCGGTCCAAAATCAGGTGATGAACGACCAATCATTGGCGTGATATACTTGTCAATTAATGTCTGCATAAAGGCCGTTCCACGCACATTGGCAATGGCCGATACAATAATACCAATAAATACAAATACCATATGAATGCCATAGTGCTGAAATACAAGTTGCACAATACGCTTCATATTTCTTGACTGCATACCTTTTGCAGCCTGCTTTGCCTCTTTTATTTTATCTTCCATTTATGCACCTACCTTATCAAAATCTCCACTGCCTTCCATCTGAGCCTGTGCCACTGCACGATAAATTTCATTGTTCATAAGAAGATTCTCATGCGTATCTACACCACTAATTCTTCCTCTGTCAAGAACAATAATGCGGTCAGCATCTTTTACCGATGAAATGCGCTGTGCAATAATAATCTTTGTTGTATCTGGAATGTCCTCTCTCAATGCCTTGCGAATTTTAGCATCTGTAGCCGTGTCCACCGCAGAAGTAGAATCATCAAAGATAATAACCTTTGGCTTTTTTAGTAGTGCTCTGGCAATACAAAGACGCTGTTTTTGTCCTCCCGATACATTGGATCCACCCTGCTCAATTCTTGTTTCATACTGATCAGGAAAACGTTCAATAAATTCATCTGCACAGGCAATTTTGCAGGCACGAATACATTCTTCATCCGTTGCATTTTTATCGCCCCAACGCAAATTTTCAAGGATTGTCCCTGTAAATAATTCGTTCTTTTGTAGCACAACAGCAACCTTATCTCGAAGTACTGTCAAATTATACTTTCGAACATCAATTCCTCCAACTTTGACCGTTCCTTCCGTTGTATCATAGAGTCGACTGATTAGATTGACTAGAGAAGTTTTTGAACTTCCAGTTCCACCAATAATACCAATGGTTTCACCTGCACGAATATGAAGGTCAATATCGCTGAGAACAAATTTCTTTTTGTCCTTCTTTATTTTCCCATAAGAAAAATTGACATTTTCAAAGTCAATACTGCCATCCTTTACTTCCATCACAGCCTGCTCTGGAGAGGTGATATCTGTTTTTTCTGTCAACACCCCAGCCACACGCTCTGCACTCGCCTCTGACATTGTAATCATAACAAAAGTAAAGGATAAGAGCATCAAACTAATAAAAATATTCATTACATAGGCAAATAAACTGGTCAATTCTCCTGTTGTCAAACTTCCTGAAACAATATAGTGTGCACCAACCCATGACAAAATTAAAATGCACGCATAGATGGTCAACATCAATATAGGGAGGTTAATCGCTATTTTTGCCTCTGCCCTCACACCCAAATCATAAATTTTTTGAATACTATTGCCAAATTTCTTAATTTCATAATCTTCTTTGACGAAGCTCTTGACCACACGAATTCCTTTGACATTTTCTTCCACACTGGCATTTAAATCGTCATATTTGCGAAATAGCTGACTAAAGAGTTTTGTCGCCGACTTCATAATCAGAAGTAAAACTGCTGCAAGAAAAATAATTGCCACTAAAAAAATCAATGCAATTTTAGGACTGATAATGGTTGTCATCACAAATGCTGCAATCATCATTGCCGGTGCACGCATCATCATTCGAATCATCATTTGATAAGAATTTTGAATATTGGTGACATCCGTGGTCAATCGAGTCACTAGACCTGCAGTTGAATACTTATCAATATTGGAAAAAGAAAAGGTTTGGATATTCTTATACATTCCCTCTCTTAAGTTGGCAGCAAATCCACTGCTGGCATAGGCCGCAGACCGTCCACAGAGCACACCACAAGTCAATGAGGCCGCAGACAAGCAAACCATCACCACACCATAGAAAAATACATTGCCCATATTTCCAGCATTTACGCCCTTGTCAAGGATTTTACTCATCATAAATGGAATTAAAATCTCAAAGATAGCCTCCGCAACCACCAAAAATATAGAAATATAGGTCGCATTTTTATACTTTCCAATGCGACTCCATAAAACTTTTAGCATAGGACTTCCTCCTTTAAATTTTCATAAATCGTTTGTAGCAGAACAATCAATTCCTCTCTTTCTGCAGGAGAAAGTGGTGCAAGAAGCCTTTTTTCTGACTCCATATGTTCCATTTGAAAGTTCTTGTGTAAAACATTTGATTTTTCAGTCAATACCACTTGTTTTGAAAATCTTCCCTCCTTAATAATTTCTGTTTGAATAAAGCCTTTGCTCTCCAAACGCTTCAATATTCCCACAGTTGTCGGATGAGAAACTTCTAAATACTGCTCAATTTCTTTTTGTGTGACCATCTTATTCTGATTTTCTCGCAAATATTTTAATACATACATCTGTGACATCGTTAAATCATACTTCTTTAACACATCATTAAATCTTTTGCTAAGTGCATCATGAATTTGCTTAATTAAAAATCCTGCATCGCATTTTCTGTTCATCTTACCTCCTGTCCTTGTAATCAATAAAATAAGTGTAGCGTGCTATATATTAACACGCTACACTTAAAATTGCAATATTTTTTGCCAGCCTACATTGTATTCATCCTCGGCATTCGGCTCGAATGACAACTAAAATAAATCATCTGATATTCCTTAGAAATTTTCTCCAAAAACTTCATCGCCTCACCCATTTTTGAATTGTCGAGATTGACAAATGGATCATCTAAAATTAAAAACGGTTTTTCAACGACATACATCGTTTCAATCAGAGCCATTCGCATACAAAGTCCAATTAAATCCCTATAACCTTCGCTCATGAGGGAAATATCTCTCTGTTTTCCTGCACTCTTTAGTGATAAATTTAAGTGATCATCGAGCACAAACTCCTCATTGCTTTTTCCTGTGAGCAATGCATAGTATTTGTCAAATGCTACTTTTATTGGCTCCATATACTTTGTTCCAAAATTTCTCCTCGCCTCTTCTAAATGTAGCTTGCTCTTACACAAGATATCATATCGCTCTTTCTCTTCCCTATACTCTTCCTTCGCTCGCTCATAGAGTACTTGAATTTCCATTCTCTCATCATAACTTCTTTGTAAGTTATGTATCTCTTCCTTAATGCTAGCCAATTCTTGATCATGCTTCTTGATCAAAGCCACCATCTCAGCTAATTCTCTATTTTCTTTTTCTGGAACAATCTCTTCCTCTTTCTCTCTCTCACATCCTGGATT
>QWBZ01000730.1_pt1 | contig 10451 bp, 7 predicted proteins | sample 1972441 | NCBI WGS metagenome assembly QWBZ01 (sample SAMN09866721, study PRJNA288562) | Human oral metagenome isolate term6_saliva, whole genome shotgun sequencing... | isolation source: mouth | host: Homo sapiens | place: USA: California
AGATAACATGCGGGGTAACCACGCTGGTAGCGGCGGCCTGAATACGCAGGCATAGCCAAACGGCGGCCACTAAAGCCAGCGCCACCGTGATAGCCCAAGCAATACTCCAGGTGTTTTCCGGCAGAGCGCGGGCCACGAAACCTTTCAGGTTCTGGTTGCTGGTGTAGTAGGCATCCCCGGCGCGCTGAGGGTCCCACATGGCGTCAAAGAAGAAACGGGCAGACTCGCCCGGGCTGATAACCCAGCTGAGCAAAGTGACAGCGAGCGAGGTAGCCACCATGGTGATAGCTGAACGCCACTGACGGCGCAGCAGGAAAATAAGCACGGCAATAGCTGGGGTCAGCTTGATAGCGGCCGCCAAACCAGAGGCCACGCCGCGTCCCTTCCAGCTGGGCGGCGCGGCCACATCAATCATCACCAGCGCCATCATGGCGGTGTTGACCTGGGCAAAACCAACCGACTGGGTAAACGGCTCCAGGCACTGTTGAACCAGGATCGCCGCCCAGGGGGCGATAGCAAAAGCTGAGCCCCAAGACCAGCCCAGGCTGCGCCCCACCAAAGCCACAATCACAGCAGTTTGCAGGGCGATAGCCATAATCATTAGGCGTGCGGCGGTCTCATAATCAAACCAGGTCAGTGGGGATAGCGCCCAGGCTCCAAAAGGCGGGTAGGTGAAGGGGTACATCTTGTAGTCAGGCAAGGCGTACCAGTCGTACAGGGAATTACCACTAAACCAGTTATTTAACGCATACCAGTACACGTATACGTCAAAATGCTGAGGCAGCTTGTAGTCCTTGTCGTACATCTGCGGATAGGTGGCCCCCAGCAGGCACAACCAGCCCAGTATCTGCGCAATCGGTGCGCGCACCGTGGCATAAATGCTAGCGCGTAAGTCTACAAAAGAACGATTCATGATACCTCGATACTTGGCCTGGCTAGGGGCTAGTTAAGCGCAGATACAAATATCCCTAGGGTATCTGACGTACCCCCAGGGTGCGGCGCAAAGTACGCGCCCCACTCCACGCAATCACCACAGCCAGCCACGACATAACCGTAACCGCCAAGAAACCACCATGCGCACCGGAGTTGTCGATAGCCAAACCAGCCAAGAACGTACCCACAGAAACACCCACGTTAATAGTGGTGCTAAGCCAAGTCAGGCCCTCAGTGATCTGGTTGTCGGCCACCGAATGCTGCACAATCTGGTTGGCGGTAGTGAAAGTAGGGGCAATAGCCATACCGGTGATGGCCGCAGCTACCGCCACAAACCACAGGTTAGGGGCAAAAATCAGGGTGGAGGCACCCAAAGCCAAAACAGTCACGCCCACCACGAACTGGCGTTGCAACGGCCAATGCCACTGGCGTGAACCGTGAATCAGCGCCGCTACCAGCGAGCCGGTAGAGAAGCAAGCCAAGATAGCGCCAGAAAGATTCTTGTGACCATGCTCAGTAGCTGAAGCCACAATCGCCACATCATTGGCGCCAAACAGGCCACCCAACACTAGGCAGGTAAGCGCAGTAACCACCAACGCTCCGTTACGTAAAACATGAGACTGGCCGGCTTGCTCCTGCGCGGCAGTGCGCCCCTTCGCCGGCGGCTCAGTGGCGCGCTGGGATAGGAACCACAGCGAACCCACTGCCTGGGCGGTGACGGCCACAATCAAACCGCTGGTAACCGGCAGAGGCGGGTTAGTCACCAGCATGGTTGCCAGGATCGGGCCCACAATGAAAGCCACCTCATCCATGGCTGCCTCCAGGGCGAAAGCCGTGTGGATTTCATCAGGGGTTTGTAGCAGGTTAGACCAGCGTGCACGCACCAGGGCGCCCATAGAACCGCTGGTACCACCGGCAATGGCGGCGCAAACTAGCAGCGCCGCCGGGTGGGCATGGAAAGTAATAGACACAATCTCGCCCACCATGGCCAGGCAGGAGGCCGTGATGAAAGGAATCATGAAGCGCTGGCCGTAAATATCTACACGTCGAGCCAGCCAAGGCGCAGTGCAGGCAAAAGCGATCAGCGTTACCGCGCTGACCTGCCCGGCCAGGGTGTAGCTGTGGTATTCGCTTTGAATAGCTAGCAGCGAAGAAATTGACACCATAGACATGGGCATACGTGCCAGCAGTCCGGTGGCGGAAAATTTAAAAGCACCGGGTTTACGTAGGATGTTTACATAGTTAGATGCCACCGCTCCATGATTACACGGGGAGCGGTGGCAAACTGAACTATGTAACTGTGAGAATCCAAACCAGGCCTGAGATCAGCTTTATGCTTGCGCTCAAGCTGGAGGTCTGCGCCTAGCGCTGCTCTGGGTTAGCTCAGCGCTGCTCAGAGTTGGCTGCGTGACGGTTAATCGTGAAGCCCTGACCGTTTAGGGTGTTCCAGCAGGTGACGCCCTCCTCGGTGGAGGTGCAGGCGAAGGCGCCGTGCTTAGCTGAAGAGTTGTAGGCCAGGGTGGGGCCTGAAGTCTTAAAGGCAGTCTGGCAAGAGCCGCCGGCGCCGTTTTGCGTGCCCACCGTGGCGGTAAACGGGGTGGAGTTGTTAGAGCAGCTGGGGCCGGTAGCGTTGAAGCTGTATTCCTTGATGGTGCAAGAAACCTGGTCGTCAGCAAAGGTGCAGGTGATGTTGCCGGAAGGTGAGGTGAAGCTGGTCATTTCCCGGGCGCCGTCGGGAGCCGGGGCCTTAACCGTAGCGGTAGGCGTGGCGCTAGGCGTGGGGGTTTCAGTCTCTACCGGCGCGGCAGTTTCAGTCTGCACCACCGTGGGGGTGATCGGCCCGGCGTCGTTGACCGAGTGTGGGGAGGTGTCACGTCCAAGCATGTAGGCACCCACGGCCACAGCCAGAATCAAAACCGCCAGCGAAATCCAGCCAAAGAGTGGAAGACCGCCCTTCTTAGCAGAGCTGTCAGCCTCCTGCTCAGGGGCCTCGTTAGCGGTGGCGTAGTCGTAGGTGGGCTCAGCGTAGGTGGGGTCCGGGGCATACACCGGGGTGGACATAACCATGGTGGCTGAGCCGGTGGTGGCCGGGTCGGGCACTTGTGCGCCTAACGGTTGATCCAGCGGAATAACCGAGGGGTTGGCTGCCACAATGTTCTGGGCCGGCCCTTCCACGCCGCCAGTAGCCGGCTGCTCCGGGTCATTCATGGCAAACACAGAGTCAGCAACGCTGGGGGCGCTAGTTTCCTGGTTGGTGCTAAGCACAGAGCGACGGGTAGGAGCATGGTCGTTAACCAAGGGCCCGGCGGCCACCTGCGTGGGGGCTGCGTCCTGGGCGCTGGCAGTGCTAGTGGCGCTAGCTGCCGGCTCATTTTGGGCCTCAAGCTGGGCTAGGAACTGGGGGTTGTGCTTAGCTAGCAGCTGACGCGCCAACGGCAGCGGGCTGCGGGCCAAGCCGGCGTTGATCTGCGGATCTTTAAGGTTAGCTAGCCATTCAAGTAACTGCGGGTAGGCGTTCGGGTTGGCGGCTACCACTGGGCGCAACTGCGGATAGTTGCTGACCAGCTGATATAGGTCAGCCTGCGAAGTCGCGGGACTGGCGGCCCGGGCGGCTAACTGTTCCAGCGAGAGCGTCATCGTGATCCTTCCAGGTACCATGCACTTGAGCCGTGTTAGCCAAGCGCTGTTACCAACCTCAATACAACTACTCTAGTGGCCAAGTCCGACAATTAACTACTTCAGAGTAAAAACGGGACATAATTTAACAGTGTGTGCTTGGCACCATTTTCGATCCGTCACACCAGCTAGGGAGGCCCACATTGGCTGAGGAATTACTTGGCGTGGAATGCGTCAACGGCCACCCAAATCCGCCTGATGCCTACGATTGCGCCACTTGCGCGGGTAGTTTAGCGGCTGCTCCCCGCCTGCTAGATAACCCGCCCCGGATGGTGGTGGAGGCCTCCACGGGGGCGCGCCTGGCTCTGCGTAGGGATCTGGTAGTGGGGCGAGCGCCACAGTATTTGAGCTACAACGAAGGCACCGATCTGCTCACGGTTCCCTCCCCGGGCCGCCTGGTTTCCCGCTCGCACGTGTTACTGCAGGTGGTGGGCTGGCAGGTTAGCGCCATTGACATGGATTCCCACAATGGCACGGTGCTACGCCGGCTGGGTTATGAGGATGTACAGCTGGTTCCCGACGCCCAGGTTCCCCTGCGTTACGGCGATGAGCTTGATTTGGGCGACGGCGTGGTGTTGCGTTTCCTTCCCCCTGGCGCCAGCACCGACGACGACGCCGCAGCCTCCGCTCACAGCGCGGGAGAAAGCCTCAACGTCACCGGCTCCCTAACCTACTAAGGACTATCGGCCGGCAAAACCGGCCGGCCAGTAGAGCGCCAGCCAGTCAAGGGCGGCCCGGTAGCTAAGGGCGTCAGCTTGCTAGCTCAGCCAGCCATGGGGCAACGCGAGAGTGAGGGGGTCGGGGCGTCGTCGTCGTGATCAAGCGAAACCGGCACCGGATGAGCCGCCTGCTGCGCCCCCACTGCCTGCAACACGAAACTATCTAAACTGTGCATGTAACGCTCACGCTGCATGGGGTTAGCGGGCGTGGGACGACCCCCCAGCACGCAGGCGTGGATCAGCTGCACGCTCATGGCCACATCCTGATTAGGAAGCTGGCCCTGGTCGATAGCCTCATGCAGAATCTGGCTGAGCATATGCTCCATGATGTCGGCGTGCGAGTGCAGACGCCCCACGGTGTCGCGCGAAAGCGTATCGGTTAGGCGCGCGCCGCTCGGGAAGTGATAGTGCTGCTTTAGTAGGGCCTGCTCACGGATATAAACCCGCAGACGATCAAGCGGATCTTGCACATCCTCAAGGGCCTGGCTCAGGCGCGCCACATAGCTGCGGGTTTCGTCCTCGATATAGGCCAGGAGCAGATCTTCTTTGTCTGCAAAGTGGTTATAGACGGCAGTGCGCCCCACATGGGCGTTAGTGGCGACGTCGGAAAGCGTGATTTTGTCGAAAGGTTTAGTGGCCAAGAGTTGACCCAGTGAGTCGAAAAGGGCGCGGCGAGTGCGCTCGCGGTGTTCGGCTAGGGTGTTACCAGTAATCTTGGGCATAGGTAAACCTTAGCTGGTTAGTGACGTAAGTAGGAAGTGTGTCAGATCGTGGAAAACTATCAGGGCGGCGCCAAGGGGGCGCAGGCAACGCAACCAAAAGCGACGCAACTGGTGGTAGGGGCCGTGGTGGTAGATGATTTACGTCAGCCCACGCGGTTTTTAGCCGCTCAGCGCGCCTACCCGGCGCAGCTGCGGGGGCAGTGGGAGTTTCCGGGCGGCAAGGTGGAGCCGGGGGAGGTGCCGCAGGCAGCTTTAGCGCGCGAATTACGTGAAGAACTAGATATTGTGGTCAAAATCGGGGTGGAAGTGACGCCCGATAAATCATTGTCTACATGGCCACTAAAACCGGGGCTAGAGATGCGGGTGTGGCTAGTGAGCACTGATCGCCCCGAAATCCGTCCAGGCACTAGTCATATGCAGGTCAAATGGGTTACTCCAGTACAAGCTCTTGACCTAAATTGGCTGGCTCCAGATTTACCTATTGTGCGCCAGATCATTAAACTAATGGCTGCTGGTCAGGGCAAATGTGTTCAGAGTTAAGTTGTGAAAGGGCTGATACTTACTGGCCAAAAGGTTACGTTTCTATTACAGTCAGGTACTAGCTTATAAAGAAAGAGGTTCGACATGGGACGTCACGCTCAGAAGGCCACCCCGGCCTCAGCAGTTAGTGCTCTCTTTTCCCAGGTAGGCACCGGTAATGTGGTGTACCGCGCGGGCGGTGTGGCCATGGCTCTATCCCTGGCCGTCTCCGGTGGTGCATTCGCTGCTGTACAGATGAACAACGGTGTCAACACTGACGCCAACAAGGCCGCGCTGACCCACGCAGCACTCGGTCTGGCCGCTCAGCCTACCTCTGCTGCCGAGTCCGTTAACTACAAGCTGGTTGTAGACGGCAAGACTATCTCCGCTTCCACCCAGGCTGAGACTTGGGGGCAGGCCCTGTCCGACGCCGGTGTTTCGGTTGACGACAACGACACCGCCTCCGTAGACCTGACCGCCGCCCCTGTTGACGGCGCCGTCGTTACCGTTGTCCACGCTAGCGTCACCCAGACCAACGTAGACACCGCCATCAAGGCTGGCACCACCGAGAAGCCAGACCCGACTCTGGCTAAGGGTGAGAAGAAGGTAGAAACCGAGGGTGTAGACGGTATTTCCCGCACCGTTTACAACGTGGTTACCCGTGGCGGTAAGGAAGTTTCCCGCACCGTAGTATCCACCGCCGTCGTCAAGCCGGCCACCAACGCTGTGGTACTGGTTGGCACCAAGGAAGCCACCGCCGCTGCCACTACCCCGGCTACCTCCAACTCCTCCTCCAGCTCCAGCGGCGGTAACGCCACCCTGGCTGCCGCCGGCACTGACGCTGCCAGCGCCCAGGCCATTGCCAAGTCCATGATGAGCTCCTACGGCTGGGACGACACCCAGTTCAGCTGCTTGGTTAAGCTGTGGAACCGCGAGTCCGGCTGGAACTACCAGGCTTACAACGCTTCCTCCGGCGCCACCGGTATTCCCCAGGCCCTGCCTGGCTCCAAGATGGCTAGCGCCGGTAGCGACTGGGCTACCAACCCGGCCACCCAGATCAAGTGGGGTCTGGGCTACATTTCCGAGCGCTACTCCAACCCCTGTGGTGCTTGGGCACACTCTGAGTCGGTGGGCTGGTACTAAACCGCACTCACATAAGCTGGCGTTTGAGCACGCTAACCCTCTCCCCTGCAATCTGTGCTGATTGCGGGGGAGACGTGTATTTGGGGCTTGGCTGGGGCTGCGGCGTCGTCGGCGGCCTAAAATTAGGCAGCTTTCAGCTAGGCTTGAAGGCAATGAAGGCAGTACCAAACCGCGCTATTAATGCGCCCGGAAACTTGTAGGTGACGTGTATGAGTGACGTGGCGGCAGGCAAGCTACTGACCAGCAACGATATTCGTGAGCTGTGCGCCCAGTTAAACATTCGCCCTACCAAAACCCTGGGCCAAAACTTCGTTAATGATCCGGGCACGGTACGCAAGATCGTGCGTAACGCCGGCGTACAAGCGGGCGAGCAGGTGCTGGAAATCGGTCCCGGCTTGGGCTCACTAACCCTGGCGCTGCTGGAGGCTGGGGCGCAGGTAAGCGCCGTCGAGATTGACCCGCCCCTAGCTCAAGCGCTCCCGACCACCGCCCAAGCGCGCTTTCCAGAAGCTAAATTACAAGTTTTTACTGCTGACGCCCTGACTATCACCGGGCCCGAAAGTATCGACGGCGCCACCCCCACCCGCCTGGTAGCTAATTTGCCGTATAACGTGGCCGTGCCGATTGTGCTGACCGTGCTCGAAAAGCTACCCAGCATCCAGACCGTGCTGGTGATGGTGCAGGCGGAGGTAGCAGACCGCCTGGCGGCCACGCCGGGTAACAAGATTTACGGGGTGCCCAGCGCCAAGGTGGCCTGGTATGCCAGTGCGCGACGCACCCTAACCATTGGCCGCAACGTGTTTTATCCGGTGCCTAATGTGGACTCGGCTCTGGTGAAAATTGAGCGCCGCCCCCAGCCGGATACTGCGGCTACGCGCGAGCAGGTTTTTGCTGTTATCGACGCCGCCTTTGCCCAGCGCCGCAAGACCTTGCGTCAGGCACTGGCTGGTTTGGCTGGTAGCGCCGGCGCCGCCCAGGAGGCGCTGGAGCGCGCCGGGGTTAGTCCCACGGCTCGCGGCGAAACCCTAGACATTGACCAGTTTGCCGCCGTGGCCCAGCAGCTAAATGCTGCTAGCGCCGGTGCGTGCGTTCCAGCCGCCAGCGCGCCCGCCCCGGCCACCAGTGACCCGGCTGTGAGCGTTAGCGCCCCGGCTGTGAATACCCCGGCCATGAGCGTTGGTGGCTCGGATGTGAGCGTCAGTGCCCCCGGCAAGGTCAATCTTTTCCTGGCCTTGGGCGCTGCCCGCCCCGATGGCTACCACCCGCTTAACACCATCTTTGCCCAGATCGGCTTAAGCGAGACGGTTACGGTCACGCCGTTACAGTCTCTGGCTACGACGGCGCCGCAGCCGGCCTCGGCAGCCTCGGCCCAGACGGCCCGGGCAGGCTCGGTCCCGGCGGCCGCTCAGCCGGCCTCAACTGCCCCTGTCTCCTCCGCCTCGTCGGCCCCGGCCCAGTCAGACTCGGCCCCGGCGGCCGCTCAGCCGGCCCCATCAGCCACGGCTGCCTCGGCCCAGCCTGGCTTAGTCCCGGCGGCCCAAACCGGCGGCCCGCGCATTGAGCTGGCCCTGACCCGCCCCGATAGTAATGTGCCCCTAGATCACACCAACCTGGCCTACCGCGCCGCCCAGGCGGTGGCCCAGCAAGCCGCCCAGCGTGGCCTAGCCACCCCGGACGTGCACATTTTGCTAGATAAAGCCGTGCCGGTAGCCGGAGGCATGGCTGGTGGCAGCGCGGACGCAGCTGCCACCCTCAAAGCCTGCAACGAGTTCTGGCAGGTGGGCCTGAGCCTAGAAGAGTTGGCTCACCTAGGCGCCCAGCTAGGTGCGGATGTGCCCTTCGGGCTTTACGGCGGGGTAGCTCTGGGTACCGGACGCGGGGATCTAATTGAGCCCCTTAAGGCCGCCCCCGGCCCCTACCACTGGACTTTTGCCTTGCAGGATAAGGGTTTATCGACGGCGGCCGTGTTTAAACACTTTGACGCCACTGTGCAGGCCCCGCCAGCGGCTGACATGCCGCCAGAGCAGCTACTGGCCGCTCTAGAGGCTGGTGACGTGGCTGAGGTTAGCCGCCATATTCGCAACGATCTACAGGCCACGGCTATCGATCTACGCCCAGAACTAGGTCAACTAATTGACCTGGCTAAGAAGGCCGGCGCTCTGGCAGCCATGGTTTCTGGCTCCGGGCCTACCGTGGCCGCCCTTAGTTCCAGCCGCGCGGCGGCTGAGCGGGTAGCTCTATGCTGGAGCCTCACCCCCTTCTGTGACCAGGTAGTTACCGGCTAAGTACCAGCCCCTAACGGTGCTCCCTGATGGCGCTTTCTTACGGCGCTACCTGACGGCGCTGGGTGAGCGCACCCAGGGGATAAATGCGCCGGCGCCAAGCGTAGCTATCAACGCCCGCAAGCCGTGCCGCCCACCCCCAGAGCTCACGCGGTAGAATGCGGGGGCTGGTTTTATCTGCAGAATGAGGACTTAATGGCTCACCTATTAGGGGTCGAGAACCTGCGCATTGTTGTAGGCAGTCGTACGCTACTAGACGGTGTCACGGTAGGCATTGAAGACGGCACCCGGGTGGGCGTGCTGGGCCCCAACGGCGCTGGTAAATCCACTTTCCTGCAGGCCCTATCAGGTCAGCGTGAAATCGACGGTGGGCGCATCACCCGCGCCGCCGACACGCGCGTGGCCATCCTCAACCAAAGCGACAACTTTCCCCCGGGCATCAGCGTACGTCAAGCGGTGCACGGTGACATGCCTGAGCACGTGTGGGCCTCTAACCCTGCCGTGCGTGACATTCATGCCGGCCTGCTGGCAGATGTGGACCTGGCAGCCGACGTCGACACTCTCTCAGGTGGTCAGCGCCGCCGCGTCGCTTTAGCTCACGTGCTCACCCAAGACGCCCAGGTGGTGGTGCTAGATGAGCCCACCAACCACCTCGATGTTGAAGGCGTGGACTGGCTGGCTCGCCACCTGCAAAAACGCTTTGACTCAGCGCGCGGCGACGGCGCCCTAGTGGTGGTCACCCACGACCGCTGGTTCCTAGACGCCATCTGCAACCGAGTGTGGGAAGTAGTGCCCGGCGTCGACCCCGGCAACGGCCGCCCCCAAATCCCCGGCCGAATTGAGCTTTACGACGGCGGCTATGCGGCCTACATTTTGGCGCGCGCCGAGCGGGCCCGCCAGGCTGAAGTGGCTGCCGCAAAACGCGAAAACCTACTGCGTAAAGAACTGGCCTGGCTGCGACGCGGGGCCCCAGCGCGCACTTCCAAGCCGCGTTTCCGTATCGACGCCGCCGAGGCACTAATCGCCGACGTGCCCCCGCCGCGTGACAGCGTGGAAATCACCCGCATGGCCACTGCCCGCCTAGGCAAGCGCGTTATTGACCTGGAAAACGTCAGCGTCAGCTACCCGGCCCCCGGCGGCGGCGAAAACCAGGTGCTGCGCGAGGTAACCTGGCGCCTTGCCCCCGGCGAGCGAGTAGGCATTGTGGGTGTAAACGGCGCCGGTAAAACCACCCTGCTGCGCCTGTTGCAAGGCACCCAAAAACCCACCAGTGGGCGGGTACGTACCGGCCAGACCGTGGACGTAGTAACCCTGTCGCAAACCACCCATGAGCTAGATCAGATCAGCGAGCTGCGAGTGGTTGAGGCAGTGGCCGCAGTGGCCGAGCACGTCACCGTGGGCGGCAAAGATCTAAGCGCCAGCCAGTTGGTTGAGCGCCTGGGCTTTACCCGCCAACG
>QWBZ01002516.1_pt1 | contig 10444 bp, 8 predicted proteins | sample 1972441 | NCBI WGS metagenome assembly QWBZ01 (sample SAMN09866721, study PRJNA288562) | Human oral metagenome isolate term6_saliva, whole genome shotgun sequencing... | isolation source: mouth | host: Homo sapiens | place: USA: California
TGTTATTTCAGTTGACAAGAAGGAAGTAGTTGTTAACATCGGCTACAAGAGCGATGGTATTATCCCTGCTTCTGAATTCCGTTACAACCCAGATCTCAAGCCTGGCGATAAGGTAGAGGTGTATGTAGAGAACCAGGAAGACAAGCGTGGTCAGCTCGTACTCTCTCATAAGAAGGCTCGCCTACAGAAGAGTTGGGAGAACATCAACAAGGCTTTGGAGAACGACGAGGTTATCCAGGGTTACATCAAGAGCCGCACTAAGGGCGGTATGATCGTTGATGTATTTGGTATCGAGGCATTCCTTCCTGGCAGCCAGATTGACGTTCACCCTATACGCGACTACGACGTATTCGTTGGTAAGACTATGGAGTTCAAGGTGGTTAAGATTAACCAGGAGTTCCGTAACGTAGTCGTATCTCACAAAGCACTCATCGAGGCTGAGCTCGAAGCACAGCGCAAGGAGATTATCTCTCATCTTGAGAAGGGTCAGATCCTTGAGGGTACTGTCAAGAACATCACCTCTTACGGTGTATTCGTTGACCTCGGTGGTGTTGACGGACTCGTTCATATCACAGACCTATCATGGGGTCGCGTAAGTGATCCACATGAGGTGGTAGCACTCGACCAGAAGATCAACGTTGTTATCCTCGACTTTGATGAGGAGAAGAAGCGTATCGCTCTTGGTATCAAGCAGCTCACTCAGCACCCATGGGATTCTTTGGATCCTAACCTCAAGGTTGGCGATCACGTTAAGGGTAAGGTAGTTGTTATGGCTGACTACGGTGCTTTCGTAGAGATTCAGCCTGGTGTTGAGGGCTTGATCCACGTTTCTGAGATGAGCTGGAGCCAGCACTTGCGTTCAGCACAGGAGTTCATGAAGGTGGGCGATGAGGTTGAGGCAGTTATCCTCACACTCGACCGCGACGAGCGTAAGATGTCTCTCGGCATCAAGCAGCTTAAGGAAGACCCATGGGAGACTATCGAAGTGAAGTATCCTGTTGGTTCTAAGCACGTTGCTAAGGTTCGCAATTTCACTAACTTCGGTATCTTCGTAGAGCTCGAGGAAGGTGTTGACGGTCTTATCCACATCAGCGACCTCTCTTGGACAAAGAAGGTTAAGCACCCATCTGAGTTCACTTCACAGGGTTCTGAGATTGAGGTTGTTGTCCTCGAAATCGATAAGGAGAATCGTCGCTTGAGCCTTGGTCACAAGCAGCTTGAGTCTAATCCATGGGATGAGTACGAGAAGATCTACACTCCAGGTTCTGTACATGAGGGTAAGATCACCGAGGCTATGGACAAGGGTGCTGTAATCTCTCTTGCTGAGGGTGGCGAAGGTTTTGCTACTCCAAAGCACCTCGTTAAGTTAGACGGTACACAGGCTCAGCTTGGTGAGGTTCTCCCATTCATGGTAATCGAGTTCGTTAAGGACACTAAGCGCATCATCCTCTCTCACTCTCGTACATTCGAGGAGGTGAAGGAAGAGCCACGTCGCCAGCGTCCAGCAGCTCCTGGCAAGCCAAAGGGTGACGCTGCTGCTATCAACAACGTTGCTGCAGGTACATCTCTCGGTGACCTCGGCGTTCTTGCTGACTTGAAGAAGAAGATGGAAGGTGGCAAGTAATTTGCGCACTTAAACCATAAATTAAGTATAAGAAGTACCAAACCTTCACGGGTTTGGTACTTTTTTTTATGCGTAACAGGCTTGTAGGGAGAGGTAGCGCACAGGGGGCCTCACCCCCAGCCCCTACTGGCCTCACCCCCGGCCCCTCTCCGAATGGAGAGGGGAGTAGTATGTGAGGTTACCCATACAGGGCTGCTCAAAATAGGAGAATATATAGGGGTAACTCGGTGATCACTCCCCTCTCCATTCGGAGAGGGGCTGGGGGTGAGGCCTCTGTTGGCTGTAAGGTTCTGTGAAATCGGTTGACTTAATGTCTCTGTGAAACTTTGTGTGTTCTATTCTTCTGTGTTCTTCTGTGAGAAATAGAACGCTACCACTGTATGATACAACACACAAACAACACGCTGGGGAGTTTTTTCTCTCACAGAGCACACAGAGTTCACTGAGCATTTTTGCGCACAGTTCGAGCCCACAGAACGCCTCCGGCATACAGAGTTCACAGAGCGTTACTGCTAAAGGTGGCTGTAAGGTTCTGTTAAATCGGTTGACTTAATGTCTCTGTGAAACTTTGTGTGTTCTATTCTTCTGTGTTTTTCTGTGAGAAATAGAACGCACCCACTTGATGAGATGACACACACACAACTCGCTGGGGAGTTTTTTCTCTCACAGAGCACACAGAGTTCACTGAGCATTTTTGCGCACAGTTTCGAAGCCACGAGGAGGTGGCCCCTCCCCCAACCCCTCCCCCGTAGGGAGGGGCGTAATATGTGAGGTTACCCCTACAAGACTGCCATTAAAGGACATAACGAAGCCTTCATCCTATTTATAGGGGTATCTCGGTGATTACGCCCCACCCTTTGGGGGAGGGGAAGGGGGAGGGGCCGCTTACTCACATAGGTATCTCGGTGATTACGCCCCTCCCTTTGGGGGAGGGGAAGGGGGAGGGGCCACTGAATAATTAACGGCCTTCGTCCAACAGCTTACACAGAGCGTTACAGCTGTTGTTGATAATATAATAGAACTAAGAAATATCCTTACAAAATAACAACACACCATTCCTTAAAACAATAGATACTCAAGGTTCATGATTAGTCTATAATCTTCTGAATTTCAAAGCATTACAACATCGCTTCAAGAAGACGCCCTTCAAGGCCTAAGAACACGCCCTTCTTGATACTTAAAAGGCGTCTTCTGCAAGCTAATCAAGCACCTTTTAGAAACGAATTAGGCATATACTGAAAGACAAGAAACGAAATATTCTGACAAAAGACTCCGTAAATTGCATTTGAAACAAGCTGCAACAACACCGTATTATCATGATTTGATTACACAAAACAAATCTTGCCAACGACATCCCACATCACAGAGTTGTCCAAAAAACAACTCTATACAGGACGTGCGTTGGCAAGGTTATATTCTCCCTTAAAAGACTTTAATAAAGTTACGTAAAAGAGAATACTTAAGAAGAATATTAATTAAAACGCATCACATACCTGCCTGATTCAGATCCATCAGAACTTAAAGTAACATTACTACTATTGAACTGTAAAAAATAAGCCCAGTTACTATCCTCATTAGAACCACTTGATGTCCAATAATAACCATCGGTACCCAAGCCACCAAAGCTATACACACTATATTGCCCCAAAGCAGGAACAAAAAAGTACAAAGCTTTGGCTGTAGGTGTACCCTGAGCTGGATTAGCATTTAGTGTATAGTCAGAAGATAAAGAAGCTATATCTGTATTTATAGGATTTGGTGCTTTAGTAGCAGAGAATTGAGGAATATACAATTTCTTCTTGAACCACATACCACCTTTATACAGGTGTCCCATTGTAGTCCAAACTTCTCCTCCATCCCAATGCGGGTCACCTTCTTTAACATACCAAGCCATCACATTTGCACTTGGAAGGTCTTTGCAAGAGTACATGGCAGCCTTTGAGCCACCTGGTCTCTCGTTATTATAAAAGTTACCATCACCCGTTTGCGTATATGTTCCACCCTTTAGCACAGGCTGCAAAGGCTTAGTAGAGTTCCACTCATGACCATTCCAAAAGTTGTTCTTAGCGTCCCACATATAATATTTCCTACCGTCGTAATCAGTTACATTAAGGTTGGCCGTCATATCATAGTAGTCGTTCTTCTCGTAGTTGAACGCTGGGTAGGTCTTAGTAACGGCTCCCTCAACCTGCGTAACATAGTCTTTTATCCAATAACGAACGGTCAGGGCGTGTGTGCCTGGGCGTATCACGACATACGTACCATTCGTTGCTACGTTCGCAGCACTGGTTTTCAAAGGGAAACCGTGGGCATAGGAGCCATCTCCCTTGGTAGTCATTGTAATCGTCTTACCGCTACCAGAGCCCGTCAACTCACCCGACGTTGTGTCAAGAGTATAAGTACCAGTGAGGTCATTATCGGAGGTCACTTCTATCTTAGTCAGATAACAGTTCTTTACAGCATCATTCTCTGTAAACGGCTGAAACACGAGGATAGCCGCTTGATGGTCGAGACGGAAATTGAACACACCGTTGCCACCTGTCGCATCAGCCGTACCACAGTCGCCTGCCTCACCAATATGAGCGGTGCTGTTAGGGGTCTTCTGAGTCTGTGTGGCAGAGATAGTTACGTTATTGTTACGGCCTTGTTTGCCAGGGTAATACACCTTATAAGAGGTGTGATTAGTGTACTTACCAGGCACTTTGAACTTGAAGCTGGCCGTCTTCTCCGTTGGAGCATTGCTACTCTTGTGCCATGTTCCATTGTCATCCTTCACATAGATATGGTCACCAGACTCCCAGAAGAAAGCACCATCATCATAGTTGAGTGAGGTACGAGTTGCTGGGTTGCCTGTTACGAATGTTGTTAGATTATCGTTGTTCGCCGTGTTTGTCTCTACAGAACCTTGTGCCACATCTTCATTAGAACAAGCGGTAAACATCATTACAATACCGCACAATGCTATGAACGACAGTAGGCGCACCTTAAAATTATGTTTTCTCATTATTTATATTGCCCTTTTATGCTAATTACTTAATTATATACACTCTCCTTAGATTAGTCACTCCATAACGAAGTAGTACCCTTGTCTGATGCGACCTCATCGTCGTCGTCATACCAGTCAAAGCCTTGCTTTGCATTAGATGCCTGAGGTCCAGGCTTACGACGACCGGGCTTGTGCTGACTGTTAAACGAACTTTCTAACAAACATGTCTCGTTGCTAACGCACATCATCACGGTATAGGGTTTCTTATAAGTCGCTTTATTCGTATTATGTTTCATAACGTGTTGTATAATATACTATACTGAATACTTATTTTAATAATATACTTTCACTACTGACAGGACGAAAAGTATTAACACTCACATGGATAAAGTGAGAGTATGAGGGTGAATTAGAATGGGTTTTATAACAGTCTACGTTATCCTAATTAAAGAACCTTACGCAGCATCTCACTGCCTCCGTACCTTATATAATATAAGGTGGTACACATTCTCTCATGGTCTTATCCCCTGATTACATCCTTTAGTAATTAATTTGAATTTTATCAGTTGCAAACTGATAATGAAATCCTTTTAATCTCACAAGACTTTGAATAAAAAGCAACAAAACGCCTTGTTGTTTCTCTACCCCTCAATTGTCTACCGTCTTACGTAATGTCGCAACCTCCCTGTCTCTTGTCGGGTTCCGCCCCTCCGCAGTCCAAAGACATTCTCTATGAACCCTGATAGAGAAAAGCCTCTTGCGTTTTGAGTATTTTAACCCATCCCTAATCATGAATGAAGAAGGTTTCAAAAGTAAAGCAATTCGGGCAAAATAAAATCTTGTAATATATGCGTAATCATCCCCTTTATTCAAGCCATGTTTTCGGTCCTTATTTCGAGGGTTTGCTATCGGTTTCATATAGCCATAAAAAGGAGAAGAATCGAGCCTTCGTAAGGACAGAAACGAGTAGCGCAATGAGAAAAGAACATGAGCTTCTACATCCTTGTTTCTTTGTTGTTTGAAATAAATATCGTACCTTTGCAGCCAAATTATTATATAATAAGGTATTAGAAAAAGATGATTACACTTTCAAACCTTGCTATCCAATTCGGCAAGAGAGTTCTATACAAGGACGTGGTGCTAATGGCGCTGGTAAATCAACTTTATTACGTGCCATTTCTGGCGACTTAGAGCCAAATAAGGGTACAGTAGAGTTAGGCCCAGGTGAGCGTCTGTCGGTATTGGAACAGGACCACTTTAAGTATGACGAGTATAAGGTTATGGACACAGTCCTCATGGGACATGAGTCACTTTGGCAGAACATGAAAGAGCGTGAGGAACTTTACGCCAAACCAGAGATGACAGAAGAGGATGGTAACCGTGCTGCCGACTTAGAGTTGAAGTTTGCTGAGATGAATGGATGGGAGGCAGAAAGCAATGCTGCACAGTTACTCCAGAACCTCGGTATCAAAGACGACCTACATGAGAAGCAGATGTCACAGCTCTCTAACACTGAGAAGGTGCGTGTAATGTTAGCTAAGGCACTCTTTGGTAAACCAGAGAACTTACTGCTCGATGAGCCTACCAACGACCTTGACCTTGAGACCGTTGAGTGGTTAGAGGACTATCTCGGTGAGATTGACGAACATCAGACTGTATTGGTTGTATCGCACGACCGTCACTTCCTCGACTCAGTCAGCACACAGACGATTGATATCGATTTCGGTAAGGTGACCGTCTTTGCGGGTAACTACTCTTTCTGGTACGAGAGTTCACAGTTGGCATTACGCCAGGCTCAGAACCAGAAGATGAAGGCTGAAGAGAAGAAGAAACAGTTGGAAGAGTTCATCCGCCGCTTCTCTGCCAACGTAGCAAAGAGTAAACAGACCACATCACGTAAGAAGATGTTGGAGCGTCTGAACGTCGAAGAGATTCGCCCATCAAGCCGTAAATACCCTGGAATCATCTTCTCTATGGAGCGTGAACCAGGTAATCAGATACTCGAGGTAGAGAACTTGAAGGCCGTTGACGAAGACGGAACAGTACTCTTCGATAACGTCAACTTCAATATAGAAAAAGGTCAGAAGGTTGTCTTCCTCTCTCGTAATCCAAAGGCGATGACGGCTCTCTTCGAGATTATCAATGGTAATCGTCAGGCAGACGGTGGTACATATAACTGGGGTATAACCATCACCACAGCTTATCTCCCATTGGATAATACAGAGTTCTTCAACTGTGACTTGAACCTTGTCGACTGGTTGTCACAGTACGGACCAGGCAACGAGGTGGCTATGAAAGGCTTCTTGGGACGTATGTTGTTCAAGCAGGAAGAGGTAGAGAAGAAGGTGAACGTACTCTCTGGAGGTGAGAAGATGCGTTGTATGATAGCACGTATGCAACTTCAGAATGCCAACTGTTTGATACTTGACACACCTACCAACCACCTTGACTTGGAGAGTATTCAAGCATTCAATAATAACTTGGTGGGCTTTAAGGGAAATATCCTCTTTAGTTCACACGACCATGAGTTTATTAACACTGTGGCCGACCGTATCATTGAACTGACGCCAAAGGGTACTATCGACAAGCTGATGACTTACGATGAGTATATCCATGACGAACAGATAAAGGCACAAAAAGCAGGAATGTACTAAGACTATTAAAACATGGCATACTATTTGTAAGGGTATGTGATGACTAATAGTGCAATAATTATGGACAAGAAACAGAAAAATATAAAGGTTGAAGGCGAAGAGCTGGAGTTGAACAATGAAGAGGCAACTCAGCATGAAGCTGACACACAAAAAGAGGTAGAAGCCAACGAAGAGGAGGCTTCTACAGAGGAAGAACATGACCCCTTGACAGCTGCACAGGCTGAAGCTGAGCAGTGGAAGGATAAGTATATCCGCTTAGTGGCAGAGTTTGATAACTACAAGAAACGTACGTTGAAGGAGAAATCGGAACTGATTCTCAATGGAAGTGAGAAGACCGTAGCTGCTATCCTACCTATCCTTGACGACTTTGAACGTGCTACTGCAGATAAGACAGAAGACCCACAAGCTATCAAAGAAGGCTTTGAACTCATCTACAAGAAATTCGTGAAGGCCTTGGAGACACTTGGTGTACATAAGATTAAGACCGACGATGCCGACTTTGATGTCGACTACCATGAGGCCATAGCCATGGTTCCTGGTATGGGCGACGACAAGAAAGGGAAGGTTATCGACTGTGTACAAACAGGTTATACGCTCAACGATAAGGTGATACGTCACGCTAAAGTAGCTGTAGGACAATAAACAACAATGGAGAAGAGAGATTACTACGAGGTACTCGAAGTAAGCAGAAGTGCCTCTGAAGACGAGATAAAGAAGGCTTATAGAAAGCTGGCTATTAAGTATCACCCAGACCGCAATCCGGGTGATGCTGAGGCTGAAACGAAGTTTAAAGAGGCTGCTGAAGCCTACGATGTACTGCATGATCCACAGAGGAGACAGCAGTATGACCAGTTTGGCTTTGATGCTCCTGGTGGTGGCTTTGGTGGTGGTAATCCATTCGGTGGAGCTGGTGGTTTCTCTATGGACGACATCTTCTCTATGTTTGGCGATGTGTTCGGTGGACATGGTGGAGGCTTCGGTGGATTCGGAGGAGGCGGACATGCGCCTAAGTTCCGTGGTAGTGACCTCCGTTTGAAGGTTCGTCTCTCATTGCAAGAGGTTGCGACAGGTGTTACTAAGAAGTTCAAGGTACGTAAAGACGTACCTTGTGAACACTGCCATGGGTCTGGTGCTGAGGCAGGAAGTGGCACAGAGACTTGTCCTAACTGCCATGGTTCGGGTGTTGAAATCCGTACACAACAGAGCATCTTTGGTATGATGCAGACCCAGACCACTTGTCACGTATGTAATGGTGAGGGTACGATTATCAAGAACAAATGTACTCATTGTCAAGGCGAAGGCGTTGTCAAGGGCGAGGAGGTTGTCGAAATCAAGATTCCAGCAGGTGTTGCTGAAGGTATGGTGGTCAATGTTCCTGGCAAGGGTAACGCTGGTAGACACAACGGTGTGGCTGGTAATATACAAGTGTATATCGAAGAGGAACCTAACGATACCTTCGTTCGTGACGGACAGAATGTCATCTATAATCTCCTTCTCGACTTCCCAACAGCTACGTTAGGTGGGCAGGTTGATATCCCAACCATCGACGGTAGCAATGTAAAGATTAAGATTGAACCTGGCACACAACCTGGTAAGACACTCCGCTTACGTGGTAAGGGACTGCCAGCAGTACAAGGTTATGGTAGCGGTACAGGCGACTTAGTGGTTCATATCAGCATCTATGTCCCTAAGGAACTGAATAAGGAAGAGAAGAAGCTAATCGAACAGTTACGTGATAGCGAGAACTTCCGTGGTGACAACTCTACCAAGCGTTCTATCTTTGAGAACTTTAAGAAGTTGTTTTGTTGAAAGAGTTGACGAGTGAACAAGTTTACGAGTAAACAAGTTAAATGAGTTGACAAGTAAACGAGTCTTTAATAAGCAATGAGTTTACAATTAGAATTGAGATAATGATTATATGCCCCATTAGACTTCTTTGGCTAATGGGGCTAAATCATTTCCTTACATTTCATCATCACCCACCACCCATCACCCATCACCCATCCCCCCCATGAACTACCAAGAAACCGTAGAATATCTATTCAATAGCACCCCCGTCTTCGAACATGTCGGGGCATCTGCTTATAAAGAAGGACTCGAGACAACAAAGGCTTTGGACGAGCACTTTGGTCATCCACATACCCACTTCCTTTCCATTCATGTTGCAGGAACCAACGGAAAAGGCTCATGCTCGCACACGTTGGCTGCTATTCTCCAAGCTGAAGGGTATAAGGTCGGACTCTATACCAGTCCTCACCTCGTTGACTTCCGCGAACGCATCAAAGTCAATGGAGAAATGATTTCAGAACAGGAGGTTATCGACTTTGTTGAACAGGAACGCGACTTCTTCGAACCACTGCACCCTTCTTTCTTTGAACTCACAACAGCCTTGGCTTTCAAGTACTTTGCTGAGCAGAAGGTAGACATCGCCGTTATCGAAGTGGGATTGGGTGGTAGACTCGATTGCACGAATATCATCACTCCTATCTTATCGATTATCACCAATATATCACTCGATCACACCCAGTTCCTCGGTAATACGCTCGGAGCAATCGCAGCAGAGAAGGCTGGCATCATCAAACACCGTGTACCTGTCGTTATTGGGGAGGCTGTACCAGAGACGCAGATTGTCTTCAAGGCTAAAGCACAGAAAGAAGATGCGCTCATTGTCCACAGTACTCACTGCGGTCATGCAACTGTATAATAAAGGTGTCATCAAGAACGCTGAAAGTATCGCCAAAGGCTTTGCCAACGTCTGCGAACTGACGGGCTTAATGGGTAGATGGCAGAAACTACAAGCTAATCCATTAGTTATTTGCGACACAGGGCACAACGTTGGCGGATGGACTTACCTCTCCCAACAAATCAAGCGTCAGCAATGTGCGCAGAAACGCATTGTCTTTGGTATGGTTGACGATAAAGACCTACATACCGTCATGGCTATGTTACCTGACGACGCCATCTATTACTGGACTCAACCGAGTACGCATCGTGCTTTCCCTGCAGAGAAAGTTGCCGCAACAGCCAACGATTACGACCTACATGGAAATATCTTCCCAACCGTCCTTGAAGCCTACCAAGCCGCCCTTCATGATGCCGCCCAATCCGACTTCATCTTCGTTGGTGGCTCCAGCTACGTGGTTGCCGACTTACTGACAAGCCTACAAAAGAAGTAGCAAA
>QWBZ01000731.1_pt1 | contig 10435 bp, 5 predicted proteins | sample 1972441 | NCBI WGS metagenome assembly QWBZ01 (sample SAMN09866721, study PRJNA288562) | Human oral metagenome isolate term6_saliva, whole genome shotgun sequencing... | isolation source: mouth | host: Homo sapiens | place: USA: California
GGAGGCCCAAGCTGCTAAATCCCCTACAATTCCTTCGAAGGAGGGGAGTACTAAACTGCTGGGACCTCCCCCAGCCCCTCCGAAGGAGGGGAGGCCCAAACTGCTAAATCCCCTACAATTCCTTCGAAGGAGGGGGGTACTAAACTGCTGGGACCTCCCCCAGTCCCTCCGAAGGAGGGGAGGCCCAATAGGATAAGATTGGTGATTAGGCTTAAGTCTTATTAGCCTTATTACCCTTATTAGCCCAATACCCTTTACTACCCTTCCCTCACAAAGTCAAGGGCCTCTTTCACCTCTTCCTCGCTAACAGACTGGTTGATACGGATGTCACCGATACCCCCTAAGAGTGTGACATTAATCTCATCTCCACGGTTCTTCTTATCATGATGCATCAGCTCAATGAGCCTTGCATAATCATTACAGGTGATGGGCAGCGCACCATAATACGTACGGATGAAACTGACCGTCTGCCGCATACGCTCTGTTGGGAAACCTGTCTTCACTACAGAGAGGTATAATTCAGCTATCAAACCAAAGGCTACAGCATATCCATGAAGGATGGGACGATGCTCTAAAGCCCATGCCTCGAACGCATGACCAAAGGTATGACCAAGGTTAAGGGCCTTTCTAACACCCTTCTCGTGCGGGTCCTCCTCCACAATACGTTCTTTTATGCATACGCTTCTACCCAACATTCCACTCAACAACAGCAGGTCTGGATCAGCAAGGTTGTAGTTTATCAACTCAGCCCACATCCTTTCATCAGCAATCAAACCATGTTTTAGCATCTCGGCATAGCCACTGCGGATATTAGCAGCGTCGAGTGTCTTAAGCCAATCAGTGTTAAGAATAACCGTATTCGCCTCATTGAAGACTCCAATCTCATTCTTCAATCCACCGAAGTTCACGCCCGTCTTGCCGCCAACACTGGCATCAACCATCGCAAGAAGCGTTGTAGGAATATTAATGAAGTTAATGCCCCGCTTGAATGTTGATGCCGCAAAGCCACCAAGGTCGGTCACCATACCACCACCAAGGTTTATCAACAGCGAGTGACGCGTAGCCCCTCCCTGCTGTAAGGCCTCCCACACAGCCACCAAGGTATCGAGCGTCTTATTGCTATCTGTCGTACCTATCGTAATCACTTGAGCCTCTTTTAGACAGAAATCATCCTTGATAAGCTCCCAACACAACTCACGTGTCGTCTCATCAACAAGCACAAATATCTTGTCTTTCTCGCACTCAGAGATCGCTGTCGCCAGTTCACTCTTGAACTGTTTGGATATAATAATGTTCTGTTTCATAAGCTTCTCCTCTATAGTTCACAATACAAAAATAAGCTTTTTCAGCTTACGAAAACACAGAAACACGCTGATATTTCACACACTTTAATACTATCTGCCACGTTTTTGCGCACATTGCTCACTCTATGTGCAACCCTTTCAGAGGATAACGCACAGCATTTTCCTGCACTAAGAAGTCTCATTCAGATCCTACAACCCGCCGCACAACCATTTATTTAATAAATTATTTATATCTCATTAAACCTTATTCTACTTTCATCGTCATACTTATCGTGCGACAACAAGATTAAGAATTTAATAATAAACTTATGGTAAAAAGACTGTTGACGTTTGTTCTTTTGCTGTCTGGCTCTATATCGATACTGGCACAGAACAGGACAATTACGGGCTCTCTCTACGATGGGGAGTTAAAAGAAAAGGTACCTTTTGCTGTTGTTCAGCTGCTGAAGCAGGACAGTAGCTACGTCGTTGGTGCCACATCAGACGAAGCAGGAAGCTTTAAGATTACGGCTCCTAATAACGGACGCTACATCTTAAAGGCATCGTATGTAGGCTACAAGACTATTTTCCAAAACGTTACTATTGCCAACGAGCAGGATGTCTCGGTGGGACAATTAGACTTCCAAGTAGACACAAGGACATTGAAAGAGGTGAAAGTAGTGGCCAGTGCACCGAAAGTAGTCGTTAAAGCCGATACCTTTCAGTATAATGCTTCGGCCTATCGAGTGCCTGAAGGCTCCACTATCGAGGCCCTCGTAAAACGCTTACCGGGTGCAGAAGTGTCAAGCGACGGTACGATTAAGATTAATGGTAAGGAGGTTAAGAAGATTCTTGTAGATGGAAAAGAATTCATGGTGGGCGACACCAAGACCGCAATGAAGAACCTTCCTACCTCTATCATACAAACGATTAAGGCCTACGACCAGAAGAGTGACCTCAGTAGAGTTACTGGTATTGATGACGGAAACGAGTCGACAGTACTCGACTTCGGTATCAAGTCGGGTATGAACAAGGGTCTCTTCTCTAATATCGACCTCGGTATCGGTACGCAAAACCGCTATTCAGAGAAGGCGATGGGCGCTTACTTCAATAATAAGTTCCGTATGATGGGCTTTGCATCAGCCAATAATGTCAACGACATGGGCTTTGGAGGTGGTCCACGTGGCGGCTTCGGCGGTGTGCGCCAAGGTCTGAACGCTACCAAGATGGTGGGTCTGAACATGAACTACGACAATGGTAAGACCCTACAATGGGACGGTAGTGTGCGTTGGAACCACGCTGATGGCGACTTAAACACACGTGTAGCGAGTGAGAACTTCGTAGCACGACAAGGCTCATTTGCGAACCGCTTGTCACAAGAATACACCAGGAGTAACTCTTGGGATGGTCGTTTCAGACTCGAGTGGCGTCCCGACTCTGTATGGAACATTATGTTCCGACCTAACTTCCGACTAAGTAAGAGCGACGGACAAGTCGTTAGTTCGTCTGCAGCCTACAATGCCGACCCCTACGAAACGGTTGACGATCCATTGTCAACAGCCGCTATCGCACAGCTGAAAGGGCTTGGCGTGATGGTGAACACACAGCGTAACATGACCATCAGCTATGGTAACACCACTGCTTTGGGGGCTATGTTACAGGTGAACCGCAAGCTCTCCAGCAACGGACGAAACGTCACCTTGCGCACAGACGCTAACTATAGTAATTCGGACTCTAAGACGTTCTCAACACAAGACATTGAGTATTTTCAGTTGCAGGACGCTCTCGGTAACGACTCTACCTACCGTGCTTACCGCTACAACCTCATGCCGACAAAGAGCTGGGACTATGCTTTGCAGGCTACTTACAGCGAACCAATAGCTCGCAAGACTTACTTGCAATTCAGCTACCAGTTTAAGTATGGCTTCTCAAAGAGCGACCGCGACACTTACGATCTGTCTGCTCTACCATCAGGGACGTTCGGTAGTTTGAAACCTGCCTACCGTTCATGGGACAATTATCTCGGCTTGTTGACCAACCCATTGGGCAACTACCTTGATAATAACTTGAGTCGATACTCTGAGTATCGCACCTATACTCACGACATGCAAGTGATGATGAGGATGATACGCGATAAATGGAAGATGAACGCGGGAGTAATGTTTCAACCACAACACTCCACTTACATGCAGGATTACCTCGGTGTACATGTCGACACAGCACGCACAGTATTCAACTGGAGTCCTACCTTCGACTTCCGTTATAAGTTCAGTGAGCAGAGCAACCTACGTATCAACTATAGGGGTACGATTGCTCAACCGACAATGAGTCAGCTGCTTAGCATTGTCGACAACACCGACCCACAGAACATCTCAATTGGTAACCCTGGTCTGAAACCAGCCTTCACCAATAACTTCCGCTTGTTCTATAACACCTATAAGCAGAGTCATGCGCAGGCGTTGATGACCTTTGCTAACTTCTCAACAACCCGAAACGCCATAGGAAACAGTGTCACCTACGATGCTGTCACAGGTGCTCGTACGATACAGCCTGTCAATGTGAATGGCAACTGGGGAGCTGATGCAGGACTGATGTATAACATGAGTATCGACTCAGCTGGCGTATGGAATATCCATAGCTTCAGCCGTGCTAATTTCAACCGATACGTCAGCTATCTACAGCTGAACCGCACGAGTAGCTTAGACAAGAATATCACGAAGTCGCTTAACTTAGCTGAACGACTTGCTGCAAGTTATCGTACATCGTGGTTGGAGTTAGAGTTAGACGGGTCAGTAGACTATACTAACACGAAGAACAACCTGCAGAGTATGAGCAACCTACGCACATGGCAGTTCGCTTATGGTGGTACGCTGAGTCTTAACCTACCATGGAACATGAGCATCTCGACCGATCTCCACCAGAACAGTCGACGTGGTTATAGCGACGCTTCATTGAACACTAACGAGCTACTCTGGAATGCACAAATATCACAGAGTATGCTAAAAGGAAACGCACTGACCTTCAGCTTGCAGTTCTATGACATCCTTCGTCAGCAGAGCAATCTCTCACGTGTCATCAACTCTGTGAGCCGTACGGATACAGAATACAATAGTATCAACAGCTATATCATGCTGAGAGCAACCTACCGATTGAACCTCTTTGGTGGTAAGAACGCTATGCCGAAACCAAAGGATGGTCCTGGTTTCGACCGAAACGGGCCGGGTATGGGCCCAGGTGGCGGTCAGCGACCTCCAAGAGGCGAACGTCCATCGGGTCCTTCACCATCAGGCGGTGGCTTCGGTGGCTTCTAATAGACAGGATATAAAGTTTGCGTAACGGCGTGAGCGGTGTCTGACCGAGCATAAAAGACAAGGTTACAGCGTGAACAAGGTTAGGCTGACAATAAAAGAAAAGACATAGGAGTGAACGACGACAGACTGAACAAACGCCGTCGACACCCGAAAGAGCGAGAGAGCCTCACCCCAACCCATCTCCAAACGGAGCAGGTCAAGGGTGAGGCCTCATTCTTTTAAGAACACTTGCACAGTCCTTTGAAAATGCTTACCTTTGTCTGCAAAGCTAAATCTTACAAGGGACTGAACCCTAACAAACAAATACATTGAAGATACAAAGTCGTAAAATGAGACAGACCAATCACTTTATTATAGCTGTGGGAATGGTGTTTGCACTCTCTGCAAACACACACATCGCTCACGCACAGGGACGAAATATGCAGGAGAAGGTGAAGAACTATTTCCTACAAACACTCAAAACAAAACAGGACGAGGAGCTGAAAAGCAAGGATGCCTACCAACGTAACCGACCTTACACGACGTCTATACAACAAGTGATGAAGGCTAACGAGATTGCTAAAAACCAAAAGATGGTGTGGACGGCATGGTGTGAAGCCAACCGAGCGTTGAAGGAAGAGAAACTTGCCAAGCCCGAGGATTTACGGAAAGGGGTGAAGGCTTCATGGCACCTGCCTGTGGCTTTGGAGAAAGAGGCGGTCATGCCCTACTATTACGGATGGAAGGGAAGCAGCGAGGGAAAGCTGCCCTTGTTCCTTTACCTGCATGGTTCTGGTCCGAAAGAGCAAGAATGGTCTACCGGACTCGCCTTAGGTAACAGGTTCAAAGACGGTCCTTCGCTCTATTTCATCCCACAGATTCCTAACGAGGGCGACTACTATCGCTGGTGGCAGGTGGCTAAACAATTTGCTTGGGAACGCCTTCTCCGACAAGCACTCGCCGAGGGCAATGTCGATGCCAACCGCCTTTATGTCTTCGGAATATCTGAGGGAGGCTACGGCAGTCAGCGTCTTGCCTCGTTCTATGCCGACTACTGGGCTGCAGCAGGGCCTATGGCAGGGGGCGAACCACTGAAGAATGCACCCATAGAGAACTGTGCTAACATAGGGTTCTCATTCCTTACCGGGGCAGACGACACTGGGTTCTACCGCAACATACTGACTTATTACACACAAGTGGCCTTCGATTCGGCACAGTTGGCACGTCCAATGGATGCCGACAAGCGGCCGCTCTTTGTTCATCGCATCAATCTTCTGCCTGGGATGCAACACCATATTAATTATGACCTCACCACCCCTTGGCTGAAAAACTTTGTCCGTAACCCCTATCCAAAGACTGTTCTTTGGGAAGACTACGAGATGGATGGGCGGCATCGGTCAGGTTTCTACAACCTTCAAGTGATAGCTTCTCCTACGAAGAATCGCACCTACTACGACATGACTATCCATGATAACGTGGTGAGAATAAGTATTCGAGAGGTGGAATATACCGCTGTTGAACGCGACAAACAATGGGGAATTGAAATGAAATTCAACCGTAACTACACCACAGCAAAGGGTGGACGGCTACGTATCTATCTGAACAATAAGCTCGTAAACATGGCTAAGCCCGTGACAGTCATCGTCAATGGGCAAGAATGTTATCGTAAGACTGTGAAGCCCAACCTGCAAGACATGATTAATAGTTGCACCGAATACTACGACCCTTATCGTGTTTATCCAGCCTCTATCGAGGTTAGTTATTAGGTTCAATGGGCTTTTCAAGTGGCGACACAAGGGTTTTTCATAGTATTGACGGCTGATTATCTGTGCGAGGAGTATGTATCGAACAGGTCGTAAAACACAAACATAGCGAGGGTAGATGTTGTTGTCTTCCCTCATTTTTTTCTCTTTCTACTCTTTAACTCCTCAATGGCTTGTCAATAATTTTCGCCCCTCTTGAAACCAGTACACGCCCTTCTGCGTTTAAGAAGAGGCCCTTCTGCGTTCAAGAACATGCCCTTCTTGCATGCAAAAGACGCCCTTCTTGAGGCAAGAAAGGCGTCTTCTTCAACAGAATATGTAATATGCTGATATATTACGAGTTACAGAATTGAGCTTTATAGATATTATCGTCTTAATATAAGGACCAACTTGTGCGTTTTTGTCACATATTTTCATGAATTTAGAAAGTTATCTGAAGGTTTAATCCTCACAGGTTTTCACAGAATGAGTAGGGACCTATTCGCACCCGAGAAGATACCTTATAGCAGCGCCTTCTATAAGGTTGTCGCACGAAAGAGATTGTGCACTTAGAATGAAAGAACCATCAAAAACGGGACTACCTCCGTAAAGGTAATCCCGCAAATCTAATACTTCTAAAGATTATGATGTGCTATAAGCCTATAGTTAAGCGTCTCATCAAGAGCTTGTTGTGTAGGAACTTAAAGCACTTTCAGACGATATTCTGTTAACGCAACTTATAGCCCTTGAAAGCATAGAACATGATATAACCAAAGCATACAAAGCAAAGGCCATAGGCGTATCGAGCATCTGAAACATCCTTTAAGAGGCCAAACAACACTGTAATAGCTGCTCCACCAATAAGTCCCATGGTTAAGAGTGACGACCCTTTCTTGGTGAACTTACCCAAATCCATCAGTGCTAAAGGCCAAAAAGCAGGCCACATCAGTGAACAGCCTAAGGCCATGACACCAACACTAAAGATACTATAAACCCCTGGGAGAAGGACGACAAGGGCAGTGCCCAGCAAGGCTACGAACGAACATATCTGTAAAGCACGTGTCTGAGAAAGATACTTAGGGATAAGGATAATTCCCGCTATATATCCAATACTAATACTAATCGGTGTTATCCAAGAGTAGTTCTCTGGATGAGTAAGCCCTAACTCGTTTGCATAATCAATCAGTGTACCCAAGACGATGGTCTCTGCACCAACATAAAAGAAGATGGCAATAGCCCCAAGAACCAAATGTGGAAACTGGAAAACAGACTTTTTACTATTCGCATAAGCAGACACCTCTTGGTCAATCTCATCTGTTTCACTGCTATCCTCACCAGCGGCCTTGACCTCTGGTAATGGTGATAAAAGTGCCACAACACCCAAAGCAATGAAAAGAAAGATAATCACAGCAAAGGGTTTACCTAAGTCATCTATAGCAACACTGCCTGAGGCTCCTGCAAAGAAAGCAATAAACAGAGGCGATACTGGCCAAGCTAACTTGTTAATCATACCCATAATAGAGATACGCTTTGCGGCACTCTCCGTTGGTCCTAATATCGTAACGTAAGGATTAATAGCTGCTTGTAAGAAGGTGTTGGCCGTTCCACAGAAAAAAGAAGCCGTCAGGAACAAAGGAAAACTCTTTGCATCTGCCGAGAAGATAAATGCTCCGAAAGCTATGGCAAACATTCCAAACGCAGTAGCCATCGTACGCTTATACCCTATCTTACTGATTAATATTCCCGCAGGATAGCCAAAGATGAGGAAAGGAAGGAATGTTGCACCAATAAGCATATACGCTTCCATGGAAGAGACGCTTAACGACACCTTCAATACTGGTACCAATAAAGAATTAATACCCAGTGCAAAACCACAAGTGAAAAACATTAGTCCTAAGAATGCCATAGGTACAAGGAAACTCTTTTGTTCTTTCATAAGTCTATTAACAACACTTTTGATGAATACTATTATATATGTAATATGGGACTATAAGAGATATGCTCCAAAATAAAGGAGTGATGGGATGCCCACAAGCAAGAATGCTGCACAATGTTTTCAGTGCTACAACGCTTTGATAACAGGAACAGAGATGTCAAAGGAAGTGATAGAACACTAACCTTAGAAATGGCACCTTCTCACTTCTTTAAGCGTTATGAAAAGATTACCAAAGAGTATATAAGTCCCTAAACACCTATTATCAACGACTGATATGCTCTATCATTTATAATTGTTGGAAGGCCCAACAAATGTTACTCTGTATGTTGTCATTTCAAGAGAAAACCTAACCCAAGTGTTGCAATAAAGCCACATTAAATCTTGAATGACGGTGCAAAGGTACAAAAAAAATGCGAAAGTCTATCATAAAAAGATAGCTTTCGCATTCAAACTCTTCGTAAAAAGATAAAAAAAAAGTATCATTTCGTATGTCGAAGTATCTCATCACGACACTCCTCCATCAGCCATTTTGGTGTACTCGTAGCGCCACAGATGCCTACTGTCTCTACCCCATTAAACCAGTTCATGTCGATTTCATCAGCACTCTCAACCTGATGGGAGTTTGGATTCACACTTAGGCACTCATGGAAGAGAACCTTACCATTCGAACTCTTACGGCCTGCCACGAAGAGAATCAAGTCATGACGGGCAGCAAAGGTAGAGATGTTAGGCATGCGATTGGCCACCTGTCGGCAGATAGTATCAAAACTTTGGAACTTAGCATCAGGGGAGATATGACGCTGAATGTAGTCTATTATCTTATGAAACTCATCCAAACTCTTTGTCGTCTGGGAGTAGAGATAAATGTCATGGGTGAAGTCTAAGGCCTTTACATCCTCAAACTTCTCTATCACAATGGCATGACTATGGGTCTGACCAACCAGTCCGAGTACCTCTGCATGACCGTTCTTTCCAAAGATGACAATGGAGGACGACGCACTAAGGGTTTGTCCCTCGCCCACTGCAGGAGGGAGAGAAACAGAGGAGGAAGAAGTCGTGTCGTCCCCTTCTGTTAGAGGTCTGAGTTTTGATGGGTCGTTGACAGTTGTGTTACCCTTGGATGTTATCATATAAGAAGACTGTCGTCCCTTCTCATACTGAGTCTTGATACGCCGCTGAAGGGCAAGGACCACGGGGCAAGTAGCATCTATGATCTCAATGTTATTACGCCTTGCAAGCTCATAGGTCTCGGGAGGCTCGCCATGAGCACGCAGTAGAACCTTCACGTCATGAAGCTCGCGCATCTGCTCATGGTTGATGGTGATGAGTCCTTTCTTCGTCAGTCGCTCCACCTCCATACTGTTATGTACGATGTCACCTAAGCAATATAACTTTGTCCCTTTGGCTAATTCTTCCTCGGCTTTCTTTATGGCTGTGGTCACACCAAAGCAAAAACCACTACCGTTATCTATCTCTATTTGAAGCATTCCTACTATTTATATAAAAGAGTGAGAGGAGTGGATGGGAGGTAAGGAAATATCCCCCTATCCACCTCACTACCTAATAACTCGTTCACTTGTAGACTTGTCTACTTGTCAACTCATCCACTTTACTTGTCACTGAGACGGCTGAAAGGGAGTTAAAACACTACCCCCTATCCGCCTCACTATCTAATAACTCGTTCACTTGTAGACTTGTCTACTTGTTTACTCATCATCTTTACTTGTCACTGAAACGACTGAAAGGAAGTTAAGACACTACCCACAATCCACCTCACTATCTAATAACTCGTTCACTTGTAGACTTGTCTACTTGTTTACTCATCAATCTTTACTTGTCACAGAGACGGCTGAAAGGGAGTTAAAACACTACCCCCTATCCGCCTCACTATCTAATAACTCGTTCACTTGTAGACTTGTCTACTTGTCAACTCATTCACTTATCTACTCGTCAACTCATCCACTTGTCTACTCGTCTACTTGTCTACTCCTTCACTTGAACAACCATGGCTCCAGTGCGTCCGCTATACTCTGGGGCGTATGCACACTGTACTGTACAGGTTCCAGTTTGGTAAACACCAGCACGATCAACGTAATACTCGGTCTCAACAACATGTTTACCCTTAGCCATCTCATCGAAGTAATAGTTGGTGGTGTAGTCCTTCGGAGCAATATAATACCCCCA
>QWBZ01000875.1_pt1 | contig 10428 bp, 7 predicted proteins | sample 1972441 | NCBI WGS metagenome assembly QWBZ01 (sample SAMN09866721, study PRJNA288562) | Human oral metagenome isolate term6_saliva, whole genome shotgun sequencing... | isolation source: mouth | host: Homo sapiens | place: USA: California
CCTTGAAAGAAAAAATCTGTTTCTCTAACAAATCTTCAATCAATGAACCTTTTTGAATATATTGCAAAACAATATTTATTTCTTTCAACTTTCCGAACTCAGCCCAGCCAGATAATTGCTTTTCATAAAACTCAAAACAATCTTTATATTTTGCTTTTTCCGTATCGGCAAATTTCTGTTTATATTCATCAGTCCCTGCAAGAAATTCTTTCCATTTCTTTCCGTTATCCTTCTCAGCCACTTTAGAAAGATATTCAATTGTTAAGTAATTTCCCGCTGTTTTAGCAATATATTGCAAGCTATCATGTAACCCATAAGAAGCGATAGTTGATCCTGCACGTTTTGATGATTTTTCAGTTACCTGTATCGGAACTTGTTTCTTTACATCAAATCTCTCTACCCCAACGAGCTCTGCTTTATCATTCAAAATAACTTTTAAATGAACCGCTTTGGACATATGAAACGGCAATGCCAAGTCTTCATCATTCAAACCTTGTTCTTGGACATATTCATACGTCCGATAAAGTTTCTGCATCCAGCTCATAATTCCAGCTCCTTGGCTTCATCTTCCACAGGCTTGACGTTTTCGCCGCGTTTGAACGGTTTTTCAGGCTTCATTTTGCGGATAAATCGGGTTTTCAGGCAGCCTGCACTTTCGTTTACACTGGGGAATTCAATCACGCCGTTTTTCATATTTGCCATCCAAAAACGGCTGACCAATTCGGGCTTTCCTGTTTCCTCGGGATAGCCAAAACTATGGAACATTAAACCGAAATCCAAGTTATCGATTTCATCGTAAAAGCCTGCTTTCCCATCTCGACTTGGGCTGCTAAACTCGCAAGGCTCGACATAGCCTTGGCAATCGCGCGTGCCGAGAAAAACATCCTGCCGCCCGCCGCGTTCCAACATTCTTCTGGCAATGGCGATGTGTTTGCCGAAATTGCGGTCGCCTGCCAATTCTTCCCAATGCTCATTCCATTCAAAATGGGCTTCCACTTGGTATTCCACGTCCTGCAAAAAGGTGTAACCACTTGGTATTCCACGTCCTGCAAAAAGGTGTAAATTGCCAAAGTGTTGCCGCCGTTCCAGTCCAGAGGTTTAGTGGATTTGCTTTGGGTCCGGATGGGTTTCATCACGCGGATGCGGTCGATATGCCAAATCAACGTGGGCTTCCAGTAAATGCTTTTGACGATGCCTTTAATGGCTTCGTATGTCGGCACTTGGTAGCTGAATTTTTCGCCACCGATTTTGGTAACAGGGTCGGTAAACAAGGCTTGCCGTCCCCATACGCGGAAACTGATTTTGCTGTCCATATTGCTCCTATAAGTCGTAAAAAGTCATGTCGCTTGTTTCGTCCAAAGACAAGCCGAATTCGTCGTTGTAATAGCGTTCTTTCAGATAATAAATACCCGAGCCTTCAATGGTTTCATGCAGGGCATTTTCTTTTTGCAATTTATCCCAAACGTTGGGGAAGACGTTTACGCTGTAACGCTGGGCTTTTTTCTTTGCGTCATACATTTCTTTCGGATCCCATTCGCCGCAAAGTTTGGCAATGAGTTTCGCACCTTCGCCATAAGGCACAATCACGGCGCGAGTTGGCGCGTCTATGGCTTGGAAAGCACGCCCTGCGCTTTTGAAGGATTGCATCAGCAGTGGTAACGGTTTGCTTCTTTTATTGTTTTTCTCGCCATAAGGATTCAGTGCGTTATCGCTCAACCAATCCAGAAGTGAACCCGTTGCGCTGTTTTTGACGGAATACGACATTTCATCGTTGCGCTGGTAAAAATAGTATTCAAAATAGCGTTTCATCGCTTCTGGCTGCAAAATATCCTGTCCGGCAAAATCGCGAAACACACGTTCGGCATGGTTTTTGCCTGCCTGAATATCGGGCAATATCCGCGTAAAATCCTGTTCTTGCAAATTCAACACCCAAACCTGCCCTTTACCTTCTTTCTCACCGTGCCGGTTGCAACGCCCCGCCGCCTGAGCAATGCTATCCAGCCCACCCAAGGCGCGAATCACGCAAGCCATCGAAATATCCACGCCCGCTTCAATCAATTGGGTGCTGATGCAGATAACGGGTTCTTTGTTTTTCAGACGAGCTTTGATGGTGTCAAAAATCGCTTTGCGGTGCGCCGCGCATTGGTGGGTGCTTAAATGAAATAAGGTCTCGGGCGGCACGTTCTGCCCCTTGCAATACTGATAAAGCTCCTGCGCCCATTTTTTGGTATTGACAATAAACAGACAGCTTTGGGTCGTCTGAAACTGTTCCAGCAAAAACGCGCCCGCTTCATCCACATTCCAACCGCCTGATTTTTCGTTGAATCGGATTTCTACGCGCGATAACTTTTTATAAAGCTCTTCTCTTTGCTCATCAGTTCCCATGATTTCGGCATGTGCAGGCTGCTTTAACAAACCGCGCGCGGCAATGCTTTCCCTTTTCCCTTCGGGAAAATTCTGCAAGCCCGATTCGCCGAGCGAAGGCTGCGTCGCCGTACATAAAACTGCCGTGCTTTTGCCAAATGCCGTCAGCCAGTTCAATACGTTGCAAAACAAATGCACGCATTTCACCGGCAGGGTTTGGATTTCATCAAAAATCAAGACGCTATTTGTCATCGGGTGGATATGCCGCGCGCCGCGCGTACCGCCGCCAAACCATGCGTCCAAAAACTGCACCATGGTGGTAAAGACAATAGGCTTATCCCAGTTTTCGGACAGCAGTTTGTCCTGCGAGCTTTGTTTTTCAGGTTCTAAATTAGAATGGTGTTCGAGCACCCAATCTTCGCCGAGAATTTCGCGCACGGCTTGGGCATTTTGGTCGATGATAGAAGTGTAGGGAATGATGTAGATGATGCGGTCGAGATGATGCTTTTGCGCATGATGGAGGGCATAGCGCAGGCTGGCTAATGTTTTACCACCGCCGGTCGGTACAGTCAGTGTATAAATACCTTGAGAATCGGCCGCTCTTTTTAAGCAGTCGTCTGAAATTTTGCGGCGGATTTCGTCAATAGGTTTGATTTCTTCGACAAGACGATTTTCAAAACCCGCTAATTTGGCTTCCAATTTATCGATTGCCGATTGCCAATCTGGTTTTTCGGTCAAACGGCGGACTTCTTTCTGCGCTTCCCGCTCAAAATCCGAGCTGTTGATACGGTCGGCATCAATCAGGCAGCTAAACAGGAAACGGGTCAGGCAGCCGAGGTAAAACTCTTTGATTTTGTCGTTGCTTGCTGGGTCGGAAAGAATCGGTTTCACTGCTTTGAGCAGGCTGCGAATCAGGTTTTCTCCTACCAATTCACGTGCTTTCTGTTGAACGGCTTCATCGGCATTTTGCTCGCATTCTGCCAAGTGTGTTAATTCATCATCCTTTTCAAACCGCTTTTTCCAAACAGCGTTGCCCTCATCGTCCAAACAGTCAATCAAGCCTTCGCCGTGATGTGAAGCAATGCACAAACCCAGCATTTGCCCGAACAATTCGCCGATTCCCTGCGCCGCACCGAATTTTCTCAATTCGCGGTAAACCCATTGCGTGCCGGCGGTGGAATGGTCAATTTTTTTTCCATTGGGCAAAACATAATCATCTGCGTCGGGATTAATGCCGGTTACGCTTTTGATATATTCTTGGAAATCTTGGGAGTATTTACCGAAATCGTGCATGAGTCCGAGTAACTCGCCTGCCTGATCCAAATCCAGCTTGGCTGCCAATAATTTGGCGATCTCAGCGGTTTCTATTAGATGCGTTTGCAAGGATTGTGGTTGCCCGTCTGCTTTGCGGACATGGGCAATATAGTCAAAATTCACGTCAATTCTCCAAATTTAAAACGCGCAAAATTTAACGAACAAGCCCTATAAATGGCTTAAAGGATTGAAAATCGAAAATCTGTGGAATGAGGTCGTCTGAATGACGGATAAAGGAGATATTTAGGGATTTAAGATGTTATTATTTTATTTGTTATATTTTCCGAGAATAATACAGCATTTGTAATAAATAACAATATCAATTTGACTATTTCTGAAGTTTTAGGATAAAGGAAGCGAATCAAGTTATGGCGTAAATTCCTAAAATAGTGGGACATAGATAGAATGGAGGTAGGTTTTCAGACGACCTTTGTCGTATAGATGGGTTAAATTCGGTAGGATGCGGCTGCGCTTGCCTGATTCCGTACCCAAGCCGTTTTGTTTTACTATACAATCATATTGCTGCCGACTGCTTGTTTGCTGCAGTCTGCATCGGCATACGGATAGTGCGGACGCTGTTTGCGTTTTGGAAAATGCGGCAAGATATTTATTTGCCAGTATTTTTAAAGCATCGGCTGAAGCCTGTATCGGTTTGTCCCAGGTCGTCTGAAATTCCGAAAAAGAAAATTCATGTCAAACACCCCATTCTTCAAAACCGACTGCCCGAGCTGCGGCGCGCCTGTTGAGGCGCATTCCGCGACAGCCGTTACGCTGGTGTGCGGCTACTGCAACAGCATGCTGGTGCGGCAGGATGACAGTATCGTCGATTCCGGGCGCGATTCCGCTTTGTTGGAAGATTTCAGCCCGCTGCAAATCGGCACGACAGGGACATACGTTACCCGCCCATTTACCTTGGTCGGACGGCTTCAGGTGCAATACGACGACGGTGTGTGGAACGAATGGTATGCGCTGTTTGATGACGGGCAAACCGGTTGGCTGTCTGAATCCGGCGACCTGTATTCCATGACGCGCTTGGTTGAATCGCCTGAAGTTGTGCCGGAGTTCCACGACGTCGTGCCGGGCGGTTGCAATTTTAATTTTCAAAATAAAAACTTTGTTCCGTCGGATAAGCGTGAAATCAGCCTCAGAAAATCGGCGGCTCAGGGCGAATTGCCGTTTAAGCTGACTGAAGATACGACAAGTAAAGTCATAGACTGGCGATGCTCAGGTCTTTTCCTGACGATAGATTACGGCGATGATCCTCCCGAAATCTATTACGGCAGTATGGTCGGCCTAAATGAACTGAAACTGCAGAATACCCGTACCGACGACCAAATCCGTGAAACGGCAGGTCGTCTGAAAGGCAGTCATCATTCGGAAAATTGTCCGAATTGCGGGTCGTCCGTCCATTGGTTGAGCGGTGTCACCGATTTTCTGATTTGCCCGAGCTGCGGCAGCCAATTGGAAGTCGGCAAGGAAAAAGCGCGACTGATTACTGCCAATGCCATGCGTGTGGCGCAGGATAAACTGTTTACCCTGCCTATCGGCACGCAGGGTCGTCTAAATGACAATGATTATTTCGTGATGGGTGCAGTCAGGTATTCCGAACTGGACCCCGATGCGACTTATGAATATATGTTTGAAGGCAAACGGCGGATACTGACGCCGGTCGGTTGGTGGGTCGAATACCTGCTTTACAATCCGCAGAAAGGCTTTTTGTGGTTGGTCGAATCGTCCGACGGCGAGTGGAGCCAATCCGAAACGCAAAACAACTGGCCGCGTTTAAACAGCGCCCGCAAACCGCAAGGTTGTGATGAACTTTATTCCTACGGCGGCAAAGTCGAAGTCGCCGCCGGCGCGTTTTACTGGCATATCCGTTCGGGTGATTTGGCGTATTACACCGACTACCAAGTCGGCAGCAACAGCAAACTGTGTGCCGAGCTGACCGAACACGAGCTGGCATGGAGTAAAAGCACGCGCACTACCTACGGCAAAGTTGCCGGCGCCTTCGGTTTGCAGGCGGAAGCGCCCAGATACACGGCAAAAATGAACGCAGACGGGGTCGATAACCAATTACGGTTTGTCATGATCGCCATCTTGGTTGTCGTCAACCTTCCTGCGCTGCTGACCGACGGCAACTCTGCCTCATTTACCGTCATCTTTATAGGAACTTGGTTGTTGTGGACTATGGGCAAAGAAGACGAGGACGAGGATTAACATGTCGAGAGCCACTTACATCATTTTCAGCACCATTATCATCATCATCTCCATGATCATCAGCTACGGCTCTTCCGAATCCGACGGCTCGCGTATGCATTCCGGCGGCTATTACGGCGGCGGAGGTTTCTCCGGAGGCCATAAATGACCCATATCCCCGGCAATCACGGTCTTTTAGATTTATATGGCTGTGATGAAGCTGTCTTGAAAGACGAAGGTCGTCTGAAAAACACCCTAAAAGCCGCCGCTCAAGCCGCAGAAGCCACCGTCCTCGCCGAACGTTTCCACACCTTTGGCGGTGCAGGCGGCATTACCGGCATCTTACTGCTCGCCGAATCCCACATCAGCATCCATACTTGGCCGGAACACCGCTTCGCCGCCATAGACGCATTTATCTGCGGCGGCATGAAGTTGGAAAAAGTGAAGGAAGTATTGTGCAGGGAATTGGCGGCGGAACGAGCCGTTTGGACGGTAGCGCAACGTGGCGAAGGAATACTGGACGATACGCAGCCGCCAATAGAACAATAAAACCTGTAAAGGTCGTCTGAAACAGTCTCAATCTGTTTTCAGACGACCTCATTTTAAAACCCCAAAAAATATTCTCACTAAGAACATCAAGGAACCAAAATGCACTTACGCACTTCCATCATCCTCTCTTTATCCGTGCTCTCTTTAGGCGCGTGTATCAGCAACCCAAGTTCGGCACCCACCAGTTCTTCATCATCAACACCCATCAACCCATTCGCCAAAGACTACATCTATTATTTCGAGCATCTCGACGAAGCCAAAGCTAAAAACGAACAATGTTTGAAAGACGGCGTGTTTAAAAAAGTGGGCGTTGATATGGAAAACGCCGATGAACGACAAATGATTGCGGAGTATCCCGACGATATTTTGATGCTCAATCCCGGCAACAACGAATTATCTCCCTGTTTCGCCGCATGGACGGCAAACAATGCTGCGGAACCGCTGCGCAAATGGCAGGAGGAAAATAAGAAAAAAGAAGAGCTGAATCAAAAATTTGAAAAGCAGGTCATCCGGCTCAAAACCGAATGGGAAAAGAAATACGCCAATGAAGATTGGAACACATTCTACCCCGAGGCTTTGCGTAAAGAATCCGTTCAAACACGCAATAGAAAAAACCGATTGGAAGATCGGGCTAAAAGAGAAGCCATCGACCGCATTTTTGTCGATAAGGCGGAGCCGTTTTTGAATGAATTGAAAACAAAAAACATTGAAACATTGACCAAAGAAATTCCACAAAGCTGTCGTAAGGGAGCTTGGGACCTTATTCCTTCGTGTAAAGCTTATTATCATGTTTTAAAAGAGAAATTATCAGAAAAAACATTATCCGAATTGGCGGGTATGGAAAAACAATATAAAGGTGCCAAGCATCTGCCTGCTACCGTTCAGTCGGCTGCCTACCGTTCTGCGGTGGAGGGGAATTCAGAAAAAATGGATAAAGCATTAATGCTGGACTATCGCAAACTCAATACCGAATATATGCAATGTACTAAAAAAATCGGCGATAAAATAGCAGCAACAGAGTCCCAGATAAATAACACGGAACATTTCACACCTTCCTTTTATTTAGAACTTTATCCGGAATGCGTTATTACGAATCAAGTCATGGAAAGGTTGGAGCTGCCTACTGATTTAAATAAGGTTATTGACAGCGCGGTTTGGATAAATTTCGGCAAACAAACCCGGGAAACGGAAGCAAACAGCGAAAAAGAATGGAAGCAGTTGGAAAAAACGCCTGAGGTCGCACAAGCCAAAACAATCTTGGCTCAGAAATACGCCCAAACACCTTGGCAAAATTTCATAAGCACCGTAGAAAAAGACTATCCGGTGAATATGGCAGACATTTTCTCGGGTACGGAAGAGAAACCGAAGCAGAAACAAAAGCAGCATCAGATAATGGTCATAGCATTGAACCAGGTGTTTACTGACAAAATCCAGCCTCTCGTGGATGAATTGGCGAAAAACAGCATCGATAAACTGATTGCCGAAATACCTGCCAGCTGTCGCGATGAAGGAAAAATAGATTGGTTAGCAGATAGTCAATGTAAAGTATATTCCCGCGCTCTCTCAAAAAAATTTCAGAATCAGACGTTAGAAGAGCTTTCCGCTTCAAAAGATAAATATGAAAATAAAGATGAAGATGGGTTTTTATTGGTTTACGTAGCCTACTCTTCGGTATTGCATGAAAAAGAGAGAAAACAATACCTTGAACTGAGCAATGATAATACCAAGCGAGAAGCGGCATATAGGCAATGTCTCAAAAATATCAGTGGAATCATCGAAAAATCATATGTTTCAGAAGAGGATACTGCTTCTTCGTATGCTAGGCGGGCGCCGGGATGTCTAGCGTTTAGCTCTAGTCTTCCAGTTGAAGAGTCACGTTTCGACTACTTTACTAAAACGCTGCTTAATAAAAAACGTTTCCAACAAGCATCCGCAGTCAAACAAAATTGATGGAAACATTTCATCAAAAGGTCGTCTGAAACCGTAGTCTTGATGTTTTCAGACGACCTCATTCTTAAATTTTAAAAATATCCTGACTAAGGAACTAACAATGCGCTTACGCACTTCCGCCATCCTCGCTTTATCCGCCCTCTCTTTAGGCGCATGTATCAGTCAGCCAAATTCGGCATCTATCACGTCGCCCGTCAAAGACCGCGTGTATTATTTCCAGCATCTCGACGAAGCCAAAACTAAAAAAGAACAATGTTTGAAAGACGATGTGTTCAAGAAGGCGGGTGTTGATATGGAAAACGTCGATGGACGACAAATGATTGCGGCGTATCCCGACGATCTTTTGATGTTGAACCCTGACAACACCGAATTATTACCTTGTTTCGCCGCATGGACGGCTGTTGATTCGGCAGAACCGCTCCATGAATGGCAGAAAGAAAATGCGGAAAAAGAAGCGCTTAATCAGAAAATTGAAAAGCGAGCCATGCAATTCAAAACTGAATGGGAAAAGAAATATGCCGATGAAGATTGGAAAACATTCTATTCCAAGGCTTTACATCAAGAATCCGTTCACTCCATAAATGCCGACAGTTCGTTGGAAGAACGGGCTAAAAGAGAAGCCATAGACCGCATCTTTGCAGATAAGGCGGAGCCGTTTTTGAATGAATTGAAAACAAAAAATATCGAAACACTGACCAAAGAAATCCCGCAAAGCTGTCAGAAGGAAGCTTGGGATCATATTCCTTTGTGTAAAGCTTATTATCATGTTTTAAAGGAGAAATTCTCAGAAAAAACATTATCTGAACTCGTTCAGACAGAATTAGGATATAGCGATGGCAGGCACATTCCCACGCCCATCTTGACAGCCGCCTACCGCGCCGCCATAGAGGCAGATTGGAAGAACATTGAGAAGACATTAATGTTGGACCACAGCAAACTCGAGGCTGAATACAGAAGATGCTTTAAACAACTTAAGGATAAAGTTGCAGTGACCCAAGTTGACGAATCCGAATACGAAGACTCTTCCTACTATTATGTGTTTGCTCCAGAATGCGCCATTGCGAATCAAGTCATGGAGCAATTGGAGCTGCCTATAAATTTAAGTAAGGCTGTTGACAGAGAAATTCTGATAAAACAGATCAAACAAAATTTGAAAAAGAAAGAGGGGGAACGGCCAGAATGGGAGCGGCTGGAAAAATCACCTGAAGTTGCAAAAATCAAAGAAATTTTGGCACAGAAATATGCCCAAATACCTTGGCAAGACTTCGAAAGTATCATGAAAGAAGACCATTCGCGCATGGTAACTGATGCATTGGGTACGGAAGAGAGGGAGCCGGTATTAATTGACATCGCATTGGGACAGGTACTTGCTGACAAAACCAAGTCTCTAGAGGATGAGTTGCAGAAAAAAAGTATCGATGAATTGATTGCGGAAGAAGCAGAGCATTGTAGTAATGGTAAGGCATCAATAAACTGGGCAAAAGGCGTATCGTGCCAGATACATATCCGTGTGCTCTTTAAAAAATTTCAGGATCAGACTGTAGAAGAGCTCTCGATTTCAGAGGCCAAATATGAAGAAGAGTTTCCAAGAATTGGGATGTTTTACAGGTTAGTATTGCAGGAGAAAAAGCAAAAACAGTACAGCGAGTGGATGAAAGACAATGCCAAACGAGAAGCGGTATATAGGCAATGTCTCAAAAATATCAGTGGCATCATTCAAGAATCAGACGTTTCAGAAGAGGATAATGGATTTTCGTATGTTTCGCGGGATCCGGTATGTAAAAACATCCGAGGGGCTGTATTTTTTGATGGGGAACGAATTGATTTTTTCATTGATACCCTGCTTAATAAAAAACGTTTCCAACAAGCATCCTCAGTCAAACAAAATTGATGGAAACATTTCATCAAAAGGTCGTCTGAAACCGTCTTGATGTTTTCAGACGACCTGTCAGAACCCTAACCCGACATTCACCCCTATGCCGACACGCCGTCAATTCCTCAGTTACACCGCCGCGCTTGCCGCCGCGTCCTCTTTTTCTTGGCTGACATATAACC
>QWBZ01001062.1_pt1 | contig 10400 bp, 7 predicted proteins | sample 1972441 | NCBI WGS metagenome assembly QWBZ01 (sample SAMN09866721, study PRJNA288562) | Human oral metagenome isolate term6_saliva, whole genome shotgun sequencing... | isolation source: mouth | host: Homo sapiens | place: USA: California
CTCTATATGCACCAACTTTAGGTGCCTTATCTTCGAAGCACTTATTAATAACCGCACTCTGTTTCTCTACCATCTTATCGAACAAGCTATTAACTCTTCATTCGACTCTCTTATCTCCTCCGAGGGAGTCAAATATGTTGTTTAGTTGCATATACAAAGATACTAAAAAACCATGATATGCGCAAGTATTTTACTGAGTATCAATGTATTATGATATTAAAAAGATGTATAGAAAGAGTAACCCTACGGGGGAGGGGGTTGGGGGTGGGGCCAGTTGGGACTACTATTGTTCTGCTGTTTTGTTCTTTTATTATAGTTCCTACAGCAAGCTCTCACCAAAGATTGCGTTCTTAATATCCTTCTCGTGTTCGAATACGAAGCGGGCAACGATGGCACTCAGTAAGGCTGTTGAAGGGAGCTTCACACTCGTAGCAGACTTCAGACGGTCGAGGACGCCCTTGAGATCGGAGTCGATATAGACCGTGGCCAGACGTGAGTCGCGTGCCTTATAGTCGCGTGCCAGGTCGAGGAAAATCTGCCAACTGTCCTCACCGCTATCCTTTGCGAGTGAATACTCACGTGCAAGTTGTCGGCCCTCAGCCTTTGGTAGCTTCTTCGCAGCCGGTGCGGTGCGGTCCTTGCGGTCGACTGCTTCCTGCTTGGGCTCTACCCGACGGAACGGACTTGTAGGGGCCGTTGGTGCTGCTGCTGGCTCGTCAACATCTGCAATAGCTTCAGCATACTCCTCTGGCTGCTGTTCCTCAACCTGAGAACGCACCTCCTGCTCAACATTGCTCGTATCATACTGCGCAGGCTCAATAGCCTCCTGCTCATCCATCGTCGTCTCTTCTGAATTAGTAGTAGGATTTGGTCGTGGTCCTTTCTGTACCCTATGTGCCAAGTCGGTCATCGCACCTGGCATCACCACCATTGTTTTCTTCTTCTTAGCCATTGTATCTTTGTTTCTTTGTTTTTATTTTGTTATATATAAACGTGGACTTATCATTTCCTTCTTTTGATACGTCCTTTCGTCATCCTCTCTCCCCTATCGCGCCCTCACGAAGTCTTCTCAGTTAACATCGTTTGTCCAAACAACTTTATTAGACCTTATTTATCCAACCAATTTTATCCAACTTCATCCCGTTAGGCACTCCCCCTCTTTCGGAGGGGGCTGGGGGGAGGTTTTTATTTCATCCTCCTCAGCATATAATCAAACGCCTTCTTAACAGCGTCGCGTTGCGTTCCAAGCAGTTCGAAGGTGTTTGTGCGCTTCAGTGTTGCACGGCTATTGACGACAGGTGTGACGAGTCCGAAATTGCCAAACACCTCGTCTGTTCGCCGCCACATCTCCTGCTCCTCAGCCGTACCGATACGTGGGTCGATGCGGTTGGGGACGAAGAAGAGCTTGGCTGACATCTGTGGGTTATGCTCGCGTAGCACGTTGAGCACCTGCACAAAGACGCCCGTTGAGTCCAGCGCCTTGTCCTCGTATTCGTAAGGACAGACGATGTAGTCGGCCCCCACGAAGAGTGGTGCTAAACCGTCTTCGCTGATGTTACCTGGCGAGTCGAATAGTACGTAGCCCTCTACCTGAGAAGCTGAATCAACCAACGACTGCATGGTCTCGACATCTGTCACGTCGAAGTCCTGCACATTGTAAGGCTCTTCTTCACCCTCGTAGATGAGCTTGTCCTTCCGACGCTGCATCAGAATAGTCTTCTGCAAGTCGGTATCAATGATACAAACGTCCCTACCCTTTGCAGCAAGATAGTTGGCAAAGAGTATACACAACGTGCTCTTCCCTACTCCACCCTTCTGATTTGCGAAAACGATCTTCTTATTCTTCATTGTTTATATATTTATGTTTTTACTTTTTCCCGTACTTGTCTATTTACGTATCTATGCTTTCGAATATTTATATTTTAGCTCTTTAAGCTATTTACGTATATATATTTCAATCGGATTACATATCTGTCTTGTCACTCTTCGATGTTTTGTATCTCCCAAGCCTTCACTTTTTAGGCTACTATTATAGAAGCCGATAGGCTATCTTTTTATTAGCCTTATCAGCCCAATACGGCACATTAGGCCAATATTCAAGGACAAATCAAAGCTATTAAGCATTCTTCTCCTTACTTTTTGTCACATCTACCTACCTTTAACCCCTCTCGTTTTTGCATTTTTCTCAGCCACTCGTGTCCCTTCCCACAAATACTCAAATTATGAGCCTCTATTATAGAAGATTTCCAACACAAAATGTATCGGGCTCCATCAAGAGTGGGGTAGGGGAGGGGCAAAAATGCAATTAGGTCCTACTACCTTATTAATAATGAGCGTTCTGTTAGTCTGCTGCAACCATTGTTCTGCGCAGAAGGCAGTAAGGTGCTAAGCCAAGGACAAAACTAAGGATAGAAACAATCGTACCGTAGGTCGTTATCTGGTCCATCGTAACACCGCCCACATTATTATATATATAGCCGTAAACCATGTTGGCGAGCGAAATTGCCACGTCACATCCTATCAAAGAAGCACCGTAAAGACGGATTCTCCCAGCATATTTCACCATTAATTGGATACAGAGGATGAGGTTGGTAACGAAGAGAACAAGGCCACAGGCAATTGAGAACATTGAGAACTTACTTAAGGCTGCTCCGGATATCCCGCTGCTCATCTCCTCTGGCGTACATAAGAACATAGGGAGATTGGATGCTGCAGCAATCAAGAACGTTAGGACCATCACAACGATGACCGCCAATTGTGCAGTGAAATGCTTGTTACGACTCAGACACCTGCGGAACACCTCCAACATAGTTAACTTTGTCGCAAGAAGTGCAACGGCCTCTATCACTTGAATCATGGAGCTGCTCTGAAATGTGGCAAAGGCCTGAGTGATCACTCCCTGACCCTCATTGGGTGCCGACGTCCAGTTGTCTATCAGACTGAGACCACTAAAAGCAAGGTATAAACCCATACTCCAATTCAGTACTTCACCCGCCTTAGATGAAACCGAAAAAGTACCTAATTTCATATATAATTATATTAAAATAGATTCAAACAAATACACACATAATGATGTGGTTATATTTTTATACTTGCAAATATACGCCTAATTATTGAAAGAAACAAATACATCTAAACATTTTTAATGAGAAAAATAAAAAGACAAGTAGGCATAAATACAATAAAATAAATAACCTTTTAAGTCTTAATCTTTATATATATTTATGTAGTTACACATCTAATAAATATATAAAACTGTCGATTAAAAACTGACAACACATTAGGAAATACTCAAAAAGATACTCATTAAGGAACATATATTTATATATTTACTTGTTTACAAACATATATCCTGCAACTGAAATAGATATATATTTAATTACATGTATAATAGTATAATAAGTCATATACATATATAAAGAAACAGTTATATACGTATTTAAGGAAAAAGGAAGGTATCATGAGCGAATAAAGGGAAATCCTCCTTCACGAGTTATGAGCATTCAGAATGATGAAATCTGAGAACAAAGAGACTATAAAAATGTAAGACAAGAGTAGAACGAGAGGGTTAGGTTAGCGATAGAATGGGCTAAAAATACATTCATATATATAGTTGAATATATAAAAATACAAAATACTCTTAATCAGAGAGTAACAACTAATTGTTTCTAAAAAACCATGCAAAGCGGTCGTAGAAATACAAGATTCAAACGAAGAAAAGCAGCAAATTTAAGCGATTTCATCGAACTAAAACGAAAATGAAAACTGTAACGAGCAAGTTAGCAAATAAACATCTATAACTAAATCTATAACTTTTAACCAAAGAAAGAAGTAAAGATATAAATAGTGATTTAGATAGATATATACAATTCTTACATTCAGCAGGTTACAATGATAGAACTGTGAAAAGCGAAGGAAACGGTTGAAAAGAAACAAAAACGCTTTAGAACAGTGACTAAGAGATCCCTCTCCAAATGACAGTAAATGCGTAATGTGGAGCGATGAAACCATGAAAAGAGTCAAAACATGGGACGACAAAAACAAAAGTAGGGGAGGGTGGAGAATCAACTCGGTGCCTGTTGAAAAGAAAAAACACCTAAATTATCAAGAAAGAACAAATACAAATGTGTAAAAAGGAACGTAAAAAAAACGACGCAATGAGTAATATTTTGTACGTAATAAAAGTAAATATTTGTTTATATGTTTATATATTAACTATAAATGAAATTTATATTTTATAGCTTAATATGTATTTATATAGTTAATTAAACATCGCAATATATATACTATTACGTATTTATATATTTACTGAACATAAACCTGTAAATACAATAATCTATACTTATATAAATAGTGATTTATATTATTAAACAATAAAACAAAAGTCTACTTACATAAATAAAAAGCAAAAATAAAAACAAAGTAAGTAAACAAGCAAATCATTAAAGGACTAAAAGTATTTTTATATACTTAGATAATAACGTGAAAATATGTACAGATAAAGACATAAATAGATGGTTTTGTAATAGACAATAGGAATAGAATAGAGCAAAAAATAAGGTCAACACTTGACGAAAATATGATTTCGTAGACGAGAAATAACAAGGAAAAGGAACGATGAGAAAGTGCGACAAAAAAGTGAAAAAGGGACAGGGATAAGAGGAGACAGAGTAACAGAAGGAACAGTAACGATGATTGGATGGGGGAGGTGAGAGACAGGATAAAAAGAAGACAGAATAACAGAGGGGACAGTTGTAACGGCTAAAATGAAAGGGAAAAAGGTAGCTTAAAAAAAAGACAGAATAACAGAGTGGACAGTAGTAACGGGTGAGATGGATAGGAAAAAGGCAGCTTAAAAAAGAGACAAAATAACAGAGGGAACACTTGCAAAGGGTGAAATGGATAGAAAAAAGGCTGCTTAAAAGAGGAGACAGAATAACAGAGGGAACAGTTATAAGGGGAGAAATGGATGGGAAAAAGGTAGCATAAAAAAAAGACAGAATAACAGAGGGAACAGTTGTAACGGGTGAGATGGATAGGAAAAAGGCAGCTTAAAAAGGAGACAAAATAACAGAAGGAACAGTAGTAACGGGTGAGAAGGATAAAAAAGGCTGCTTAAAAAAGAGGACAAAATAACAGAAGGAACAGTAGTAACGGGTGAGAAGGATAAAAAAAAGGCTGCTTAAAAAAGAGGACAAAATAACAGAGGGAACAGTTATAAGGGGTGAAATGAAAGGGAAAAAGGCAGCTTAAAAAAGAGACAGAATAACAGAGTGGACAGTAGTAACGGGTGAAATGGAGAAGAAAAAGGCAGCTTAAAGAGAAGACAGAATAACAGAGAGAACAGTAGTAACGGGTGAGATAGATAGGGAAAAGGCAGCTTAAAGAGAAGACAGAATAACAGAGAGAACAGTAGTAACAGGTGAGATGGATAGGAAAAAGGCAGCTTAAAGAGGGGACAGAATAACAGAGCGGACAGTAGTAACGGGTGAAAAGGATAGAAAAAAGGCAGCGTGAAAAGGAGACAGAACAACTCTATATACCTCTGTAAGCTCTTTGGATGCACAAAAATCTGTAATAATTAACGAGACAAAAACGAGTAATTATTTTATGAGATAATAAACAAGAAAAGCACTGAATATTTCCTTCTTTCACAGAGTTCACAGATAAACAGAATTGACAGAGGAGTTGCACAGAACCCTAAAGGTGACAGAAATCACAGAGACTAAAGGAATGTGGGAAAAATAAAAATACTTGAATAAACAGAACAATGTGATGACTCGTATAATGATGAATTATCTTTTACACAACAGAAAGAGTGTTCTACGCTCGTTAGATATGTATAAAATCATTCTTGGGGGTTGTTCACGTAAACAAAATTCGGGAATGTGCGGCGAAAGAAAGATAGCTAAACGATAACAAAAATGAATACTTAAGCATGAGAAATAATAAATTAAATAAGACGTGCATGTACCTCAATCGAGTAGTAATGAAACCGATTCGCTTACTAACAAACAACTTACAAAAGCGGAAAGAATCATTACATTATTTCGATTAAAGCTACTTCATTGAGAGACGTAATTACCTCGAAGAAATGAGCATATAACTCACAAGATATCAAATAATTACACAGAGTATTGAAGAGGACGCCCCTCTTGATACAAGAAAGGCCCAGTCAATACGCAAGAAAGGCATATTCTTGAACGTTGAAAGGCATGTTCTTAAATCAAGAGAAGCATGTGGGAAGATTGAGAGGAGTAAAAATATTGACAAAGAGTAAGAGGAGGAAGGAGAGAGAAGGGTGGGGGGGAAGGAGTACCGAGATAACACTATAAGAAAGAGGTCACAACACCTAACACAGCAGGCACCTCCCCTGTCCCCAGCAGGCCCCTCCCCCGTCCCCTTCCCCGAAGGGAAGGGGAGTGATCACCGAAATACCCATGTGAGCTGGATGTAGGTTGCTTGTTATCCCTTATCGGTATCTACGGTAGCAGTAACGTTCTGTGATATCTGTATGCCGGAGGCGTTCTGTGGACTCGAAAGGTGCGCCAAAAGGGTCCGTTAAATCTGTGTGCTCTGTGAGAGAAAAATATACCCTGCGACTTTAGCATACAAAACTAATGTGAGAGAAAAAACTCCCCAGCAATTTGTTTGTATATCATCTCATAGAGTGGGTGCGTTCTATTTCTCACAGATTTACACAGAAGAACAGAACACACAAAGGCCCACAGAGACATTAAGTCAACCGATATCACAGAGCGTTACAGCTAATGTTAGTTGAAAGGCCTCTGTGAACTCTGTATGCCGGAGGCCTTCTGTACGCTCGAAAGGTGCACCAAAAGGGTCTGTTAATTCTGTGCGCTCTGTGAGAGAAAAACCTATCCACGACTCTCAAGTGTTTTCTTTTTCTCACAGAAGAACACAGATGAACAGAACACACAAAGGTCCACAGAGACATTAAGTCAACCGATTTCACAGAACCTTACAGCCAACAGAGGACTCACCCCCAGCCCCTCTCCGAATGGAGAGGGGAGTGATCACCGAGATACCCCTACATGTCCTCCAAATGTTTAGCATTCACTCTCCTTCTATTAGCAGGCTAATAGGGGTAACCTCACATACTACTCCCCTCTCCATTCGGAAATGGGCTGGGGGTGAGGCCTCTGTGAACTCTGTATGCCGGAGGCCTTCTGTGAGTTCGAAACAGTGCGCAATAACGCTCTGTTAAATCTGTGAGTTCTGTGAGAGAAAAAAACTTTACGAAGTATGTAAGCAGCCCAATAGGGGTAACCTCACATATCACGCCCCTCCCTGCGGGGGAGGGGTTGGGGGAGGGGCCACTATCTTGTGAGCTCGAAACGTGCGCCAAAAGGCTCAGTGAACTCTGTGCGCTCTGTGAGAGAAAAACCTATCCACGACTCTCAAGTGTTTTCTTTTTCTCACAGAAGAACACAGAAGAACAGAACACACAGGGTTTCACAGAGACATTAAGTCAACCGATTTCACAGAGCGTTACAGCCAATCTTAGTTGGAAGGCCTCTGTGAACTCTGTATGCCGGAGGCCTTCAGTGAGCTCGAAATGTGCGCCAAAAGGCTCAGTGAACTCTGTGCGCTCTGTGAGAGAAAAACCTTCTCAGCGTGAGAGAAAAAATCCCCAGCAATTTGTTTGTGTATCATCTCATAGCGAGGGTGCGTTCTATCCCTCACAGAAAGACCCGGAAGAACAGAACACACAGGGTTCAAAACAAGTGATACCCACCGATACGCCGACTATATATAATAAGGTGTTAATGTCGCCGAGTCCTTTCAGTTTATTGTTCACGAAACTGTTTCAGTTTCTTCTCGATAAAATTAAAGTCATTAATAGCCTTCTTTTTATCCTTCGCACGGTCGTATTTTTCTCTCCATTTCCTTATCCCATAGAAATAAAACTTCAACCCTTCAGGGGTCAAATCACCAATTTTTATTTGCGACTCAGCCGTCGCCTTTTCATTTTCCTTTAATAGAACCCGTGTAGTAAAACCGTTATCTTGCAGAAATCGAACATAGTTCTCGAAGAAAAGGAACTGTTCTTCCATAAACTCCTTTGAGGTTGGGTCTGGTGCTAATAAAGCCGACTTAAACAGCCAATCTAACTTTTCTATAATACGCTCTTTATCCATGTCACTTTTATCATGTTATTTTTTGATTACTCATCGATACCCTACTGTATATCAGATATTTAACTATTATACACTTCCACAGGTCAATCTGTTATAGAACGGTCCTCCCTATCCGTACTTACTTAAGTTTCTCTTAGCACAGAAGTCTACTTTCTAATGCCTGTTAATACTCTTGACACCCTTTTTAACGCCTTTATTTTAGCGTCAAAGAAACCATCGGAAAGGCTCATCGGGCCAACCCATTAAAGAGGTATCGTTTGTAAACTTCTCATTCCACCCCGCTTGAAAAAAACATGAACCATCATTCGTCAGTGCAGAACTAAGATGGTTGTCAGATACTCCCCCAGTATTTTACGTCTTATTCCAAATAGCATAAAACATCGACAAAACAATTATTTCTCCTCGACTAAGGCTATGAAACGAAAAATATCATCAGCCTCCTTTTTCATCTCCGATGCCCCTAATGCCCCAAGATCATTTGAATAAATCGAGTCGTCGTTGGGATTGTCTCTGCGAATAAAGTAGGCTAAATCGCCGTCCTGACCAATCATAAAATAGTTAGGTTCGAACGCTTCAACCTCATACGTCAGGTTTCTTTCCTCCAGATCAGCGTAAGAATACATACATATTCCTGTTCCTTTAATTTCAAACACATCTCCATTGTCGATTTCTGATAGGAAATCAACATACGAACTGGGAAACTTCATATTTAGTCGCTGCGCAAGTTCAGCTATCTGTTTATTATTTTCTTCTGTGTTCATAATTATATTTCATGTGTAAAGTGCAAGCCTATCTAAACCTTCGTCTCATAGGTTTTCTAATTGTTTATGCGACTTTCATATCGGTTACGTAACCTGTTTTGATGTCATCACCGCATCTTTCATCTACTGATAAATCATTTTATTAGCATGCTTCAAAGTACGCCCCATTCATCATTCCCACTCCATCTTGTTTGTTTCAAGGCTCGGCTGCTCACAACGAACATTATCTATATATAGCTGATTGTCCGCTCCTTCTACTTTTACAGAGTTAGGTCTATGCAAAAGGGGGTACCAGCATCAGCAACAAAATGATGTTTTTTCTTCAATAATTTCGCTGTGTTTTGTACTATATATTTACCATTCAAGCATCCATACGCAGCCCTAACATCATCATAAACATAACGAACACCCCTGCTATTTATTGTATAAAGCGTTCGTGGAAGGGACTGGGGGTGAGCCATCTTTTGCCCCGCAGGTCGAGCGAGAGGCTACGAAGCAATGCCTCGCAGAACTGGACAGCAGGGGACGGAGGAGGGAGCACCATCAGCAAGAATGCTAAGTATGCGAGCAGGAAATGTAAGGATTCTTCGCTAACCAACCCCTCTACATTCGAAAAGGGGTGTGAGTATGTGACAAGAAGAGGCCCTTCTACGTTCGAGAACATGCCCCTCTTGCACGTTGAAGACGCCCTTCTTGGAGCAAGAAAGGCATATTCTCAAACGTCATTCATAACATTCTGATTTCGTGTAAGTTATAAATCTAATCACAAGAAACATTATACTCATATTTAGAAGGAGTCTCTCTTAAAGCAATGTAATATTTTTTTATCATCCTATGAACTCTCATCTTTCCCAAAAATCATCGCCAAGTTTAGCAGTAATGTTCTGTGTTTTCTGTATGCCGGAGGCGTTCTGTGAGTTCGAAACAGTGAGCAAAAGATTCTGTTAAATCTGTGAGTTCTGTGAGAGAAAACATCCCCACCGACAATTTTCCAATGTTATTTTTCTCACAGAAGAACACAGAAGAACAGAACACACAACATTCCACAGAGACATTAAGTCAACCGATAACACAGAACGTTACAGCTAATGTTAGTTGAAAGGCCTCTGTGAACTCTGTATGCCGGAGGCGTTCTGTGGGCTCGAAATGTGCGCCAAAAGGCTCAGTGAACTCTGTGCGCTCTGTGAGAGAAAAAACTCCTCAGCGTGAGAGATAAAACTCCCCAACGTGTTGTTTGTGTGTTGTATCATACAGTGGGTGCGTTCTATTTCTCACAGAAGAACACAGAAGAACAGAACACACAGGGTTCCACAGAGACATTAAGTCAACTGATTTCACAGAACGTTACAGCCACCTTTAGCTGAAACGTTCTGTGATATCTGTATGCCGGAGGCGTTCTGTGGGCTCGAAATGTGCGCCAAAAGGCTCAGTGAACTCTGTGCGCTCTGTGAGAGATAAAACTCCCCACTGCGAGTAT
>QWBZ01000734.1_pt1 | contig 10399 bp, 17 predicted proteins | sample 1972441 | NCBI WGS metagenome assembly QWBZ01 (sample SAMN09866721, study PRJNA288562) | Human oral metagenome isolate term6_saliva, whole genome shotgun sequencing... | isolation source: mouth | host: Homo sapiens | place: USA: California
ACTAATAGAACATATTAATGAAAAGGATGAAAGAGTAGATATTACACATCTTATTTCTAAGTTCACATGGAGCGGTGATAGAGAAGAAGCTGCTAGAAAGTTAGAGTTTTCATATGCTTATAATCCTAAAGACATATCATTTCCGAATTATTTAATTGATTTAGGTGATCGTATTGAAGTGACAGTAGATAATGCAAAGATATTTACTGGACGTGTTTTCTTTAGAAAAAGAAATACAAATGACAATACATATGATATTACTTGTTATGATGGGATGATATACCTAGCAAAGTCTAAAGTAAGTTTAGTTTTTAATGCTACAAATGTAGTTGATGCTTTCAAGCGTGTATGCGCAGAGGTTGAAGTACCTGTAGGGACCTTACCAGATATACCTACAGTAGTAAACTTTGTGGCAGATAAAAAAACATGTACAGAAGTTTTTCAAATGTTGTTTGAGAAAACAAAGGCTGATATTCAAAAAGATTACACAGCCATATTACTAGCAGATGGAATTAATTTGGTAGAAAAAGGAACAACCATTGAAGAGTATATAGCTAGGGATACATACGATGTAATAAGTTCATCACATTCTGAATCAATTGAGGAAATGGTAAACAGAGTAAAAACTGTTGACGCTGCAGGCAATGTGATTCGAATAGATAATGAAGATGCATTAATTAAAAAGTATGGTATTTTCCAAGATATTTATAAAAATCAGCCAGAACCAAAGGAAAAGAAAGCTACTAAAAAGAAAAAGGCTACTAGTACAAGTACACCAAAGAAACCCAAGTTTCCTGTTGATAATGTGGCAAAAGCCAAAGCAAAAATCAAAGGAATCAAAATGGAATCAAGTATTTCTGCTATAGGTAATATGCAATGTATAGCAGGGTATTCTGTAGTAATTGAGGAAGAACAGCTAAAAGGAGTATTCTTCATTAAGTCAGATAATCATACATTTGAAAATAATACACACATCATGGAATTAAATTTAGAGTACATTAGAGAACCAGAGGAAGGAGAGGGTGAAAGTGCCGAAGAAAAACAATGATCCTTATGCAGGAATATTAGGTATCATGAGCGATGTAGGTGGAAACGCTGGAAAGCAAGCGATGCCGGGAATTGGCACTATAGTATCACCACCTCCAAATTTGGTGGTATCGTTCAATGGAATGGAGTTAAACAGTAATTTTTTATGGGTAGATGAATATTGGTTACAAGGTCATTATAGAGAATCAAAGGGGCATATTGTAAGCGAAACACAACCACGCAGCGGTGGCGGTGGCTATGCAGAATTTGCTAGTCATACACACGCTATTCATAATGATTACACAAAAACTAGAATCATGACTGATACATGGCATGTAGGAGATAAGGTAATGCTAATTCCAATAGTAGGGGATGATGAAAGTACAGCAGAGCAATATTTTGTATATGGAAAATGTAGGAGGTTAGACGGCAATGAGTAATCCATTTATGAAAGGGAATACACCAAGTAGTATTGACGTTCAAAAAAATCTACCATTATGCAAGGAACTAGCTTGGGACTTTCAGAGAGATACATACCAATATGATAGAAATGGCAATCATAAATATGTAACAGGTAATGACGCTATCAAAGTATGGGTTTGGAAAACCTTGAGAGTAGAGAGGTACAGATATAGAGCATATTATGATGATTATGGTATTGAGTTTGAACAGTTTATTGGTAAAAAGCCAAATGATACACCTAGTCAATATGAACTGTTTGAGTATGTAAAGGATGCGTTATTGGTTAACCCATACATTATAAATGTAGATGCTGTAGATGTAATTCAAGAACATAAAACTATTACATTACAAATTGAATTACAAACAATATATGGTCCAAATACGATAGGAGTTGAAGTATAATGCTAGAACCACAAAGTAAGCAAGATGTGCTAGGACGGCTACTAGCAGATTTCAAAAAAATAGATAAAGAAGGATTGAGTATACATGAAGGAACATTTGTATTTGATACATTAAGTTCAAATGCGGTTGAGTTTGAAAAATCATATGCGGAAATGCAATTGATACTTGATGCGGCTTTTCCACAAACTGCATGGGGCGAATACTTAACACGTCATGCGGAATCTCATGGGGTATTTAGAAAAAGTGCAACACAAGCTAATGTAATGTTAACTATTACTGGAACTGCAAATACAGTAGTACCAAAAGGAAGTTTATTTGGCACAGATAATGATGAAACCTTTAGAACCACTATTGAAATTACGCTAGGTGAAACTGGAAGTGGGAAAGTATTGGCGGTATCAGAGCTAACAGGTAAATCATTAAATGTAGGAGCTAATACAATTACAGAAATAGTAGGTGGGATTTATGGAGTAAGTACAGTTAACAATGAAGCGGCTGCATATGATGGATATGATGAAGAAACTGATGCGGAACTACTAGATAGATTATTATTGAAAGTAAGAAAACCAGCAACAAGCGGTAATGCATATCACTATGAACAGTGGGCAAGATTAGTTAATGGAGTATTTTTAGTAAAAGTAATCCCATTATGGAATGGACCGGGAACAGTAAAAGTTATTATTATCAACAATGAGCGTGAAAGTGCGAGTACAGAATTGATTGAAAAAGTTAAAACTGTAATTGCAGAAAATGCACCAATTGGAGCTACTGTAACAGTAGTTACACCAACGATATTTGATATTAATATAGAGTTAACGGTAACTAAGGGGAAAGCTGAAATAGAAGCTATTAAAAAAGTACTAAATGAAGAGTTTAAAAAGCAAATCTTCAACGGTACATATGTGTCATATGCTAATATTGGCAAGGCTATTTTGGCCAATAAAGAAACAGGAGTATTAGATTATCGTGAGTTAAAAGTAAATAATGGTGTTACCAACATTGATATTACAAATGAACAATTACCAACAGTTAAAGAGGTGATCGTACATGAGTGATTTTATAAGATGGAAAGAGGTGGATATATTAGCATATCTACCTTTTTTTATTGCAAAAGATATGGAGTTTAAGGCAATAAGTGATGCGGATAGTAGAGAGCATGAACGCATTAGATTATTGTTAATGGAATTATTGAAACAAGATAATATCCAAACAGCAACATATGCATTAGATAAATGGGAAGAATTTGTTGGGATTAAACCTAAAAACAATAGTTTTAAGGATAGAAGAAATCGTGTGATTGCAAAGTTAAATACTTCAAATAGCAGCACAAAAGAATATCTTGAAACTATTGCTAATAAGTTTATATCTGATAAGTCTGCTGAAATAATTCCATATAACGAAAAATATATGATGGATTTAAGCTTTACAAAGGACATGTGTGATAACATAGATGATTTACACAATGCAATTGAAGAATTTAAACCAGCACATATTGGATATATTGTTTGGGAAGAACAAACTGTTGCGCAAAACTTAATAATTAGATCATTAGTAGGAGCGCAGGAAGAAATCGTGATAGGAATGATAAAACCATTAGAGAATATTGAGATTGAACACAGTATCTATTATGGGAATGCCATTGGGATAGAAGAAGTAACTATGATAGGAGGTTAATATGGCACAATTTCCGGGATTAAGCTTGACTGTTCAAGGAAATAAAATGATCCTTAAATCATCAACTGGTAAAACAGAGGACAGACTAATTATTACAAAGGCGGTAATTGGGGATGGGCAGTTAACAGCAAGTATTGATGGTTTAACAGAAATAGTTAGTAAGAAATTAGAAATAGGGTTAAGCCAAGTAAAAGAAGTTGCAAATGGACAAATGCAATTGCAATTTAATTTTGATAATAGAAAAGTAGAAAATGGGTTCTATTGGCGAGAAGTTGGACTATATGCAAAAAATGGGGATAGTGGGGAAGAAAAACTAATTGGCTATTCTAATGCCAAAGGTTTAACTTCATATATTCCAGATAAAAATAACATTATCCCAATGCAACGCTTAGTAATTGCATTAGGGGTGGGGGATAATCCAAATGTAAAAGGTGAAGTAGATTTTAGTAGTGCTATTACTTTAGAACAATTGGAAACAGCAATTGACACACACAATAAAGCAGCAGAAGCACATAAGGAACAATTTAAAACAATTAATGAAAAGATTGCTGCAATAGAGGATTCAAAAGTAGCTAAAACATCTGCTGATTATATTAAATCATTAGTAACTAATACAAATGGATTAGAAGCTACAAAAGGTAATGGTACAAAAGAATTGTTAAAATTACTAACTAATGTAGATAGTGGTGATAATCAAGGACTAGCACCAACATTAGAATTAGTAAAAAAATTGTTAAGTGGATTAAATATTAAAAATGGGCAAGATGTAGTAAAAGCATTGGGAGATGAAACATTACAGAGTTTGGGAGTGCGATATGATTTATCTAACCCAAATTCTTGGTATATCAGCTTTGGCAAGCTATTTGGCGGTTTAATTATCCAAGGGGGAAATGATAGCGATACACAGGCCTATTACGATATAGGAAGTCAACAAAGGCAAGAGCAGTTTACTTTTCCTATAGCGTTTAAATCGAAACCGCTATATGTGCATCCATATGCCGTAAACAAAGCAGAAATGCGACATTTGTCACGAATTGGAATTAGTGATAGTCAGATTACATCAACTGGATTTGCAGCGGTTATTAGTGAGAATTCTAATGTAATAGAACAAATCAAAATGCGATATATCGCTGTTGGAATTTAATACCCAATTGCTACATATGTCATAGCGTTAGATGCGTAATACCCATTATAGTCATTATTTAGTCCAGATATGAATTGAGTTTTATTTACAGATTTTGCCCAAGCGTACGTCTGGTATTGCTCAATCATTGACGTGGCAGACATGGTAAAGCATTTATTTGCGAACGCTATAGGATATGTCCAATAGGTAGTTTTACTCGCAGATTCACCGCAAATTCCCCCTTGGTGAATTAAGCAATCCCAAATACCATTACTCTTGGAATTGCACTAGAACTAGCATAATATATTTTTGCTTTTTCACCATTCACATCTTCTACGCCATATGAGAATCTGCCACCACCAATATCTTGACATGCAATGTAGAAACATTTAGATAATTTTATTGGATAAATCCATTCTGGCACAGATCCTGTCCATCTATATGTCCCTTGGCTAAATTCCGAACGCAACATAAAATAAATCACTATTATATGCTGCACTAGATGCATCAGCAACGATTGTATAACCAGTAGTAGTTTTTTTATCGGTGTAAGCAACTGATGCACCACCAATAGCAATAGGCCATTCTAATGTCTGTAATACGCCAATACATTCTTTTGCATAAGAAATAGGAAATTGAAAATCATATTTTCTACCATCATAGATGGTTAAATTTAATTTTCTTCCCCCTTGGTTAATTACCAATAGCAATCCAACTAATACCAGTTACACTATTTTGTGCAGTCATATAAGTGAATTTTAAATTTGTGATAGATTTAATTGCGCTAGTTACCCATCCATCTTGGTCTAATGTATCAGCAATATTAATAATGTTAACTGATGGGAGATTATTAAATGCAATAGGATATACAGTGTCATCATTGTAAATATTACGCCCAACAGTAATATTTACTCTTCCCCCTTGGTTAAACTCCTATAGCAATATAGGAAATTTTAACCTTTTGTGCCGCAGAATGTAATTCTACATGGTTAAGTTTGAAATCGGTATTAGTTACTTCTCTCTGTAGCACTCTTGGAAATGTTACTAAATGGCTATCTTCATAATGTAATGATGTAGGATTGATATATAAAGGTATGTTTTTAAATGCAATTGGATATGTAAATGTTTTTAATTTATTAGTGGCGTTTACATCATAATACTCGTTTTCCATTCCCCCTTGGTCATTTAAGCATTTCAATAGATTTGCGTAATTGTCTAAGTGATTTATGAGTATAAACTCCATCGGTAACATTAGATGATGCATGGCCTAACAATAATCGTTTAGCATTGTAGTTAGCACCTACATCATCTAATCTAGTAGCGAATGAATGACGGCAATCATGTGGAGTATGTTTAGCATTAATAGCTTTCATGGCTAATTTAAAGGCTTTAGAGAGGGAAACATAATTACGTTCATCTATGATCCATTTATTAGACAATCGAGATTCAATAAATGGCCATATACGATGATGAATGGGAATGATGCGGATACCTGCTTTTGTCTTACTGGTAGTAACTTTTAAATAACGTTGTTTTCGATTAATATCTGTACTTTTTAGATTAATTAATTCACTGGCACGCATTCCAGTATATAAGAGTATCAAAGGCAATTCTGCATTGATATTCCATAAGCGGTTGATTTGATTTGTGGTAAATACTTTGCGTGGGCGTTTAGGGGTATTGTGGCCAATATTCAAATATTGACTGTATGACTTTGAGCACCAGTCATTAATAATTGCAAATGAATATAATTGATTAAGTAAAGAGCGAACTTTCTTACATGAGGAATAGGAAAGTCCGCTCTTTAGCATATCTGATATTATATTTTGCAAATCCATATATGTGATTTCGTTGATAGGGAGGTGAGATATAGATGATACATGATGATAGGCGCATTCATATCCTTTCATGGTATGTGAAGAAACATTTAACGAATGCAACTCTAACCACGATTGATACACATCATCTAATGTATGCACATGGCATAATGCCTCCATAGCCTCTTGATAAGATGAATAATAACCTACAACTTTATATGCTACATAGGGGCGTTCATGAGCCCCTTTTAATTTCTCAATTAATTTCATAGTGACCTCCAACCAAGAAAGGACAAGAATATGTATGTATTTGTATTAGACGAAAACGGCATTCGCCAAACATCCTACGTTGTAGGTGTTCATGCGGATACTCTTGAAGAAACAGAACAATTAGCCAAACAAACATACCCATCTGCTAACATCGTAACAGGGGATAGTGAAATGCAAGCACAATTTACAAACGGAAAAGCCTATGTAAATGGTGCGTTCATTGATATTCCTGTAACACAATATGAGCCAACAAAAGTAGAGCAGATTGCAGATATTAAGAAGTATTATAATTCACGATTTGAAACACTAGAACAAATGGTGCTACGTAGAAGATTAATCAATGGTGATATTTCTGATCTGCAAGAGCAATACAAGAAACTCAATCAAGAAATGATGCTTAAAATTAAGGCGGTGAAATAATCATGGAAGTAAAAAGCGATATTCCTGTAATGCAATTCTGTGAATGGTGCTATGCCACTCTTAATGAAGATGGTACTTGCCCTACGGAAGGATGCATCCATAATGAATTAATGGAATTGGACGAGGGGAACGAAGATGAAACTACTACCAGTCCTACAAAACTTTAATGCAATCAAAGGGGAGATAATTTCTCTTAACATTGGGTATAGCAATGTTGTGGCGAGTGAAAATCTATTCGCCTGTGTTCGTAAATATTGGACGGACGAAGATTACAAAGCAAAGTTTGATATTAGTGTATCTATTGACGAACTAGAAAGCGATGAAGCATCTAAAATCACTCTTTCACTTGATACAAACACTTTAGAAGTTGGTAAATATCAATGGGATTTATTCCTTTGGAATAGCAACCGCCCTATTAAATGCCTTGTTAAAGGGCAAGTTGACATAATTGAAGGTATCAGCAATAGGGGGAAATGATATGAACGAAGAAAACGTATATTTGAAACCTTCTCCTGTTGATAGCATCCACATCAAAGACGGTGATGAAAATATTAAAGTCAAAGACAATATGCAAATTGTTAAGTTGCAAGGCCCAAAGGGAGACCCTGGACCGCAAGGTCCTCCAGGACCACAGGGCGAACCTGGCCGAAATGGTGTTGACGGAATAAACGGTGAGCAAGGGTTACAGGGTATTCAAGGCCCTCCTGGCCCCCCTGGTGCTCCTGGTAAAGATGGCGTTAACGGTCTTAAAGGCGAACCTGGCACTAAAGGTGAAGCCGGTCCTCCTGGTCCGAAAGGTGACGATGGCCCTCAAGGTCCTCGTGGCCCGGCTGGCGATCCAGGTCCTAAAGGTCCTCAAGGCGATATTGGTCCAACCGGTCCTCGTGGTGAGAACGGTATTCCGGGACCTAAAGGCAATGACGGTAAACCATTTACATATGATATGTTTACGCCGGAACAATTAAATGCACTTAAAGGCCCTCAAGGTCCCACCGGTCCTCCTGGCCCAGCTGGTCAACCAGCAGATACATCTCAATTCGTGATTAAGACCGACTTCCAGTTAATTATCGACGAATTAAAGAAAATTAATGGAGGTATTTAATTATGCCGGAACAACATGTCGAATCAGTATTAAACGAACTTAAAAAATTCGAGACTCACATTACAAACATAGGCGACGCTATTATAGAAAAAGGCGTTCAATCACGTCGTAAATTATATAATTTTGCCGAAGAAATCAAGAAAATTAAAGGTTTTCCTTTTAGTGATACTATGTTAGTCGCTATTTCTAATGCGATAGGCGTAGGACTTACCGATGAAGAAGTTACGAGAGGTATTATCGAATTTACAACTAATAACGTACAAATCGATTTTATGAATACTTCTATACCTGTTAACAAATATAAAAATAATAAGACTATTAAGCAGATTCATACCTATTTTCAAGTAAATACGATAGGGAATTATGCTTTTAATGGATCTAATCTAAGAAAATTAATATCTCCTCTTACTACTAAAATAGGGCTAATGACATTCGAAAACTGTAGCGAATTAGAAGAATTAAATCTAGGCAAATTCGTATATAAAACTGGTACCGATACTAGTTTTAGTTTAAAAAATTGCCCTAAGTTTAAGAAATTAATCGTTAATGATAATTCTAATATCACTATGTCAGATTATAAAAATAAATTAGCTGTAGCTAACAACACATTCGAAATCTATACATATAGTGGTAAGAAATATAATAAAGTAACGTATAGTTTTGAGTAAGGCGTTAAATAATGAATAATTAGCTAACACAGGAGGAACACGTGTAAGAATTAACTGATTTTACGGGAATAGAAAGGAGATTAAATGTGGACATGGCAATTTGAATTAAATGACATCTTGACCACAATCACAATAGTTAGCATTGTGGCTGGTCTAGGCTATAAAGTGCTAGTTATTCCGTTGCTCGAAAAGTTGGATTTGCAGAGAATGCAAGATAATTTGATGTTTCATGAAAAAATGGGCGTACTCACTGATACGCTAAAGGATTTAAAGGATGAAATCAAATTGTCACGCGAACAGCGAACTAAAGCATATACGGAACATGTGAAATTGACATCACGAGTTGATGGTATAGAAGCTCGTGTTGATGATATTAAGGAGGAACTACATGAACATACCTCAAAATCTCATCAATACAATTAAAAAATCATATCAATCAATCCGAATAGCTAATATACATCCTACAGGAGTATTGGCGACAAGGGCACTAGTACTAACAATGCTAGTGCCTATTTTATTGGTGGTACTTGAATATGTTCTATCATTTATAAGGGGTTACGTATCACAAGAAGCTAACCAGTTGATAGATAAAGGTGTATTCATTATAGATCACATCTTTGTACCTAGTGTGTTAACTGCTTTTGGTGGCTTTCTTGCATTATGGATTGATAAAGATAAAAATGGCATTCCAGATAAACTGGAAGAAACACCAAAAACACAAACGTATAACGATAGGGGGAATAAAGAATGAGAGTATTCATTAATCCAGGGCATGATATTGATTTAGACAGTGGTGCTGTAAATCCTAATTATGGCACACGTGAATGTGATGTGGCACGTAATGCAGGCAAGATGTTAGCACGATATTTACAGACAGCAGGATGTGAAGTAAGAACTTTACAAAGCGATGACTTAGGTCTTGTATGCGAAACATCTAATGAGTGGGGAGCAGATATTTTTGTATCTCTACACTGTAATGCATTTAATACTGTAGCACGTGGCACAGAAACATTATATAAATCATATAATGGACAACAATTAGCACAATTGATTCAAAATCAAATCATTAATAGTATTAATACTGTAGACCGTGGCATTAAAAAACGTGATGATTTGTGGGTGTTAAATGGAACAGATGCAGTGGCCGTTTTAGTTGAAATGGCATTCATTGATAATGATGAAGATTTAGAAATACTTAATAACGATTTAGATACTATTGTACGAGCAATTGCACGTGGTATAACTGATTTTGGAGGTTAGTATGTATGAAAAAATCAAGAACATTGTATATACTCATTACATCTCTGTTCCTATTTGTATTGTCATTTGCATCATCGCCTGTATATGGTTCTACGCCGACAGAGCAAGTAATATTGACACGACAGGAATACAACGAGCTACTGATGAAGTTCGAAACGCTCAACAATACAATCAA
>QWBZ01001329.1_pt1 | contig 10397 bp, 12 predicted proteins | sample 1972441 | NCBI WGS metagenome assembly QWBZ01 (sample SAMN09866721, study PRJNA288562) | Human oral metagenome isolate term6_saliva, whole genome shotgun sequencing... | isolation source: mouth | host: Homo sapiens | place: USA: California
ACACTTATACCATATTTGAACGAAGGTATTATGTTGTGGTTATACTAGCTTTAAGAGTTCCCAGCAGTTCAGTTTCTTTGTTGCACGGTTTTGCTCCGTATCTACATACAAGTTTCCCTATATGCTTACTAAAATTTTCGTGCAATTCATCTCATGACTAAAGTCGCGAGTGTTCTTGCACTATTTAATAAAATTTACACAATCTTCATTTTCTTTTGGAACAAAGAATTTTCTTATTCCAGATTTATAAGCCCCTTCGATTTTTTTTGCCACTCCTCCAACAGGCAATATCTCCCCCAAAATCGTAATTTCTCCAGTAAAAGCCATATCCTGCCTTAATTCTACCCGATTTAACGCTGAAAGGATGCACGTTGTAATAGCGATTCCAGCGGAAGGCCCATCCTTTTGAACAGCATTTTCATTAAAATGTACGTGAATATCATTTTCCTTGTAAAAGTTAGGATTTTTTAGATGATATTCTTCAGTTTTTGTTCTCAAATATGTAATTGCCACATTTATTCCCTCTTTCATAACTTCTGAAAGATTTCCAGTTATTATAATTTTTCCATCTCCTGGCATAACAGCCGTTTGGATTGGCATAACTCTTCCTCCCAGCGAAGTTACCCCCATTCCCATCACTTCTCCTATTTTTGACTTTTCAGTTTTCACTTTTAATGAAATACTGGGATTTTTGTCTGCACAAATGAGAGAATCTATGTTTTCCAAAGTTACATTTACTTTTTTCTTTTTTTCCAGCCATTCTTTAGCAATTCTTCCGTAAATTTTCATCAAAATTGTCTTTAATTTTCTAACTCCAGCTTCATTTGTATAATTTTGTATTACATATTTTAAAATATCATCACTAAAGAATAATTTTGAGCCTATTTTTTTATTTATACTTGGAACTATATAGTTTTTTGCAATTTCAACTTTTTGTTCCAAATTATAATCTTCTAAATAAATAATTTCCATTCTACTTTTTAATGGCTCCGAAACTTCGCTTAAATTATTAGCTGTTGCTAAAAACATTACATTTGACAAATCATACTCCAACTCTAAAAATTCATCCCTAAATCTTTTATTTTGATCTGGATCCAAAATTTCGAGTAAAACTCCCTCAATATCTCCCTCCGATTTTTTCTGATTAACCTTATCTATTTCATCTAATAAAATTAAAGGATCATCACATCCAAATTTTGCCAAAGTTTTTATAATTCTTCCAGGAGCAGCTGAAGTATATCCTTTTGTAAGCCCTGTTAATTCAAATGTCGTAGATACACCACTCATAGAAATTTTTTCAAATTTTTTTCCTAATGCTTCGGCTATTGCTTCAGCTATTGAAGTCTTACCTGTTCCAGCCGAACCTGCTAAGCACAGTATAATTGGGGTTTTATTATCATTTTTTTTCATAAAGTGCCGCATTGCCAAAGATTCCAAAATAGTTTCTTTTACTTTTTCCATTCCATAATGTCTTTCATTCAAAATATTCCGTATTTTAGAAATATCAATTTTTTTTTCTTTTAAAGTTCTCTTCCAGTCAAGCTGATTAATAATATCAAGACATTTTTTTATTTTTATCACATAATTGTCTATTGAATCTTCATTTTTACCATAATGTTCCATGTATTCCTTTATTTTAGCCTTGTTTTCTTCACTTGTATTCAGTTCTTCCACATCTTCAATTTCTAATATTTGCTTTTTAATATCACTTTTTCCAGCCATAGCTTCGCTCCTAAAATTCAAAATTTTCAAACTTACGCATAACGTATGAATTGTACAAAACTTTGTTATATTATAACATTCTTTTAGTAGTTTTTCACTTCTTTTACCTTAGAGTATCAAAGAAAAATTATGTGAATTGTTTACTTTCACGTTATTTCAATATGTGATATAATATTAACGTATATTTTAAAACTTGGGAGAGAAAATGGCTAAAATAATGGAAGAAGAAAATGAAAATTGTGAAGTAAAAGTTATACATAAAGACATTGTGGAAAAAGTGGAAAAAACAATGCCAGAAGAAGAAGTTGTACACGATTTGTCAGATTTTTTCAAAATATTGGGAGATACAACCAGAATGAAAATTTTAAGCGCTTTGTTTCAAGAGGAAATGTGCGTTTGTGATATTGCATACCTTTTAAAAATGACACAATCCGCTATTTCACATCAACTGCGAGTATTAAAGCAAGGAAGATTTGTAAAATATAGAAAAGAAGGGAAAGTAGTGTATTATTCGCTGGAAGATGAGCATATAAAACATATTGTCGAGCAAGGGATGACACATATTCTGGAAAAAAGATAATTAATTATTATTGTGTAAAAATCAGTTTTTTAAAATTAGTTTATTGTCAAGGCAAATGCAACAAAAAAATAATTATTATTTGAAAACCAAATAATTTTTCTGTACAAATAATTTTAAATATGTTATAATTATAAAAAATAGATAATTGTAAATACAAAAGAAAGAACTAAAATAAAGGAGCAGAAAAATGACAGAAATAAAAAATAAAGTAACATTCAAGGGAAATCCTATAACTCTTACAGGAAATGAAGTAAAAGCTGGACAAACAGCACCCGATTTTACAGTTTTATCACCAGAACTAAAGGAAGTAAAATTAAGCGACTATAAGGGAAAAGTTGTTGTAATTGCAGTATTTCCATCAGTTGACACTGGAGTATGTGCATTACAGCTGGCTAGATTTAATCAAGAAGCCGCAAGTTTTGGAGATGATGTACAGCTGCTTACAATTTCAGCTGACTTGCCATTTGCACTTGGAAGATATTGTGCAGACAAAGGAATTTCAAATGCCCTAACAGCTTCAGATCACAAAGATTTAGATTTTGGAACAAAATATGGATTTGTAATAAAAGAACTAAGATTGCTAGCCAGAGGAGTAGTTATTGTTGATAAAAATGGAATTATTCAATATGTAGAATATGTTCCAGAAATTGGAGAACAGCCAGATTATGAAAGAGCATTGAAAGTAATAAAAGAATTAACTAAATAGGCACAAAATTCTGTACACTCTCTTCAAAACAAAAAATAACCGCTGTCTTTTACAACAACGATTATTTAAAAATTTTTCTAGTCTTTTACATTTCGCACTGGATTTTCAGATAATTTTTGGTTTTCAATTTTTTTATCAAGTATTTTCTGATTATCTTTTTGTACAACATCAACTACTGGCTGTGGTTGATGTATCGTAACCTAATTTTTGTAAACATTTTTAAAAGCATTTACAATTTATATAAGTCCTTAAGTATATTCCAGAATTCTCAAAATAAGAATTTTTTAAAACAATAAGTATATTTTTATCTTTTTGTTTTTTTTCAGCAATATATCTTCTATAAGTTTATTAGCCATTAATCCAGCTTCTTGATAGTCTATTCCTTGGACAAAATTGTAGGAGTTATTAAAAATTAATACATACTCTTTTTTATTTGAAAAATTGATATTTTTATCTATTTTTTTTATAAATTCGTCTGCTAATTCATTTTGTTTTAAATCCATAATAAAAATATTTTTATTTTCTTCTAATTTAAATATTTTATCTTCATTTGACATATCGTCTCTTATAATCTTACTATTAAAAATTTTTGTCATATTATCAAATACAAGATAAATTTCCAAATTTAATTTATTGCTCCACCATTGCATAAGTGCTATTAAGTATTGATAGCTAATCCCCCTATCTATTTCACTCATAATTAATTTTGAATTATCGTAAATTATTACAACATTTGCTTCTTTGTCTCCAAATAATTTTTTTACTATATGTTCAGATTCCATAGCAGCATCTCTAAAAGAATACCAATCATACCCGTATAAATGTTTATAATCATATATAATATCAATTTCATCCATTATTGCTATACAAAAATCATTTATATTTTTTATTTTTTCACTATCTAATTCTATAACCCATTTACCTTCTAAATTTTTATACAATTTTTTTTTTGTTCCTGATTTATTATGGTTAAACTACTCTCCATTATTGCTACCCTCCTTTCTTTGTTACTTAGGATTTATTTGTTCAGGTTTAATTTCTTTAAAAGTCTTATAATGATCATCTGTATAATATGTATTATCTCACAACATTTGTCCAAGATTTTGGGTACACTCCAATATCCTATTGTCGCTCCGGTATTTATTCCCATACTTGAACTATTTGAGCTATAATTATTATGCAATTCTACAGTTTCTGAAGTAGCAACTTATTGAAAAATTTTAAATAAAGCTGCTACTTTACTAAATATTTTTTTACTTCATAGATGGAAATTTTGAGACTTTATTATCATTTTTTTATTACTGAAATTGTATTCAAAATCGCCGCTTTTATATCCAAATTATCCTCCCCTTTTAATTGCTCTTCCAAATCAGGCAACGCTTCAAAAAGCCCTTTTATTCCCAAAAATCTAATTAAATTTGCTTTATCATATATATTATTCGTCAATTTTATATATTTTAAAATAATAGGCACTATTATTCTATCTTTTTCCGTCATATGAATTAATTCATAAACTGTTTTTAAATTATAATTTACATTTTTCAATTCTTCCAACATTTGATCTTCAAATTCCATTTCGGTATCATAATTTCTTTTAGCAGAAATTTTTTTACCATTTATTACTACAAGATCTAATTTTTGTTCCACAATTTCTCTTCTCTCAAACATTATTTCTATAAATTTTAAAACTTCTTCTTCAAAAAGTTTCTTTGAGATATAATAAACACCTTTTCTGTTTTTAAATTCTTTATCACTTTCCCATGTAATTTCAATTTTGTTTCCTGTTACAGAAAAAAAAACTCTTGGATATATTTCTCCACTCGCTTGAGGTAATTGATGATTGTATGCCCACTCGTACAAAAGCCAAAATTCCGTGCTATCTAAATTAAACGCTACATCTTTATAAAGTTCATTAACTTTCTTTACTAATTCGATTGCAGTATCTTTTCTGTCCTTTTTTATTTTCAATTCTTTATCTGGAAAAGGCTCATTTAAGATTTTATCCAGTTTATCTTTAAGTAAATATGTTGTGAAATATATATCTCCCAATTTATCATATTTATATTTTTCATTTTTTAATTCACATAAATCTTTCCCATCTACATAAAATTTCAAAATATAACTTTCATACGAAATCTCTGGGAAGTATTCAAAATCAAAATAAAATTTTATATTTTTCATTTTTAAACTCTCCTTTAACGCCATTTATTATATTGTGCTTTTGTTATAACACCATCTTTTAGCATTTGTTTTAATACATCTGGTGAAACTTGTTGACTTTTTATTTGTTTATCCGTTAGTTCATACGCGTGCCATTCATTATTAGTGCCAGTTGGTTGAAATTTTATCATTTTCCCTTTATATATAGTAAACCTCTGTTTTTGGTCGCCGAATTATAAGAATGATTTTTTAATAAATCATTACCTGTTTTAATATCAGGAATTGAATCGGGACTTGCATTTGGAGGCATTTTAGGTCCTTTATGTTTTGGGGATGGTTTATATTCTCCATTAAAGTGCCCTCTTCTTACAATCATTTCTGTTGAAGGTTTAGAAGAATTCCCTTTATTTTTAATTTTAGCTTCTTTAGCCTGTTTTTCAAATTTAGTAACTTCATCTGACTTCAATGCTATTTTTGAACCATCTGATAATACTACTTCTGCCTTTTTTGAACTTTTAACTATTTTTATAGTTGTTTTTGCACCTCTATAGGCAGGTTTTACAAATGGAAGAGCACCTAATACTCTTGATAAAAGATTGACTTCTTCTCCTGTTAACATGTCTTTTCCAGTTACAGCTTCTATTCCACCTTTCAATGTTCCAGCTGGGGAAAAATCTACTGCAAAACTAACAACTTTAGGAACAGCTTGACTTACTTTATTTATAAAATTCATAAATCCAGGATTTCCCAATGCTGCTCTACTTATGTGTCCTTTTTCTTTCATACAACCATTAATAATAGTTATACATGCATCCCCAACATTAGTCCCCAACTTGCTAGTATCAATCTTCCCGTCAGACCTGTACGTCATATTCTGGTTGCTTCCCTTGTACTCTTCCTTGAAGTAAGCATTTGCAGCCCTTCCTGTACTTTCAAGTCCTTTTTCTTCAGTTCCAGTCGCTATCTGTCTTCCTGCAACTCCATTTACAATATGGCTTGCGTCTTCTGCAAGTATTCCGATTAATCCTGCCTTTGTTGAGTTCTCTTTTGCATTTATGTTGATTATTATTGTATGAACTCCGTCTTTTGAAACATATGATGTTCCCACCTTGATTTTATCTCAGGAGTATCTTCAATAGCTTTTTTATTATCTATTCAAAAAGAGAATAATTTTTTATTCTTAAAATTTCTATTTCAGAAATTTCGATTCTTATTTTTTCAATAAAATGGTAATTTTCATTTAATGTATTTAATTCTAAAATTCTATTGTTCAATATTTTTTCAATAATTCCTACTTTAGTTTCAGAAAATTTTTCATTATCTATAAAAATTATAAATTTAAAATTCAAACAAATTTCAAGAAGAAATAATAATGTAATATCTTTTATATCTTGAATATATTTATTTATACTATTGTATTTTATATTTTCTTCTTTGTATAATTCGGATATTTCTTCAATATCTTCTTTTTTTAATATCAATATTCGACTATTTTCCGAAAATTCTACAATTTCTTTAAAAATAATTATTTCTTTCCTATCAAACAATATATTACCAATATATATATTATTCGAATATAATTTAATTATATTTAATGGAACATTTTTATTAATTTTATCATTAGTATCTATTTGTATTTCTTCTATATAATGTTCATCAAAAATTTCAGTAGATATTATTTTAAATTCATCATTTAATATTTCAAAATAGTAATATTTTTCAATTTTTTTTGTTAAATATCCTTTTTCTATATCATCATTTTTCAATTTTAATGTCACTATACACTTTTTTTCTATTATTTTTTGACATACATCATCAAACGAATTTATTTTATTATCTTTTAAAAAAGAAAAAGATTCTGTATAATTTTTTTTATTTTCTAATTTTTCAATATAATCGCTTTTTAAAATAACTCTTTTTATTTCACTTATTAAAAAAACTTTTATACCTTCTTTTTTATTATTTGAATCGTAAGAATCCAAAAATAAATACTTACCTGAAATTTTTAATATTTTTCCAATTGAAATAGCATCATCCTCCAAATGATAAATTCCAATTTTACTTTTTATATTTTTTAAAAATTCAATCATTATTTTTTCTTACCTCCTCTTTGTATCACCCTTTTTTCTTTTTTTTCTTTTCTCCACCTTGATCTCTTTGTTTTCTAGTCTTCCCTTTTTCATGCTTATTTTTTGTATTTTTATCTTCTGAAATTTTTGTATGTTCCGCCTTGTGCCTGTGTCCCCTGATAAGTTATGCTGTTTACATTGTTGTAGATAATGCTTGAATTTTCATTCATTGGTTTCATTGTTGTAACTACAGCACTTTCATTGTGGGAGTTGTTACTATTTTTAGAAGTAGAATATCCTGCATTTACTCCAATATTTGCATAAAAGTTATTGTTTGCACTCGCATTTCTTACTTCACTTTGACTTAAATTTCCTGTGTGATAAGCCTGTCTTGTCCCTTGATTCCTTGCAAGCCCATGCTTCATCACTCCATGATTTAATCATAATCAACCTCGTGAACAGTTCCACCAGTTTTTTCCATTTGTTCAATAGATTTTTTTAATCTTTCAATGTTTTCTTTTCTGTAAAAAGGATCTGAATCTAATTCAAATGGTATTCTTCTTTCACGAATCAATTTTTTTGCAAAAATATTAAATGCTGTCCCTATAGAAATTCCTATATCTTCACAAATTTCTTCCATTTCTTTCTTAGTAGTCTTGTCTATTCTGAAATTAACAACTGTTTTTTCCATATAACATCAATTCCTTTCATTTTATATAATAATTATATTATTTGAAATAATTTTGTCAATATTTTTAATAATACTTTTTAAATTAATTACAATTTTCAAAATTTTTTATTTGAAATAATTTTTTTAGTTTTTAGTTCCCCTTTTTTATACCTTTTCGGTATTCTGCAATCCTTATGAATACTAGCTTTGAACATTATAAAAAGTACCAAAATAATATAAAATTTGTGAATAAAAAAGTCTTTTTGGGAAAATAAAAGGGACAAAAAGGGAGAATAAAAAGGACAAAATTATTAAAATGTCATTTTTATTTCCAAAAACTATAAAATATCAGATATTGATAAAAGGAGTTTTCAGCCTATTTTAAGCGAACTACTTGGAGAAAAATACAACTTGAAAATAATAAAAAAATATTCAAAAAAAACAGGGCGTGGAAGAAGTAGTGTTAGCGGATTTGAGTTTCATTTTAAATTTGGATAAATCCTATGCTTGAATACTAAATTATATTTCATGAAATTACACCTCCTTTTAATTTTGAATATTATTTTTAATGACTTCTCTTCAATATTTTATACAAAAATTATATTATGAATATACCCTTTTTTCAATTTTTTTTACAAAAAAAGCAACCACTTATAGAAGTCGGAGATTTCTTGTTATCTTTTTGTTAAAATGATTGTATGGGAATTTTATCATTACATTTCCACATCTTTCTTTAAACCTCTATTTATAAGCAATTTTCACTTTTTCTGTTCAGATTATTAAATATTTCTATAACTATATTTTAACAGACAGATTTCTTTTTAGACATAACAAAAACCTCCAAATATTATATAGTTATTTTACCATATATTATTTAGAGGTTTACACAAAAATTTTTACACACTCTAGTTACTTTTTAAATCAGTTTTACTGTATCTGAAAATTAAGAACTTTAGTTAAATGTCATCGTAGCAGTAGCTCTTCCAGAACTTTTTCCTTCTCTTCTATAAGAATGAAATTTTTCATCAAATGTATCTTCATTTGTTGTGATCAAATTTTCTTCTTTTATTCCAAGTTTTAATACCATTATTTCATAAAATTTTTACTGCATTCCAATTTTTAGTCCCGTTAGTACATTTTCAACTTTTGTTCCATAATTTTTTTCCATTTCCAATAATCCAGATTTCATAATTTCTTTAAACATTTCAGACCATCCTGAATGCCAGACTCCAATAACTTAATTTTACTTTTGTCAAAAATCCATCAATGTATTCGTCTTTTTCATAATAACATTTCGTTGTATCTTCACTAATAATTTTCACATTGTTAGAATGCGTCTGAAATGCCATTACTTCCTGTTTATCCATTAAATTAAGTTCTTTTCCAGCAACTTTTCACGATTTTTTTTCTGTATTCCCTTTACCTGATTTTCAACTTGGCAATAGTCAGACATATTTCTAGCAATTTTTTTCTATAAACATTTCTGCTCCTTTTTTCCCATTTTTTATCTTTTTACAAAAATATCATTATAATATACCCTGAAATTATAGAAAAAATCCAAAGCATAATACCAAACAAAAGATTTTTTCCCATCATTTTTTTAATAGTCTGTACATTTAATGAAGTTCCAATCATATAAAGTGCAAGGGATAATAGCATTTTCCCTATTTGAGTAAGTAAACTGTAAATTGCTGGTAAATTTATTATTGTTGCAACAATTGAAGCTAAAATGAAAAATAATATAAAAATCGGAAATTTAATCTTCTTATTTTCAGATTTATTTAAAATGCTAAGAATGATAACTATTGGAATAATCCAAAGAGTTCTGGTAAGTTTCATAATTGTAGCTATTCTCAAGGCTTCTGTGCTGTGAAAAGCTGCAGCTGATACTACCGAACTTGTATCATGAATGCTTAGTGCAGTCCATATTCCAGTTTGTTCAGCATTTAACTTAAAATAATTTATAAAAAATGCAAAAAGAAATAATGCAACTGTATTTAAAATAAATACTATCCCCGTAGACAAGGCAATATCTTCATCAGAAGCTTCAATTACTGGAGAGGTTGCCGCAATAGCACTTCCACCACAAATTGCAGTCCCAAACACAATTAATTGTGATAACTTCTTTTCCATTTTAAAAATTTTTGCAAAAAATAACCCGATACTTATAACTACAATCAAACTAATTGCCGTCTGAAAAATCCCTTTACTTCCAACAGCAACAACCTTACTTATGCTAAGTCCAAATCCAAAAAATACGACAGCTGAATTTAGTGTAAGTTTTTCTATTTTCCCTAAATTTTTTGGAACTAGAATTAAACTGAAACTCGCCATAATAATTCCCATAAGAAGAGATATTCCCGAAGCAAAAGCGTGAACACTTTTAATTAATGGAAGTATTAACGCAATTACACATCCCACATAAAATATTATTTTTTTATTCATTTTATCACTCCTAACTTTCAAAATATTTTTATTATTTTTTCCTAT
>QWBZ01000740.1_pt1 | contig 10380 bp, 21 predicted proteins | sample 1972441 | NCBI WGS metagenome assembly QWBZ01 (sample SAMN09866721, study PRJNA288562) | Human oral metagenome isolate term6_saliva, whole genome shotgun sequencing... | isolation source: mouth | host: Homo sapiens | place: USA: California
GCGTTCTTATATCCGAACAATACCTACCCCCGTTATAAATAATAGGGGGTATTTCCGTACGTTTTGCAGTGCATTTCCGACCGTTTCGCCCTTTTGCATTCTGTTTTCGTTCGCTTTTTGATATCTATTTCTGTTTATTACTACACAATCAATAAGAATACTTCTCTTTGATTGCTTTCTTATCATTACATTTCTTACAACTTGCTTGAAGATTATTTCGATCTAATCTTTTTGACCAATCTTGTTTCACACTAATAATATGGTCAGTCATAGTAGCATCATCACCACACATAGCACAGATATAATTTGCTTCAAGTAAAACTTGTTGACTCGTTCTCTTCCAGATTGTTGAGTTATAGAACTGCTTAACTTCTCTATCATACTTCCAACGAGTACGATTATAGTCTGTGTATTCTTGATTACGTTTATCATAATCAACCGCTGTTCTCCGACCGTTTAACATAGTCAGCCTTTGTGGCTTCATCCCCTTCTCCTTCCAAAACAAAAAGCCACACATTTATTGCGTGACTTAATGAAGACCTCTCATGAGAATAGTGGGATTTGCACCCACTGGTATTCCAGAAAATAAAAACGGTGTTAGGAAGTTTGGAGGTACTATGAAACTATAGAATTAAAAACGCAAAGGAAAATCAACAATGAATACTTTTCCTAACACCGAATTAAAAAATATAAATAGGAGTCATCAGCCTTTTGTTGACACTATCATAATACCATTTAATTAGTGCCATTTAGTGCCATTAGTGCCATTTTTCTGATAGCGCTTCTTCTCACCCGTTTAATAGTTGTCCGCCCGCATCTTAATTGTATCTGCACCTCGTTCCAAGACAGGCCATCTATATAAAGCAAGCGCATGACGATATTCTCGATAGGGTCTTCTAAATTCTCGATCCATTTGATTGTTTCCTGTTGTTTTTGATATAACCCTGCAATTTCCTCGTAGAGTTCATCTGACCTATCAATCACACGAATATTCATATCTTCAGTCTGATTATTATTTGAAGGTGACTTAGGCATATTATCAAACGACTGTCCCTTAACACTTGAAGACCTAAGACCAATAATTTCATTATGTAATGACTTGATTTTAATATTCGTATAAGGTAATTGCTTTAATCGTTTTTCAATATCAGTCAATCTATCCCTCCCCTATCAAAACATTCAAAGGAAGATTAAAGTAGGTCGCTACATCTTCCACTTGATACAGATTAGGTCTTGCCTTACACGTTTCCCATTTATAAATATCTGATTGAGCGTATCCTAAGATGTCACTTAGTTTTGCTTGTGATAATTTACTATCTTTGCGCTTTTGCTTCAGCATAAATGCGAATCGTTTTTGTTGATTATCATTTAATCTTTGCTCGTAGTTCATCGGGCAATTCCTCCCACTTCACAAATGAACCATCAATCCAGCGACCTTTACGGTCTTTGATTTCTTGATAGGCTAGTTCAAAACATTCATCGAAATCATATCCGAGGTTCTTCAGATAACCAATGCATCGTACCAGATTGTGTCTGCACATTTCCTTACTTGCAAGATTCTGAGATAACTGAAATTCACTGATATTAGCATTCATTAAGTTGAAACAATCAAGTACATCTTTTTTACTGATATTCTCAGACTCTTTAAAAATCTGATTGACGTCTTCCTTAATGAGTAATGCTAGACCGACAATCACGACTGCGCAATCTCCGATACTGTCCTTCATAAGCTGTTCGTTCTTCTTTAGATAACCAGCGCATAGCTCTCCAAATTCTTCACTGAGTTTGAGCGTCTGCTTGTCTAATCGTCCACCGCTTTCAAGGTCACGATCAATAAACCATTGCTTTACGTTTTCTAGTGTGTTCATAATAACTCCTCTTTTTCTTCATCATCTTCTATTTTTATCAAAGCTCTTCTTTCTGGGAAATGCGTTTGGTGCCATTTTCTTGAATACTGTTTTAAGGCACTTAAGCTAGTGCCAGTATATTCGCTTATTTCGTGTAACGTTCCCATTGTGACAAATGTATCCCCTTGATATAAAGCCCAATCGCCATTCCATTTATCGTCAACTGCCATTTAATCACCTTCTCTTTCTAAAGCTATTCCAATTTTCTCGTTATAGTAACTCAAAACCTTGCTTTCTAACTTTTTAATTTGTGTGATATTATCTATAAAAAAATCCAAGCCTGCACTCATTTTATCTAATAACTTGACCGCTTTCAATTGGTATTCCATGTCAGGTACATCAATCGTCATCTTTGATAATCTGGCTAGTGACAAACCTGGCTGATTATTACCATCAGCACAACGTTCTATCTCTTTACGGTTCATCAGTAGCCAATGAAATAGATATCGCTTATCTATCATTTCTTTTGGTTCGACCCTAAAGCTATCTCCATCTATCCAATACGGATTCCGATGGAAATAAACAGCACCAACTGTACCTTTACGAGTCAATCGGATTGTATCACTCTCACAATTAAACTTGTCTGTTGTGCCTTTCGGGTTCATGCCAGCGCCATAGATGAAATAAGGTCCGTCTGTTTCCTTCGTTCTAGTGCCTGAAATAAGCTCGCAAACTTCTAATAACCCATATTTTGTTATATTGTCTGGTTTCATTCGAGTCCAACCATGAAATTATAAGCTAATAGATAATCATCTAAAACTTTGTGGCATTTTGTGATGAATGATTTTAAATCAATATCTGCATTAAAAAATTGAATCAAGACTAATTGACTCGCTAAATGTTTTTCAAGGTGGTCAATCGCCATTTGATCTAATTCAGCATTCACTTTGTCAATGTCTATTTCCTCTTTCTCAACTGGTTTTTTAGGTATTACCCAGCTGAAATCTGAATTTAATTTGTCAGATTCTTGGTATTCAACTTTTTGAGTTTTACAGTCATAAATCTCTTTTGAAATTTCAGGAGTATTCTTCTCTTTGTCAATTACTAAAAATATGACATTGATAGGAGTATCTTCAAATCCATTTTGAATCTCATTTAATTCAACTAAATTATTCCCAACCAGCTCTCTCATTTTCTTTTCAGACTGACGGTATGCAATACCAGGGAACATGATATAAAATCCGTAACGCTTAGTAAAATTCATGGATTTTAGTAAAAAGATATCATCCACGACGCCTGATTTTTTCCAAGGGTATAATTCTTTGATAGCCTGTTGGTCTTCTTCTGGTAACTCTTTGAGCTTTAATGAATAAGGTGGATTCATTGCAATTGCATCAACCTGAATATCAGATTGATAAGTAAAGAAACTTTGATTATCAACCGTTGCATTTGGAAAGTTTGTTTTTAAAGCTTCACAACTTTCCTTTTGGATTTCTACTGCATGAAAATCAGTCATACTGATAAACTGCTCCAATTGTCCAGAGCCTGCAGCTCCATCAAATACAGATATATTTTCACCACAATACTGTTTCACTTTTTGAGCTAAGTATTCACGTAGCGGTTTCCCAGTCACATACTCAGCGAATTTATTGGCTTTTTCACGGTTATTATGTTCTACGAACGTCATAACATCACCTCTTCTCCTACATCAATATTTTTATACCGTTCTTCAATCGGAACTAGATTAGATAATTTTAAATTGGTGTAATCACCATCTATAGGCTTTACACACTGCCTGTCAAAGAATTGCATTTCCATCAGAAAACGCAAAGGTACATAGTTTGTCATTCCAGTCTTTGGACTAACGACATTCACAATCAATTCTTTTCGCCCAGCACGTTTTAACTTTATGCCTTTTTGAATTATCTTTATTAGTTGACCTGAACTAGTACGAATTTGTTTTAATCTACCATAGTCACTGATTTCATACATTTTCTCATGACCAAGCAGCGGAAACCATTTCTCGCCACGGTATTTATTAGTCTTTAATGGCGGTTCTTTCTTTTTCTTTTTCTTCTTCTTCATTCGAACTCCTCTAATTGCTTTTTGGTAAAATGTTGTTTTGATAAACACTTACGGCAATAATCTATACTTGTTTCAAGTGGATAATGCCCGCATTTAGAGCATGACAACATCCTATGTTTATAAATTAGATTTCCATATTCATCCGTAACTGGTGTTTCAATCACTTTTGCCATTATAGCTCCTTTGCTATTGCAGCGATGACATTGACTGTCACGCTATTCCCTGCTTGCTTGTATAGTTGACTGTTAGAGTTGACCTCTTGCGCCTTGTCAAAAGCCCAGTCTGGAAAACCTTGCAATCTCCAACACTCCCGAGGTGTCAGCTTCCTAATTCTAAAGTCAGGCTCTACTACTCCTTGACTCTCTCCTGTCAAAAGAGTATTAGCAATTTGTTTACCAACTCTACCACGTCTTGTTTTAGAGTTCGGATGTGATAGATTCACACTATCTCCAATTTCAGCTTCTGCATATCCTTGCTTGGTTGCTTCTTTAACTCTGATTTTAGGTTCAAGTCCACCACCCCCCCACGCAATTAAGACATGGAGAAATACCACTTACGTCATATACTCGCCCTCTATGAGGATTACCGCCAAAACTTTCTGTATCAATTAAATTACCTACTTGCTTGACTTTATTTTCAACGACCACTCCGTGTCTGTCTTGTGCCGTTAGCGTAAACATAGGCTCTCCGTCCGTTTTAAATCTTCTGCCGTTTTGTCTTTTATTCGCTCGGTCAGGTGTCAGCACGGGAATAGCGATTTGTTTAGGCTCTTTGTAATCTCTAGCGCAAAGCGTACCAACTAAACCGTTTGAGTCGTAAACAATACTGCCTGTCCCTTGACTTGTCCCATTCGGATTTTTAGTATTCCCTACTATTTCGATTTTTGACTGTTGATTATCAGATTTTGCATTTTCTCTGATGATAGGAAAAACCCTTCTGGTACGTCCTTCTCTAAGATGTCCGATAATGAACACTCGCTCCCGATTTTGAGGGACGGAGAAATTTTTGCTGTTAAGCACTTGCCATTCGACATCATACCCCAATCCATCAAGCGCTCCGAGGATTGTTTTAAAGGTATTTCCTCTGTCGTGGTTAAGGAGTCCTTTAACGTTTTCAAGAAAAAGATACTTGGGTTTAAGAATATCGGCAAATCGTGCAATTTCAAAGAAGAGAGTTCCTCTAGTGTCTTCAAATCCTCTTCTTGATCCAGCAATGCTAAAAGATTGATACGGGAAGCCCCCGCAAATAACGTCAACGTGTCCAATATTTCTGATCTCTTCGTCTGTGACTGTTGTAATATCATGTAATTCTATTTCTCCCTCTGTGTTGTGGATTGCTTTATAGCTTGCTCTTGCGAATTTGTCAATCTCACAAAATCCAATACATTCATGGCCGGCGCTTTCCATCCCAAAACGAAAACCACCAATTCCCGCAAATAAATCTAAAAATTTCAAATCTCGACCTCATCTCCAATTTCTGTATTATTGTATTTCTGCTCACTCACCACGAACACGTTCCCATTTACCGTGACAGTGAAAAGCTTTCCGATTTTTCGTTTTTCTTCCACCTTGCCAGTGATAGCGTATTTACTATCAGCGTGATAGACTAGCAAGGGTTTTTGTGCTTCACGTCGCATGAATAGCAAGCAAGTCGTAAGCAAGGCATAGCCGATTAAAAAACGTTTCATTCTGTTACTTCCTTATAATATTCCTCGAATAGTTCACGGTTCAAGTGACCGAGTTTTATCATTTGTTCAACTGTTTTTTCTACTTTAAAAAGATGGTATAAACCTTCTAGCATAATTCTTTGTTTTTGTTCTTTATCTTTTAAAATTTTTTCACGATCATTTCGTTCCATTCTACAACCTCTATTTGATTTTAATTATTAAGCATCTACCACAAGTGTGCCATATCTTGCATTTTTATCTTCGGGTTCACACCATTGAGGTAATTTTATAATTTCTGTCATTCTACTTCTACCCCTAACTCAACTAATTGCGCTTTTAAATCGTCAATAATTTGTTGCAACGCTTTTTTGATTGCATCTGACAAAATTTCAGATGTGATAATCATTGTTTCATCACTAAAAAAGAAGTGTGTTTTGATTGCCAGTCTAAACTTTGGTACTTGTTTTATTATTGAAATTTTTTCAAGTGGTGTTAGTTCGTGATTGATAATTTTTTCTAACTCTTCAATTTGCACTCTAATTTCTTCTGCTTTTTTCAGATTTTCAAGGTTCATCACTCCACCTCTTCCTTCGCACACTGCAACCATACAAGAGTTTCATATAAATAACTTGCGTGTCTCTTGATACTGCCTAACTCATAGCTGTCTAGATTATCTGAATTTGTTAAAATATCAATTTTTAAATTTTCGATAGCTAGAATAAAATCTTTTTTCAGTCGGTTCATTCTTCCGCCTCCAACAATTCTTGATTTTCGTAGATATTTCCGATAACCTCACATTTCAAATAAGCTAGATAAAGCGGATACCATTCTGCACTTCGTTTGTTCAATTCATCTACAAATCTGTAAATAAAACTTGCATAAGAACCGTTCCATTTGATAATTGCTTTTCTGCCTTTGTAATCAACTACATCCCCCTCAAAGATTTCCTTACCGTTTTTATCTTTGAGCCCTGTTGATTGCATGAGTTCGATTTCGTCAGGATAAACTGAAATATGATTATTCATAACTGGATCATTTAGGTCAAGTTCTTCAATCTCGCCATCATTTAAAAATATATTTATAATTGACATCATTCTTTTTAATTCGTGATGCCATGCTCTAAACTTTATCATTCTTCCACCTCCTCAACTTCCATGCCTGGACAATCAAACACCCAACCAAAGCCAGCATCTTCTAACTCTTTTCGGGTGTGGTGTTTCTTAAGCTCTTCAAAACTACCAAGACTTCTAAACTTCCAAGTATCCGAAAGTTTCCCGAAAACCAAATACTCGCATTCTTCGTTTACCCCTTTAACTTTCACAAGATACCGCTTTTCTTTCTCGACCTCGTAGCCATTCACCCAAGCTTTTGCGAAAGTGTTTACATTTTTCAATTCCAACCAATCTTTCACTTTCCCCTTCGGAGCCAAATCAATTGCACCTCTGATATTGTAAGCTGCTTTTTTAGCTGTCTCAATCCAATCCGCCACAAACTGCGGAACTTTGACTTTTTCTGGTTCGTCTAGTTGTTCCAAAAGTTCTAGTACATAATTCTGACTAATGTATCGTTCAGATAATAATACAAATGGTAATTTTTTAATTTTTTCAATCAATTCCTGTTTATTCATCTTCCAACTCCTTTAACTGTTCCCTCATCTTCTTCAACTGCTTTTTCAAATACTCTCTGTGAGCTGTCCTATTTTGTGCTAGTGACTTTTCACAAGGCTTTGAGTATTCAACAATATCAGCTTCCGTCTTCTCGATTGAATGTTTTAACGCTTCAATCATTTGTTGTTTGATACTCATTCAAACACCTCTCTCAATTCCACAACTTCCTCATTGTGGTTGAACGGTTCATAGGCTAACCGTCCGATACCTTTACTATTAACACCGTTTTTTTCGTCTGTCGCATATTTCAAAAACAATGCTTTCTTACAGACATAACATCTAATGGAGATTTTATCAGGCTGTACCTTTCTGATATAGCATTCTCCACAAAACGGACATTGTACGTCAACTTTCATTCACTATCTCCAGTGCTTCTTCTAAACTACGAGCGACTCCTGCTTTCGCACCTCGCTCTTTAACTACTTCAATAAATTTTTTCTGTTCTGGTCGAACACGACCTTTTTCATTCTTAACTTCAATGTAAAAGATTTGTCCATCTGATCTAAAACCATATAGGTCTGGATGTCCTTTTGGTAATCCAGTATCAAACCAACGACCATCCATCATTTTCACTTTTCCAACATTCGTACGAAAAACCATGTGACCAGCTTTAGACAGTCCAACTCTAATTTCATTTTGTACTTCTTGCTCTGACTTCACAATGTCCTCCAAAAGGTTACTGTTTGTGTTTTTTTTAGAGTAACCACCTAAAAACCAGTGATATCAAGGGGTTGAGCGTGTTTTTTTGCATAAAGTTACGGTTACTTTTAAGTGTCACTCTTATATATACTTTTATTATTATTATTTTTATTTATTCAATAGAATAATAAAGTAATAAAGTAACTAAAACTCGCAACCCCTTATATATCAATAGTCTAGCTCCGTTACCGTTTTTAAAAAAATATGGTAACTCAACGGTTAACGGTAACTTTTTTCATACCCTGATGTAGGCATTTGACTTTCATCATCCATCCAAGAAAAACCAACATAATGTTTTGGTGCATCTACTGAAGGAATGAATTGACCTAAAGGTTTAATTTTTTTCTTCACCCAATTTCCAGGGATACTTTTAGCTAACTGATTTTCAAATTTACGTTTAGTTAATTTTGTAACCCCTTCATCTCTGCACCATTCCTGATACAACCACCACAAAAACCTTGAAGGGAGGCGCGTGGATTGGAATTTATCAAACCATTCATTGACGAATGCCTTGACCGTATCGTTTGACTCTTTGAAATCTTCGAGGGCTTCAAGTGATGCTTTCGGTTCAATAAATCTATCGAATGATATTTCAAGAGCTTTCTTTAAGACATATTCCAAAACTTCATCACGATAGATGTAATCATCTTTGATTGCCCAATTATCTTCTTTACTTGAAAATGACTTCCTAAAAGGTATAATTCCAAAACGTCTGTAAGTTCCGTTGGTCTTGTTTTTAAACCGTGGTAGTTCATTTGTAGACTGGATAACCGTTTTTCTAAAGACAGTCGTATAAGGTTGTTTGTTTTTTTCCTCGACCAAGACTGGCTCACCAGTCACGACTGAGTTAAAGTTTGAAGATTCATCCACATAGATACCAGCTTGAACATCATCTCCAATGATCACTGTTTTACCTTCAATCATAGATAATGCAAAACGCTCTGAAAATTGATTTAATTTAAGACTGGCTACATTCCTCATTCCAACAAGATTAGTAATGAGTTGCTGCACTGTACCCTTACCGTCATTCCCCTCACCGACAAACCAGATTGATTTACGATAAGAGTAATTTCCATTCAGACTAGCTGAGATGACCTGCCAGATGAGTTCTACAAGTTCCTCATCTCCACTCATAAGGTCTAGTAACCAACTATCAATATCCCACCCGTCAATTACAGGAGATTTTGCAAAGTGGTCGTATTCTGTCCCAATGGTTGAGAATGCAACAAATTCATGCGTAAACCCTTGTAGTTTTTTCTCTTTTTTGTCATAAATGCCATTCTTAACTAAGATAAAACGTTTAGGGTCTTTGTATTCACCGATTGAGAAATCGCATGAAAACCCTTCGTGTTGATTTAGTCTTGGAGTAGATGCCAGCATGAATAAAACGTTCTTCGACTTTGCTTCACTAAAGTTTGGTTCTAGTAACCGAATGATTTTATAAGCAAAACTAGGGTCTTTATGATAGTATCCATGGTCTGGATCATAAATCGCCACACGTTCATTAGGTAGGTTCACGATATGTAAAATCTGTTCCATGCCTTGTGCCACTGCTAATTCAGTTAAACGAGTAGGTGGATTGTTTTTTTCTTCTCGTGTACCATATTGTGTTTCTTCCCACTTTACATTTTCAAGCCAATTTTCTCGATAATTTCGACAAGCCAATCGAATTTCTCTCCAGTCATTTGCTTTTTCAATAAACGCTGGATGTTGTATGACTTTACTTTTGTATTCTTGCTTCACTGCTTCAATGTTCACTGCCACCTCGTCTATCCATCTCCTTTCTAACCATACTTTCAAATGTTCGATCTACTTCATCCATTGGTAAACTGTCTGAAGTATAGTGATTTGCTATTTTTGCAAGTAAATAGACTGCATCTACATCTACTCCTCTCATTAAGAGACCACCTATAAAACTGGCAAGAGCGTTATTTCTACCACCCTTATCACCTAGACCGAAAACGACTTGCTCGAATAATTTTGCAGTTTTACTTGAAAATTCTCCTCGACTGTAATCTGTTGTGAAGTTGAGTGGTTCTTTTGCTTTTTTGGATGTTTGTAGGATTGAAACTATTTCTTCTGGTGCTTCAGCAATCACATCTGTTGTTTTATCCCAAACATACTTTCCTTTTGGACTATTGCTTGGTGCGACTAATACATAATTGTTTTTATTTGCCTTAATATCAATACCAGGTTTTACACGAATATCCTGACTTAGCTCAACCCCTTTTGGTTTTTTAAGAAAGATATGCTTTCCACCACTAGGGGTTGTAGCAGTCAAGGTAGTGGGGATATACTGTGAGAGTTCCCACTCTTTTAAAGATTCATAACCATTCTCTGTGACTGATACATCAATATCAATCACAAAGAAATCGGTTGTTCTTACTGCAATATTTGCATCTGGTTGCTCGTGCCA
>QWBZ01001898.1_pt1 | contig 10379 bp, 9 predicted proteins | sample 1972441 | NCBI WGS metagenome assembly QWBZ01 (sample SAMN09866721, study PRJNA288562) | Human oral metagenome isolate term6_saliva, whole genome shotgun sequencing... | isolation source: mouth | host: Homo sapiens | place: USA: California
CAAAATTTCAACTGCGTTGGTTGGTAGCAGCCTGCCTATGCTCTTAGCTGAGTTTGCGTCAGCATATATGTCCTTTACGACATCTGTGTAGTTCATACCCGCACCAAATGCCGCACAAGCCACGATGGCTGAAAGAATAATTTTTTTCATATTTCTCCCTTCAAAATGAAATCGTTCAAATTCTAGGTGCTTTTTGATTAATTACAAATTAAAATTAAAAGTATAATTTAAGAATAATGTAGAAAAATTTATTTAAAAATGAGTAGAAACACGCCAGATACGATAAGGCAGACGGCTAAAATTTCTTTTAAATTTAGCCTCTCGCCAAGAAAAACAACAGCCAAAATGATAGCCAGCACAACGCTAAATTTATCAACCAGTGTTACTTGATAGACCTTGCCTGCTTGTATCGCTTTAAAATACATAAGCCAAGATAGCCCAGTTGCCATGCCACTTAGTATGAGAAAGAGCCAGTTTTTGGGACTTAGTGAGCTTAGTGGTTGCCATTTTTTAGCCACGCTTAAAAGCAAAACAAACATAAAAACGACAACGACCGTTCTTATAAATGTCGCAAAATCGCTATCGACATCCTTTACGCCAAGCTTTGCAAAGATCGCGGTAAGTGCAGCAAAAACAGCCGAAAGAGCTGCATAGATAAACCACTCTGGCATCTTTATCCTCTTAAATTTAAAGAGGCAAATTTGCTTCGCCCCAAGCTAAATTTATCCCTCGTAATCGCCAAGCATATCAAGCGTAGGAGCAAAAAAGAGAGCCCCAGTCACTGGTGTACTAAAGTCAAGCAGCCTATCTGAGTTACCTTTTGGCTCGCCGATAAACATCTTTTTAAGCATAAGCTCAACCGTTGAAAATGTGCTTGCATAAGCGATGAAGTAAGTGCCTGTTTTGCTGCCTTCAGTAAATGGCATATTGCCACGCACGACCTTTTTATCGTCACCTACATTTGCAGCAGCTGAGTGTGAATTCGTAGGTTTTACGCTCTCGTCCATCTCGATGTCATACTCTTTTGAGCGGCCTATAACCTTTTCTTGCTCGCTTACGCTTGTGGCGTTCCACTCTTTCATTTTGTGGAAGTATTTTTGAACAAAAACGTAGCTACCACCTTTAAATTTAGCGTCCTCTTTGCCGACTTTTGCAAAAAGATCTCTATCTTCGCCATCAGGGTTCTCAGTGCCATCGACAAAGCCGATGATCGCCCTGCCGTCGTGATACTTAAAGCCTTGAGTCTCATCTGTAAGCTCTGCAAATTTAAACAAAACTTCTTTGATATTTTGCGCCATGTCAAAGCAGTCAGCCGCATTTAGCGCACGGATGTGGATGTGGATGTCACCCTTTGTGCTAACAGCTTCATGTTTATCGCCTTTTATAGCTTTAAAATTTACAAGCTCTTTTGGCAATTCTTTTGAAATTTCAAGCTTTTTCCAAGCATCATGACCCACACCAAGGACGCAATTTACATTTTCGTTTGCGCCAAATCTAACTTTAGCAGTTTTGTTTAAATTTACAACCAAAGCACAAAGCTTAGCAAAGCCCTCTTTACATGCCTTTTTGTCGCCTTTTAAAACCCATGTTTGAAAGACTGTGTTGTTGCCAGGTGCTTGTGTGACCTCTTGTGAATTTACACTCATTTTTTCTCCTTTAAATTTTGTTTTTATGCTATGTTTTCTAAATTTAGTTGCTCGTTGATCTGCTCGTCGCTATCGTCAAAGACAAACTCGACCTTGTTTGCACCAAAGCTCTTAGCTATCGCCTCAAGCGTATCGCGAGCTGATTTGTGGATTTTACCTTGAAGCTGCGAGATAAGGCGAACGCTCATCTTTTTAACTTCATTTCTTGCCTCTTCTATTAGCCTATTTTTATCTTCTTCTGTAAAAGTGCTACCAAAAAAGCCATTTAGCGAGTCAGGCAGCAAAAATGGTATAAATTTGCCATTTTTCTCATCGTAAAATTTCATATCTGCGATTGAAAATTTATACTTACATGGAGGCATTTTTATCTTGTAGCTAGAGTTTGCGATCTGCGTGATCTCGAGCTTTGGGCTAGTTAGATCGTAGATGAAATTTATCTCAAACTCAAATATCATCGAAAGCTTCTTCTCGCTTACGAGCCACCTTAGATACTCTTTGCCAAAATTTCCAAACGCATGGTCGGTTTTTGTGACGATTTCCTTGCTATATACCTGAAAAACTGAAAGCTCGCCTATGCTTTTTAGCTGCGAAATTTCCGTGCTGACAGATACATTTTGGCTCTCGTCTTTGGCCTTTTTTAAAGCCTTGCTCGCCCTATAAAACGCAAATGCAAGTACCGCAAGCAAAAGGGCTAATATCAAATTTGCGTATTCGCTCATATTTTCTCCTTTAAAGCCCGCATTTTATCCTAAATTTGTAAAGCAAAAGAAATTTATCACTCTGGCAAGGTGATAGGGCTCTTATAAGGCATGTGAGCTCCCACTATCTTTGTAGTCTCATCCTCCAAGCCATCAAGCACCTTTTCTCTAGTTTTAGCAGCTTGGGCTGGATCTATATCATAAGTGATAGATATGCTTGGCTCGACCTCTTGCACTGCTAGGACGTGAAGAAGGTCGGCTATAAAGATAATCTTGTCGTTATCTGACTCAAAGCTTATCATGTTGTGCCCTGGAGTGTGGCCGTAGGCTGGGATAGCCATGATCTTTAGCGCCCCGTCAAATAGTGGCTTTTTATGGTCAAAAAAGCTCTTATCATCCTTATAAAGCGATAAAATTTCTTTTGTCCTCTCATCTTTGCCCTTCATCCAGTAGTCCCACTCCTTTTCATCTATAAAAAGCTTGGCATTTTTAAATGTCTTTTTGCCGCCATCTATGAGCCCACCTATGTGATCAGGATGAGCGTGCGTGATGATAACGTAGGTTAGATCCTCTGGCTTTATATTGCCAAAAGTTTGCAGATCATACTTTAAAACCTCCAAGCTATCTTCATAGCCGCTATCTATGAGCGCCGTGTAGTCATCGCACTTTGCAAACATTACGTTGTGTTTGTTTGGTAAATTTTTAGTATTTGCCACAAGCTCTTTTTGCGCCTCATCTTTGGCTATTAGCTTATCTACTGGCGCGTCAGTCGTCTTTAGTGAAAATACATAAAGATTGCATCCGCCCATAGCTCCTATCCATACTTGATCGTTTTGCTTGCTAACCACCTCATCATCGGCACAAAAAGCCAAAGTGCAAAACAACGCAAGGCTTAATAAACTCTTTTTCATATCTCATCCTTGAATAAATTTGCGAAATTTTAGTCCTGTAAATTTAATGAAAGTTAATGCTCGCTACTTTAAAAGGTAGCGAGCTTATAAATTTAGAAGAGTTGAGTGAAAGAAAAGCCGTTTTTATTAAGCGTATCTTTGATCTTTTCTTGATGCTCAAGACCCTTTGTCTCAAGCGTGATAGTGATGCTCGCATCGCCATAGTCAAGCTTAGTAGAGAAGCGGTCATAGTCGATCTTGACGATGTTTGCATTTGCCGATTTTAGGCTATCAGTTAGGCTCATGAGCGCTCCTGGCTTATCTACAAGTGTGATTTGCAAGGTCATCTTGCGGTGAGACTTGATAAGACCCTTTTCGATGATGATAGAAAGCACCTGAACATCGATATTTCCGCCACTTAGCACCACGCCTATCTTTGCGCCTTTTTTAAATTTGATCTTATCATGCATAAGTGCTGCCACGCCAGCTGCGCCAGCTCCCTCAACGACGATCTTTTGCGTCTCTAGCAAGAACAAAATCGCAGTTGCGATCTCCTCATCATCGACCTGCACAAACTCATCCACGCACTCAACGATATTTTTAAGCGTTATCTCGCTCGCATCACGCACAGCGATGCCATCAGCTATGGTGCGAACTGACTTTGAGTTTATGCTCTTTTTAGCACCGTAGCTATTAAACATAGCTGGAGCGCCCTTTGCACCGACACAAACGACCTTGGTTTTTGGATTTACTTGTTTTATACAGCTTGCCACACCGCTAGCTAAGCCACCGCCGCCAACTGGCACTACAACCATATCAAGGTCGCTTATCTCATCAAGCATCTCAAGACCCACAGTGCCCTGACCTGCCATGACGTACTCATCGTTAAATGGATGAACAAAGGTCATATCTTTTTCTTTGGCATAATTTACTGCAAATTCATAAGCCTCATCAAAGTTATCACCTTTTAAGATCACTTCAGCGCCAAGATCTTTCGTGCCAGCTACCTTTAGAAGTGGGGTTGATTCTGGCATGACGATGCAAGCATGCACGCCAAATTCTTTTGCGCTTATGCCAGCGCTTGCAGCCACGACGCCACGTTTTCGCTCCTCCTCGCTTAGGCTAGCTATTTTATTGTAAGCGCCTCTTATCTTGTAAGCTCCGGTTCGTTGTAAATTTTCTTCTTTTAGATAGACATTTGCGCCTAAAATTTTGCTAAGTTTTGCACTTAGCGCAAACGGAGTTTTATTTACAAAGTGACCGATCGTTATCTTTGCTTGGATTATTTTGTTTAATGAAACCATTTTTTAAATTTTCCTTTTAAAATTTATCTTTTGCCTCTAGTAGCACGCCACACTCGATGTGATGAGTGTTGGCAAACTGATCAAAGAGCGCAAATTTTATCACTTTATGGCTTTTAGTAAGCTCATTTAGATTTTCTTTTAATGTCTCTGGATTGCACGAGATGTAGATGATGTTTTTGAAATTTCTAATGAAATTTATGACGCTTTCACTAAGTCCTGCGCGTGGTGGATCGACAAGGACGTGCGAGAAGTTAAAGTCGCTTAAATTTATCTCTTTTAGCCTATTAAACTCCCTAACGCCAGCAAATGCGCTCATCAGCTCATCAGCGTCCATGCGTAAAAATTTGATATTTTCTGCCCCATTTAGCTCGCAGTTTTTAAGGGCATTTGCGATCGAGCTTTTTGAAATTTCAGTGGCAAGGACGTTTTTAAATTTAAACGAAAGTGGGATGGTAAAATTTCCATGTCCGCAGTAAAGCTCCAGCAGGTCAGCGCCACCTTGCACGCACTCTTTTGCCCAAGCTATCATCTTCTCATTTACCGCTTTATTTGGCTGGATAAAGGCATTTTCACTTAGGCTAAATTTATAAATTTGCTCATCAACATTTAGCTCATCAACTAAATTTAGCTCGCCGCTTAGCAGCTTTTGACCACGTGATCTAGCTAGGATCATGACATCAAGCTTGCTAGCTAGAATTTTCATCGCCGCTTCAAACTCAATATCAAGCTTTTTGTGATAAAGAAGCGTGACTAAGGTGCCACTTTTACAGGCGATAAACTCCACTCCAAAGAGCTTTGTGCGTAAAATTTCATCATCTTGCAAGCTCTCAAGTAGCCTTGGCATGAGATGTGAAATTTGCTCGCAAACCTTTGGGCACTCATCTATAAAAACTTTTTTGCCTTTTTCGCTTGCGTGCATAGTATAGCTAAGCTTGCTACCCTCGTGCCAGATGCCAAACTCAGCCCTCGTGCGGTAGTGCTTTGGGCTTGAGCTAAAAAGATCAAATTTACCCTCGTAAAAGTGGGAGAAATTTTGCTTGATAAGATCAGTTTTAAATGAAATTTGCTCACTATAAGGGGTAAAAAGAGTGCATGATCCGCACTCTTTTAGGTATTTGCAGTCCAAATTTATGCCGCTTTCTCTTCGACTTTTTTACCGACAAATCTAACCAAAGCCCAGATCGCTAAAAATCCGCAAGGAAGTGCAATCCAAACGCTAAGACCAAGTGCGACCGGCAAGTAGCCAACAAGCACACAAACCGCACAAACGCTAAGTGCGTAGATCATCTGCGTTGAGACGTGATCGATGTGGCTACATCCTGCGCCCATTGATGAAAGTATCGTAGTGTCTGATATCGGCGAGCAGTGATCACCAAAGATAGCGCCAGTTAGAACGCTTGAGATATTTACGATCATATAAGCGTGCATCGCATCGCCATCTAAGCCGTAGTTTTTGCCCACTGCATAAGCTAGCGGGATAGCAAGAGGCATCAAAATGCCCATTGTGCCGTAGCTGGTGCCAGTTGAGAAACTGATAAATGAGCCAAGGATGAAAACAGCCACTGGCAGAATAAATTTAGGCGTTGAATCACTTAGCAAATCAACCAAATATCTTGAAGTGCCAAGCTCTTTTATAACCGCACTAAGGCTCCAAGCAAGAAGCAAGATGACGACCGTGATGATCATAGTTTTCCAGCCCTTTACCCACGTGCTAATAGCCTCTTTTACGTCAAAAATTTTGCGCCAAACGCCCATCGTGATAGCTACTATACTAGCGAGCAATGCTGCTTGAAATAGCGATGTAGCAGAGTCAGCTGCGCCAAAAGTATCTTTAAATGTTGAAAATGAAAGCGGATTTGCAAGTGCATTTTTAAGAGTATCGCCCTCAAGTGCAGCAAGACCGCTAAAATAAAAGCTAGTAAATGCGCCGATAACTAGCACAAGAAGCGGCACTATCGCATTTGAAGAGCTTAGTTTTACGCCCTCTTTTGGCTCAAGAGTCTTGTCCTCAAGGTCTTGAATTTGAGTTTTACCTGAGTGAAGCTCGCCCTTTCTAGCGCGTCTCTCAGCTGCTAGCATAGGACCATACTCACGCTGCATCAAGGCTGTGCAGACGATAAAAAATAAGATAAAGAGGTTGTAAAATCTATATGGAATGGTCTCGATAAATATAGAATAAGCGTTTATGCCAGTCTCGCCGATAAGCTCGTAGCCCTTTTCGATGAGCGAAACCTCAAGTCCGACCCATGTAGAGATGATAGCGATACCAGCGATCGGTGCTGCAGTAGCGTCGATGATGAAGGCTAGCTTTTCGCGGCTGATTTTAAATTTATCGCTTATTGGTCTCATGATAGGGCCAACGATTAGGGCATTTGCGTAGTCATCGAAAAATACAAAAATACCCATAAGCCAAGTTGAAATTTGAGCTGAAACGCCAGTTTTTGCCTTTTTGCTAAGCCAAAGAGCAACCGCTTTTGTGCCGCCCATCTTTGTGATAAGTGCGACCACGCCGCCTATACAAAGCACTTGAAGCAAGATGCCAGCATCGGTGCTATCAGCCATCGACTCAACCACTCTTGAAACGATGCCAGTAAAGCCTTTTACGATGCCCATAAAGACGTTTTCATTAACGATATTTATAAGAAATGTTCCACTAAAAACACCGATAAATAGCGACAAGATGACATCTTTTGTGATAAAAGCAAGCGCTATGGCCACAACTGGCGGTATAAGCGTGAAAACGCCGTAAATTTGTGCGTTTCTTTTGGCGACTTCTGGATCAACGCCAAAAAGCGCGGCACTAAAAAATAGTAACAATAAAATTTGTCTCACATAAACTCCTTAAAATTTTTCTATCGCAAGTCCAGCCCAAGTCTGCGTGTTCGCCATGACTTCGACCCTGTTTATATTTACACTCTCAGGCATATTTAGGCAGTTAAGCAAAATGGTCGCTATATCTTCAGCGGTAATGAAATTTGTATGCTCGTAGATGCTATCAGCCTTTGCCTTATCGCCCTTAAATCTAACTTCGCTAAATTCAGTCTTACAAAGACCTGGCTCGATGTTTGTCACCCTGATATTTGTGCCAACTAGATCGTTTCTTAAATTTAGACTAAACTGCTTTACAAAGGCCTTTGTAGCGCCATAAACGTTACTTCCAGGATATGGCCACGAGCCAGCAGTCGAGCCAAGATTAAAGATATAGCCCTTTTCTTGCTTGTAAAGTAGCGGCAAAACGGCTTTTGTAGAGTAGATAAGACCCTTTACATTTGTATCTATCATCGTCTCAAAGTCCTCAACCTTTGCATCTATCGTCTTTTCTTGTCCCAAGGCAAGCCCAGCGTTATTTACAAGCACTTCGATATCTTTAAATTTATCAGGCAGGCTATCAACTGCATCAAAAACAGCCTTTTTATCACGTATGTCAGCTACGATGATGTGCGTATCGCCAAGCTCGCTTGCAAGCTTTTTTAGCCTATCTTCGCGCCTTGCAAGAGCGACTATCTTGTAGCCCTCTTTTGAGAGTCTTCTAGCGATCGCCTCGCCAAAGCCAGATGTCGCACCGGTTACAAAAGCTGTCTTTTTCATATCTCTTCCTAATTAAAATTTGGCTTTAAGCCAAGCTCTTCTAAAAATTTAATATTTTTTTCATTTTTATCTTTGATCGCATAATCAAGCGCGTTAAATCCCGCATCATCAGTGGCGTTTATATCAGCGCCGTTATCTATCAAAAGCTTTAAAATTTCTGGCGTTGCGTGAGCTGCTGCATGCATGAAAACGCTTCTATTTGTATGCTCCAAACCACACGTATCTTCTACTTGCATCATGCCTAAATTTATCATATTCATCTTAGACTGCTCGTCGATGTAGCTCTCGTTTGCATTGGCTCCACTCTTTAGTAAAAGCTCACAAAGAGGCGCATCCTCAAACTGCACAGCATAAAAAAGCGCACTTTTGCCAAAGAAATTTTTGTGATTTACATCGGCTCTATTTTTAAGCAAAATTTTCACATTTTCTAAATTTTTAAGAGCAAAAAATAGCGGCGTTTCATCGCCTAAATTTACGTCAGCCCCGCGCCTTATGATCTCTTCTATCATCTCGCTACTTTTGTCATTTAGCAGTGCGATATCAAGTAAATTTGTAAGCTCTGCGGTGGTGAAATTTTTAGAATAAAGCAAATTTGCAAGCTCGTCTTGACTTAGCTTTTGAGCCATCATCTTTTGCTCTTGAGTTAAAATTTTAGCTTTATTTACATTTTTGCCAACGCTAAAGCTTAAAAACTCATTTATCACGCTAGTTGCGTAGTAGGCGGCACTTGCACTATCAACGCCTAAAGCCTCATAAAATTTAACCAGCGGAGTTTGAGCATTTTTATAAGCTTCGCTGAATTTTTTATATTTTAAAAAGTTAAACAAGCTCTCATTCGCCCAGTATCTAAAGTACTCCATCTGAGCGTCTTTTTGAGCCTCAGCCACTTCTGGCTTTGCAAGCTCTTTTTGATAGATTTCAGGAGCAAACGAGGCTTTTAGCAAGATCCATCTAAATTTATTTAAATTTTCTCTATAAACACCCTCGCCAACGCAGCTTTGAGACTCACTCCTCACAGCCACACTCGCATCAAAAAGCTCTTTTACCTCTTTTAAATTTAAAAGCGAGCCATCGCAATAAAATAGCCCCTCATTCGCGTAAGCAAGCTCGTTTGGAGTAGTTTTAAAGCTCTCTTTTTTAGCAAGATCACTGCACTCTAATGCGTGTAAATTTACAAAAAGAAAACTGCTAAAAAAGAGAAAAAAAGCTACTTTTTTCATCAAAGCTCCTTAAAATTTCGCGATATTGTAACAAATTTATATACTAAACTCGCTTATTTCATTAAAATTTAGGTATTTATAAATTTGATCTTTGTTTAAACTAAGACTATCTTTTACTATCTTTTTATACTCGCCAACCATTGGCAAACGCCCTAGTAGCGCACATACAGCAGCTAGCTCGGCACTTCCTAGATAGACCTTTGCGCCCATGCCCATTCTGTTGTCAAAATTTCTTGTCGATGTCGAAAAAACAACGGCATTGTCGTTCACTCTTGCTTGATTACCCATGCAAAGCGAGCAGCCTGGCACCTCTGCCCTAGCATTTAACCTTTTAAAAATTTCATAAACGCCCTCATCTTCAAGAGTCTTTTTATCCATCTTAGTTGGCGGAGCGATCCAAAGCCTAGTAGTAAGTTTGCTCTCACGCTCTAAAATTCTAGCAAGCGCCCTATAGTGGCCGATATTTGTCATACAGCTACCCACAAAGACCTCGTCGATGTTGTGCGCTCTTTTGTTATCGGCTAAAATTTCACTTAGCGTCGCTACGTCGTCTGGGTCGTTTGGACAGGCGAGGATCGGCTCATCTATCTGCGATAAATCAATCTCTAAAATTTCAGCATATCTTGCGTCCTTGTCGGCTCTTAAAAGAGTTGGGTTTTCTAGCCATTTTTGCATTTTTTCTTTTCGTCTAGCAAGCGTTTCACGGCTCTCATACCCAGCTTTTATCATCGCGTCTATTAGCGCAACGTTTGATCGAACGTACTCCACGACGCTAGCCTCGCTTAAATTTACCACACAAGCAGCCGCCGAGCGCTCAGCCGAAGCGTCGCTTAGCTCAAACGCCTGCTCCACTTTTAGGCTCTCTAGCCCTTCTATCTCTAAAATTTTGCCCGCAAAAATGTTCTTTTTGTTTTTCTTTTCAACGCTTAAAAGTCCTTTTTTGATAGCAAAATAAGGTATCGCATTGACAAGATCACGAAGCGTCACGCCCTCTTTTAGCTCGCCTTTAAATTTGATCAAAACTGACTCTGGC